>Ga0163163_10000300_pt1 | contig 48781 bp, 40 predicted proteins | sample S65metaG_FD_119766 | JGI IMG/M metagenome (GOLD analysis project Ga0163163, IMG submission 119766) | Switchgrass rhizosphere microbial communities from Kellogg Biological Station, Michigan, USA - S6-5 metaG | ecosystem: Host-associated > Plants > Roots > Rhizosphere > Soil | place: USA... | reverse complement strand
TAACAACATAACGTATTTATGCGGCGAGCGGAATCACCGCCGCGCTACGCTGGCCATGGTTGCGCATGCGCGCTACGCTCGTGCCATGGCCGCATCCCTCACCCATCGCGACATCACACTCGACCCCGACGACGGCGAGCGCCTGGCTAATCTTTCCGGGCCATTTGATGAACATCTGCGCCAAATCGAGCTGCGCCTGGGCGTAGAGATTGCCAATCGCGGTAACCTGTTCCGCATCAGCGGCGCGGAGATGTCGGTGCAGCTCGCCGAGCGCGTGCTGCGCGATCTGTACGAAGCGACCGAAAGCGAGGCGCTGACCGGCGCGCAGATCAACTTGCGCCTCTCCGAATCCGGCATCGACGCGCTGAACGCGCGCGCGGCCGAGAGCGCGCACGAGGTGGCGATCAAGGTCAAGCGCGGTACGATTCGCGGTCGCGGCGCCAATCAGGTGCGCTATCTGCATGCGATCGCGACGAACGACATCAACTTCGGCGTCGGTCCCGCCGGCACTGGCAAGACCTATCTCGCCGTGGCGATGGCGGTCGATGCGCTCAACGACAATCGCGTGCAGCGCCTGATTCTCGTGCGTCCAGCGGTGGAAGCCGGCGAGAAACTCGGCTTCCTGCCCGGGGATCTGTCGCAGAAGGTCGATCCGTATCTGCGCCCGCTGTACGACGCGCTGTACGAAATGTTCGGCATCGACAAGGTGACGCGACTGATCGAGCGCAACGTGATCGAGATCGCGCCGCTCGCTTACATGCGCGGGCGCACGCTCAACGATGCATTCGTGATCCTCGACGAGGCGCAGAACACCACGGTCGAACAGATGAAGATGTTTCTTACGCGCATCGGCTTCGGCTCAGTCGCCGTGGTGACCGGTGATATCACCCAGATCGACCTGCCGCGGCAGGTGAAATCCGGCTTGCGCGACGCGATCGAGGTGCTCGACCAGGTTGCCGGCATCAGCTTCACGTTTTTCACGGCCAAGGACGTGGTGCGTCATCCACTCGTGCAGCGCATCGTGCGGGCTTACGAAGAACGCGAGGCTGAAAAGACCCAGGCTGCGGAAAGCGGCGGCCGCAGGCCGGAAAAACCGGTGTGACCATCGCGTTGTACATGCGCAACGAAGCCGGACGGCGCGGCGTGCCGCTGCAACGCTCGTTCGCCAGCTGGATCAATGCGATTCCCGAACTGCGTCGGCGCAAAGCCGAGGTCAACATTCTCGTCGTCGGCGCGGAGCAGGGTCGGTACTACAACCGCGAATTCCGCGGCAAGGATTACGCAACGAACGTGCTGAGCTTTCGCTACGAGCCTGCGCCCGGCGAGAAAGCGGCTCTGCTCGGCGATCTGGTGGTGTGCGCGCCGGTCGTCGCCCGTGAGGCCGTCGAACAAGGCAAGCGCGTCCGCGATCACTACGCACATCTGACGATCCACGGGGTGCTGCATCTGCTCGGTTACGATCACCAGAGCGACGCCGAAGCCGAGCGCATGGAAGCATTGGAACGCCGGATTCTCGCCGGTCTCGGCATCGCCGATCCATATTAATCCATTGTTTCACAAGGTTTTTTTAAACCCTCTTCGAAATTCGCTAGAATAGGCTGCTCGCCCCGACGCGGGCTTTTGTTTCAACTTTGATGAACGAGGACCACCCTAGTCCCCAGCCTTCCCGCTCCTGGCTGGAACGTATCGGCCAGCTGGTTTCCGGCGAGCCGCGCAACATCGACGAGCTGCTCGAAGAACTGCGCAGCGCCCAGGCCAATGGCCTGATGTCGAACGACACTTTGTCGATGGTCGAGGGCGCGATCGAAGTCGCCGACCTGCAGGTCATCGACGTCATGATTCCGCGCTCGAAGATGGTTTCGCTGCCAGCCGACGCGGCGACGGCCGAAATCGTGCGCCGCGTGATCGAGTCCGGCCATTCACGTTATCCGGTGCACGGCGAGGACCCCGACGAGATCATCGGCATCCTGCTCGCCAAGGATTTGCTCAAGTGTTTCGCCGAAGGCGCAGCTACACCGTGCAATATCCGCGCGCTGGTGCGGCCGACGGCACTGATCCCGGAAACCAAGCGCCTGAACATCCTGCTCAAGGAGTTTCGCCTGTCGCGCAACCACATGGCGCTGGTCGTCGACGAATACGGCGGCATCGCCGGGTTGATCACGATCGAGGATGTGCTCGAACAGATCGTCGGCGAAATCGACGACGAGCACGACGAAGAGGATCCGGCGCGCAAGAAACAGATCCAGCCACAGCCCGATGGCGCATTCCTGGTCAGCGCGCAGACGCCGATCGCCTACTTCAACGAGCGCCTCGGCAGCGAGTTCGACGACGACGAATTCGACACGATCGGGGGGATGATCACCTCCGAAATCGGCCACCTCGCCGAAACTGGCGAGGAACTGGTGATGGGCGGATTCCATTTCCGCGTGATCAAGGCGGACGACCGCCGCGTGCTGCAATTTGCGGTGCGTGTGCATGACGCGTAGGCGCGGGCCGCGTCCGCACGTTGCGCTATTGTGGATTTTGCTGCTTTTTCCACTTTTTGCGTGCGCACAGTTCCACTATGATCCTGCCGACGCCGGCACAGACATCGACATTGCCCTCGTCACCTTCGGTCCCGGCGAGGAAATCTGGGAGCGCTTCGGCCATAACGCGATTCTGATCCGTGACAACGCGGCTGGCGCGCAGCGCCTGTACAACTACGGCATGTTCGATTTCGCTCAGGAGAATTTCTGGCTGAACTTCGCGCGCGGCAAGATGCTGTATCGCATCGCGGTCAGCGATCCGGCCGACGACTATCCGGTCTACCGGGCGGAGGGCCGCTGGATCGTCGAGCAGGAACTGAATCTGGCACCGGCCCAGCGCATGAAGTTATTCGACTACCTCGAATGGAACGCGCGCCCGGAAAATGCGCAGTACAGCTACGAATATTTCAGTGCGAACTGCTCCACGCGCGTGCGCGATGCGCTCGATGACGCCGTGGGCGGCGCGATCCATGGGCAACTCGTCGCGCCGTCGCGCGGCTACACGTATCGCATGGATGCCGATCGGTTGATGCGCGCCGAGCCCGCACTGATGCTCGGCATGGATGCCGGCCTCGGGCCGTTTGCCGACCGCCGTCTGTCCTACTGGGACGAGAGCTTCGTGCCGATGGAATTCATGCGCCACCTGCGCGCGGTACGCGTGCGCGACGCGAGCGGCCAGCTCGTGCCGCTCGTCGCGCACGAGTCGCGCGTCGCAGCAGCAACGGTCCCCGAGCCGCCGGATTTTCCGCCGCAATGGTTCTGGCAGGCGCTCGCCGTCGGCGTCGCTTTCGCGCTCACTCTGCTTGCGCTTGCGCGGGCGCGCACCTACACATGGGCGCGGGCAAGCTTCGCCACACTTGCTGGTGTCGCGTCGCTTACGCTCGGTTTGTGCGGTCTCGTGCTGCTCGCGCTGTGGACACTCACCGAGCACATCTCCGCTTGGCGCAACGAGAACCTGCTGCTGTTCAATCCGCTGTGCCTGCTGCTGGTTCCCGCATGGCTGGGCGCATTGCGCCGGAACTGGCGACCGTCGCATTTTGCGCAACGCATCGCGGTCACGGTCGCTGCGTTCGCCGCCCTCGGCTTCTTCCTCAAGGTGTTCCCCGCGTTCGCGCAGGACAACTACCTGTGGATCGCACTGCTGTTGCCCGTGCACGCGACACTGGCATTCGTGCTGATACGCGCCACTCGCAGCGCCTGAGCACGCACAGCGGCGGCCGGATGCCGCCGCACTGCAAAGGCGTGTTGCCTAGAACTCGGCCTTGGCGCGCAGGTACGCGCGAGTGACGTTAACAGATTTTTACAAGCGTGTGTAACGCTGACGTGACAATCGGAAAAGCTGCCAAAGTTGGCGAGAGTGGCGGATTTGCCGGCGGTCACGCCTCTCCGGCATCATCCGATCCAACCCGACGAGCGCGCTGCGATGAACCCAACGGAAGCAGATCCGAACGCCACGTGCCCGATGCTCGTCAACTGCATTGCCTACGGCCAAGGCAAGGCCCGCCGTATCGAGCTGGACGAGATCGACGAGGTGCTGAAGGACCCCCAGGTCTTCGTCTGGGTCGGGCTGTACGAACCCGACGAGCCGCTGCTGGACAAACTGCAGCAGGAATTCGGCCTGCATGAACTGGCGATTGAGGATGCGCACAACGCGCACCAGCGCACCAAGATCGAGGTCTACGGCGACTCGCTGTTCATCGCCGTGCACACCGCGCAGATCCGCGAGCACAAGATCGAATTCGGCGAAACGCATCTGTTCCTCGGCCGTAACTACCTGGTCAGCGTGCGTCACGGCGCATCCCTTTCATACGCGCCGGCGCGGCGTGCGTGCGAGACCTCGCCGGAACTGCTCGCCCTGGGCCCGAGCTACGCGCTGCACGCGGTGCTCGATTTCATCGTCGACAATTATTTCCCGATCGTCGACTCGTTCAAGGATCGCCTCAACGAGCTGGAAAACGCAGTCCTCGGCGGCGAGTTCAACCGGCGCACCATCGTGCACCTTTACGAGTTGAAGAAAGAACTCGTGCGCATGCAACTCGCGGTGACACCGCTGCAGGACATCCTGAGCCAGCTCACGCGTTTGTATCCGGGGCTGATCCGCGACGAGGTACGGCCGTATTTTCGCGACGTCGGCGATCATGCCGCACGCATCAATGACATCTCGGCGATGCTGCGCGAAATGCTCACCTCGGCGATGGATGTCAACCTCGCCCTGGTCGGCGTGGCGCAGAACGACGTGTTCAAGAAGATCGCCGGCTGGGGCCTGCTGCTGACCGCGCCGATGGCGATCGCGAGCTGGTACGGAATGAACTTCAAGGACATGCCGGAACTGGACACACCGTACGCCTATCCAGTGACTTTTCTCGTAACGATGCTGGTGTGCGTTGGCCTCTATGCGGTGCTGCGCCGGGCGAAATGGTTGTAGCGAGCGCGCTTACGAAGATGCGTTAACGTGCATCGCGTGCGTGAGTGGAAGGTGAAACATGGATGTCGAACCGAGGAGCATGGCTGCCTGGATTCGATCAGACACCTTCGACTTTCGTCTAATCCACTCGCGATCTGTTGCACAGCCGCTTGACCCTCGCGCCCACGCGCGCAAACTACGATCGCCTACAACCGGGAGGTTTTGCTCATGGATACGCTGGCAGGCAAGCTCGGCTGGGTTGCCATCGCGCTCGTTGGCGCGGTGTGTCTGGGGATGGTCGCACTCGAGCGCGGGGAACCGATCAATGCAATCTGGCTAGTCGCCGCGGCGATTGCCACATTCGTCATCGCCTACCGTTTCTACAGCCGCTACATCGCCGACACGGCGCTCAAGCTCGATGCCTCGCGCGCCACCCCGGCGCAACGCCGCAACGACGGTCTGGACTACGTACCGACCGACAAGTGGGTGCTATACGGCCATCATTTCGCCGCGATCGCGGGCGCAGGTCCGCTGGTCGGCCCTGTGCTTGCCGCGCAGATGGGTTATCTGCCGGGAACGCTGTGGATACTGGCCGGTGTCGTCTTCGCCGGCGCGGTGCAGGACTTCGTAATCTTGTTCCTGTCGATGCGCCGCGATGGTCGCTCCCTCGGCGAAATGATTCGCACCGAGATGGGCAACGGCGCCGGCACGATCGCGATGATCGGCATCCTGATGATCATGATCATCCTGCTCGCCGTGCTCGCTCTGGTCGTCGTCAAGGCGCTCGCGCAGAGTCCGTGGGGAACGTTCACGGTGTTCCTGACGATTCCGATCGCATTGGTGATGGGTGCTTACCTGCGCTGGTTCCGTCCCGGCCACATTCTGGAGATGTCGATCATCGGCTTTGTCGGCCTGCTGCTGGCGGTTTGGCTCGGCGGCGTGGTTGCGGCGGACCCAACCTGGGGCCCGGCGTTCACGTTCAAGGGCCCGCAACTGGCGTGGATGCTGATCGGCTACGGCTTCGTCGCCTCAGTTTTGCCGGTATGGATGTTGCTTGCACCGCGCGATTACCTGTCGACGTTCCTCAAGATCGGCACCATCGCGTTACTCGCTGTAGCGATCTTCTTCGTCGCACCGCAATTGAACATGCCGGCAGTGACAAAATACATCGACGGCACCGGCCCGGTGTTCACCGGCGGGCTGTTCCCCTTCCTGTTCATCACCATCGCCTGCGGCGCGGTATCGGGGTTCCACGCGCTGATCTCCTCGGGCACCACGCCGAAGATGCTCTCGAACGAGTCCGAAGCGCGCCTGATCGGCTATGGCGGCATGCTGATGGAAGCGTTCGTCGCGATCATGGCGCTGGTCGCCGCCTGCGTGCTGCAACCCGGCGTGTACTTCGCGATGAACAGCGCGGCAGGTGTGATCGGCACCACGGCTGTCGATGCAGCTGCGAAAATCAGCGAATGGGGTTTTGTGATCACGGCGGACCAGCTCACCCAGACAGCCAAGGATATCGGCGAAACTTCGATCCTCTCGCGCGCCGGCGGCGCGCCGACGCTCGCGGTCGGCATGGCGCAGATTCTCCATGGCCTGATGCCGAGCGGCATGGCGTTCTGGTATCACTACGCGATCCTGTTCGAAGCGCTGTTCATTCTCACCACGATCGACGCCGGCACGCGCGTCGGCCGCTTCATGATCCAGGAACTGCTCGGACTCGCCGCGCCCGCGCTCCGGCACACCGAGTCGTGGGCAGCGAATCTGATCGCCACCGCGCTGTGCGTCACCGGCTGGGGTTATTTCCTCTATCAGGGCGTGGTCGATCCACTCGGCGGCATCAACACGTTGTGGCCGCTGTTCGGCATAGCGAACCAGATGCTCGCGGCGATCGCATTGACGTTCGCGACGGTGACGTTGATCAAGATGAAGCGCGAGCGCTACATCTGGGTGACGCTGGTGCCCACGACATGGCTGGTGATTTGCACCGTAACCGCGGGCGTGCAAAAAATTTTCAGCGAGAAACCGGGCATCGGTTTTCTTGCGCATGCGCAGAAGTTTGGCGCCGACTTCGCCGCCGGCAAGATCACCGCGCCGGCGAAGACGCTGGAGGACATGCAGCGCGTGATCTTCAACGATTACGTCGATGCCACGCTGGCCTCGCTGTTCACGCTGGTCGTGTTGGCGATGGTCGGATTCGGCATCCGCTCGGCGCTCGCCGCACGCAAGGCGAACCAGCCGACCGCAATGGAAACGCCGTACGTCGCACTCGCCGGAGCACAGCGCACATGACGCTGCATGCGCGACTGAGCAACTTCTGGCGCAAGGCGGTGCAAACCGGCCGCCTTGCGATCGGTGTGCCCGATTACGACAACTACGTCGCCCACATGCGCGCACATCATGCGGGCACGCGGGTGATGAGCTACGCGGAATTCTTCAACGAGCGTCAGCAGAAACGCTATGGCAACGGCCGTACGGGCTGCTGCTGACGGCGCTTCACTGCACAAGGAGTGTGATGAAAAATCTCCGCGCGCTCATCGCAGGCGCACTTGTCGCACTCGCTGCGACCACCCATGCCGCAGACGTCGTGCGCATGGGCAATCTCAAATTCGCGCATTACGGCGCTGTGTCGTACATGAAGGAGATCGCGCCGAAGTACAACCTCAAGATCGAGGAGCGCATGTTCGCCAAGGGCGTGGACATCCTGCCGGCGATCGTCGCCGGCCAGATCGATGCCGCGGCGAGCGCAGCCGATGCCGCAATCGCCGGCCGCGCGAGCGGCCTGCCGATCTATGCCGTCGCAGGCTTTGCCAAGGGCGGCGCGCGTGTCGTCGCACGACCCGATGCTAACATCAAGAGCGTCGCGGACCTGAAAGGCAAGAAGGTCGGTGTCGCGCGCGGTGGCGCGCAGGAATTGCTTCTGCTCGCTGAACTGGCGAAAGCGAATCTGACCTGGTCCGATCAGCCCGGCAAGGACGTGCAAATCTTCTACATGGCATTCGCCGATCTGAATCAGGCGCTGCTGCAGAAACAGATCGATGCGATGTGCCAGTCCGAGCCGCAATCCTCGCAGGCAATCCACAAGGGCTTCGGCGTCGAGGTGATGAAGCCCTATGACACGCCGCTCGGCGCACCGGTGCGCGCGCTCGTGATCACCGAAAAGCTGTACAAGGAAAAACCCAACGTCGCCAAGCGCTTGCTGCAATGCTTCGTCGAAGCGACCAAAACGTTCATCGACAAGCCCGACCTCGCGCAGAAATACGTCAGCGAACAGATGTTCAAGGGCCAGCTGTCTGCCGAGGATTTCCGGGAAGCGATCGAGAATTCGCCTTACACGTATGACCTGACGGTCGAGCACATCCAGACCACGACCGATCTGATGCAGAAATACGGTGTCGGTCGCATGCAGAATCCGCCCAAAGCCGTCGACTGGGTCAAGCTCGACCTGCTCGCCGCGGCGAAAACCCAGCTCGGCGTGAAATGAGGGCGTGGCAGCGCTTTTCCGGATTCGCGCTGCCGCTGCTGCTGCTGATCCTGTGGCAGGCGCTGGCCTCGGCCGGCGTCGTGCAGCCGATGGTGCTGCCCTCGCCGCTCGCCGTCGCCGAACGCTGGTGGGCCGCGCTGCTGCCTGCACAAGCATATGATCCGGCGCAGAGTTCGTATCTGGCCTGGCTGTTCTCCGGCGAGCTGCCGCATGACGCCGCGGCGAGTCTGTCGCGCGTGCTGCTCGGCTTTCTCGCCGGCGCGATTCCGGCGCTGCCACTCGGATTGATCATGGGCGCGAGCAAGGGTGCCTATGCTCTGTTCAATCCGCTGATTCAGATCTTGCGCCCGATTCCGCCGATCGCATTCATTCCGCTGGCGATTCTCTGGTTCGGCCTTGGCAATCCGCCGGCGGTGTTTCTGATCGCGCTCGGCGCGTTCTTTCCGATCCTGATGAACACGATCGCGGGCGTGCGCAGCGTCGATGTGATCTATCTGCGCGCCGCGCAGAACCTCGGCGCGCGTCGCGGTACGATCTTTCTGCGCGTGATGCTGCCAGCGGCGATGCCGTACATTCTCGCCGGCATGCGCATCGGTATCGGCACCGCGTTCATCGTCGTCATCGTCTCGGAGATGATCGCGGTCAACAACGGCCTCGGCTACCGCATCCTCGAAGCGCGCGAGTTCATGTGGTCGGACAAGATCATCGCCGGCATGATCACGATCGGCCTGCTAGGCCTCGGTATCGACGTCGGCATGAACCGCTTGAACACACATCTGCTGCGCTGGCATCGCAGCGCGGACAAATGACGATGACCGCGCATATCAGCGTGCAGAGCCTGAGCAAGCGCTTCGGTGAAAACGCCAATGCCGTCGCCGCGCTGCAGAACATCAATCTCGAGATCGCGCCCGGCGAATTCGTCTGCCTGCTCGGGCCGTCCGGCTGCGGCAAGTCGACGCTGCTCAACTTGGTCGCAGGCTTCATCGCACCTAGCGCCGGCAGCGTGCGCGTCGACGGCCGCGAAGTCACGGCACCGGGCCCCGACCGCGGCATGGTGTTTCAGGAATACGCGCTGTTTCCGTGGATGACGGTCGAGCAGAACATCGGCTTCGGCCTGGTCGTCAAAGGGCTGGCGCACGCCGACATTGCTGCTCGCGTCGGCCAGTTACTGGAACTGCTGAAACTCGCCGAGTTCCGCGCGCGCTTTCCGAAAGATCTTTCCGGCGGCATGCGCCAGCGCGTGGCGATCGCGCGTGTGCTCGCGCTCGACTCACCGATCCTGCTGATGGACGAACCGTTCGGCGCACTCGACGCGCTGACCCGGCGCACTCTGCAGGACGAACTGCTGCGTCTATGGAGCGAACGGCGCCGCACGGTCGTGTTCGTCACCCACAGCATCGAGGAAGCAATCTATCTTGCCGACCGCGTCGTCGTGATGACGTATCGCCCCGGCACGATCAAGCGCGACCAGCACGTCGCACTCCCGCGTCCACGCGACCCGGCGGCGAGTGATTTCAATGCGCTCAAGCGCGAACTTGCGACGCTCGTCACTGCCGAGCAGGAACGGCATATAGAGAGCGAGCGACGCGGCGTGGCCGTAGATTAGACGCGCTCGTAATCCACAAACGTGAAAGGAAACTCATGGCGCGCATCGGCGGGATGCGCAACGCGCGACGTCTCGCGCCACCGCGCTGCCTCGAAATGCGGAAAAAACGTGTCGGCATCTTCCGCTACGGTGTCGATCCAGGTCAGATGCATGCGCGTCGCGAGCGGCAGTGCCAGCGCATACACTTCGCCGCCGCCGATCACGCACAGTTCCTGCGCGCCGGCCGCGGCAATCGCGGCCTCCGCTGATGTAACGAGTTCCTGTCCAACAAACGGCGGCGCCTCGCTACGCGTCAGCACAAGATTGCGCCGTTCCGGCAGCGCGCGTCCGATCGCCAGCGCTGTCTTGCGTCCCATCAGCACCGGCCTGCCGAGCGTAAGCTGCTTGAAGCGCTTCAAATCATCGGGCAGATGCCATGGCATCGCGCCCGCGCGGCCGATGGCATAGTTGCGGTCGAGCGCAGCGATAAGACTGATCACGTCGATGCCATCGCGCTCACACCGCAATCGGCGCCTTGATCGTCTTGTGCGATTGATAATTTTCGACCGCGATATCCTCGAAGCGGAAATCAAAAATCGAGCGCACTGCGGGATTCAATTGCAGGCGAGGCAATGGCAACGGCGTTCGCGTGAGCTGCTCGCGCGCCTGCTCCAGATGATTGCTGTACAGGTGGGCATCGCCCAGCGTGTGCACGAAATCGCCCGGCTGGAGATCACATACTTGCGCAACCATCTGCGTGAGCAGCGCATAGCTCGCGATATTGAACGGCACGCCGAGGAAGATGTCGGCGGAACGCTGATACAGCTGGCACGACAAGCGCTGGTTCGCGACATGGAACTGGAATAGCGTATGACACGGCTGCAGCGCCATCTTCGGCAGGTCCGCCACATTCCAGGCGCTGACCACGAGCCGGCGCGAGTCGGGATTGCGCTTGATCTCGTCGATGACCCAGGAAATCTGGTCGATGCTGCGTCCGTCCGCTGCGGCCCAGGAACGCCACTGCCTGCCGTACACCGGTCCGAGTTCGCCGTTGGCATCGGCCCACTCGTCCCAGATGCCGACGCCGTTTTCCTTGAGATAACGGATGTTCGTCTCGCCGCGCAGGAACCACAGCAGCTCGTGGATGATCGAGCGCAGATGCAGCTTCTTCGTCGTCACCAGCGGAAAACCGTCGGCGAGATCGAAGCGCATCTGGTAGCCGAACACCGACAAGGTACCGGTGCCGGTGCGGTCGGATTTTTCGGCGCCGTGGTCGAGGACGTGGCGCAGCAGGTCGAGATACTGTTTCATGCTGCCCTCGTCGGCTGCTTGCCCGACAGCCACAGCAACACGACGCCGATGATAATCAGCGGCAACGACAGAATTTGCCCCATCGTCAGCCAGTCGAGGGCGATGAAGCCCATCTGCACATCGGGCTCGCGTACGAATTCGACGCAAAACCGGAACGTTCCATACAGCACGCCGAACAACCCGGAAACGGCATAGCGGGGTCGCGGCTTGCGCGAGTAAAGCCACAGCACGCTGAACATGACGATGCCTTCGAGCGCGAATTCGTAGAGCTGCGAAGGATGCCGCGCTTCGTGATTGAGCTCGCCGGCCAGATACATCTGGTACAACTCATCGCGCGACTTGCCCAGGTGTTCGAGCGCACGCGGAAAAATCATGCCCCAGGGCGCATCGGTGTGGCGGCCCCACAATTCGCCGCCGATGAAATTGCCGAGCCGGCCGAGGCCTAAGCCGATCGGCACCAGCGGCGCAACGAAATCCACGGTATCGAAAAAACGGATGTTGTTGCGGTGCGACCACCACCAGCCCGCAGCGAGCACGCCGAGCAGGCCGCCATGAAACGACATGCCGCCTTCCCAGACGCGAAACAGCGCGAGCGGGTCGTGCAGCATCCAGTCCGGCGAGGTGTAGAACAGCATGTAGCCTATGCGGCCGCCGATGATTACACCGAGCATCACATAGAACGAGAGATCGGAAAACGCCTCGGCGCTGATCGGCAAGCGGCCGCGCTTGCGCCGCGATTCGCCCAGCCACCACGCGCCGAGAAAGCCGAGCAGGTACATGATGCCGTACCAGTGCACGCCGAAGCTGCCGATCGAAAACGCGATCGGGTTGATGTTGTGGAAGTAAGGCATCGTCGGAACGCTGGCGAAAGGAAGCGCGAAGTTTAACGGATTGCTATGCCGACGTGACTCGGCAGATGAACCCCTTGAGGTAATCCGTTTCCGGAATCGCCGGATGCACCGGATGATCCGGCGCCTGCTGCAGCTGCGCGAGTACCTGCACGTGGCGCTCCAGATGCCGCGCACCTTGCTGCACGGCTTCGAGCAGGGTCGCGCGCGACATGTGGTACGAGCATGAGCAGGTGATGAGGATGCCGTCTTTCGCCAGAATCTGCATCGCCATTTCGTTGATGCGGCGATAGGCGAGCCGGCCTTCGGCGAAATCCTTCTTGCGCTTGATGAACGCCGGCGGATCTAGAATCACCACGTCGTAGCGCTCGCGCGCTTCGCGCTGTGCCTTCAGAAAATCGAACGCGTCCGCACGCACCGCCGTCACGCGTTCGCCCAAGCGATTACGCTGTGCGTTGCGCGCGATCGCCGCGACCGCGGCGGCGGACGCATCCACGCAGACGACTTCCTTGGCGCCGCCCACGCCCGCGCGCAAGCCCCAGCCACCGAGATAGCTGAACATGTCGAGCACGCGCGCGCCATGCACGTACGGCGCGAGCAAATCACGATTGGCACGCTGGTCGTAGAACCAACCGGTTTTCTGGCCGCCGATCGGATCGATCTCGAATTCCAGGCCGGCCTCGATCGCGAGCACTGGCGGGGCCAGTTCGCCGTAGCCAAGATCGGCGTAATCCGGCAATTGTTCGAGCGCGCGAATTCCGGCGTCGTTTTTCCAGACGATGGCCGCAGGCTTGATCACCTTGAGCAGTGCCGCGGTGATCTCGTCTTTCATGCGCTCCATGCCGGCCGTCGTCGTCTGCGCGACGAGCACGTCGCCGTAGCGATCGACCGTCAAACCCGGCAGGCCGTCGGCTTCGCCAAAGACAAGCCGGTAGTACGGTTCGGGATACAAATGCGTACGTAGCGCAAGCGCGACATTCAATTTGTGCACGATCAGCGAGCGATCCAGCGCATGGGCGATGCCGCGATGCACGAGGCGCGCGCAGATCAGCGAATTCGGATTGACGTAGCCGATCCCAAGCGGCTTGTCACTGGAATCGACAATCACGCACGGAGCACCGGCCTCAAAGCCAGTCAGTGGTGAGCGTTTGACGTCGACTTCATTCGAGAACACCCATAGATGTCCACCGCGCAGGCGCGTGTCTTCGCCGCGCTTGAGATACAGGGCCGGATAGGCGGTTTCGTCGGGATTTGTCATGGAATGCGTTTGCGCCCGCGCGCAATCCCGTAGATGCTTACCGCCAGCCAGGCCAGTTCCATCAGGAATGCCGACAGATTGAACGCGTACAGCAGCGACACCAGCACGAGCAGCGCACCGGACGCGTTCATCAGCTGATAGACAAGCGCATGCCCCTGCAACCGCTGCGCTTGCAGCAGAAAATAAGCGAGCAGGATCAGCACGACGCCGAGCAGACCCAGCGCGTCGGGCCAGCCCATGTGGATCACGCCTTAGCTCCACGTTGGCGTAGCGCTTCAAACAGCGCGACACCGGTCGCTACCGAGACATTGAGGCTCTCGACGCTGCCGCGCATCGGGATATGCGCGAGGTAATCGCAGGATTCACGCGTGAGCCGGCGCATGCCCTCGCCTTCGCTGCCCATGACGATGGCGAGCGGCCCTTTCAGATCGAGACGGTAGAAATCTTCGCTTGCGTCGCCGGCCAGTCCGGCCAGCCACACGCCCTGCTGCTTGAGGCTTTTCAGCGTGCGCGCGAGATTCGTCACGGCGAAGAAAGCAATGCGATCAGCCGCACCTGCGGAAGCGGTTCGCACCGTCGGCGTGATGCCGGCGGCCTTGTCTTTCGGCACGATCACCGCGGTGACGCCGGCGGCTTCGGCGCTGCGCAAACACGCGCCAAGATTATGCGGATCGGTGACGCCGTCGAGCACGAGCAACAGCGCATCGGCGCCCGCCTGCTCGACGAGCGCGGCGAGATCGCTCTCGCTGCGCGGTGGCGGCGCGCGATACCGCGCGACCGCACCCTGGTGGCGCGCGCCGCCAGTCATCCTGTCGAGCGCGGCCTTGTCGCGCGCGTGCGGCTTGAGGCCGAGTTCGCGCGCGCGATCCGACAACTCGCGTACGCGCGGATTTTCGCTGTTCACCTCGAAATACAGTTCGAGGATGTTCGTCGGATCATGCGTCAGCGCTGCATCGATCGAATGGATGCCAAACAGCAATTCACCGCTCATGCGCGCTTCTTCCCGCGTTCCTCGGTGACGAGCCGGAAATCGATCTTGCGATCCTCCAGGCTTGCGCGCAGCACCTGCACGCGCACTGCATCGCCGAGGCGGAATTGCAATCCGCGCCGTTCCCCGCTCAACAGATGCCGCACCGGATCGAAATGGTAGTAATCGTTCGGCAGCTGGGTGATGTGCACCAGGCCGCTGACTTGCGATTCCACCAGCTCCACGAACAAGCCGAACGAGGTGACACCGGAAACGACACCATCGAATTCGCTGCCGACATGCTTCTCCATCCACGCGCATTTGTAGCGCTCGTCGACGTCGCGCTCGGCTTCGTCGGCGCGGCGCTCGTTGTGTGAACAATGCGTCGCCAGTGCCGCCATCTCACTCGGGCTGTAGGTGTATTCGGAGGGTTTGCCCTTGGCAAGCGCATGGCGGATCGCGCGGTGCACGAGCAGATCGGGGTAACGCCGGATCGGCGAGGTGAAATGCGCGTACGCTTCCAGCGCAAGACCGAAATGGCCGGCATTTTGCGCGCTGTACACGGCCAAGGACTGCGAGCGCAGCAATACTGACTGGATCAAACTCGCGTCGACGCGATCGCGAATTTTCTTCAGCAGATTCGAGAAGTCCTTGGGCTGCACCTGCGCAGCCGGCGGCATCTTGAGATGGAACTCGCGCAGGAATTCGAGCAGGTCTTCGTATTTGCCTTCCGGTGGCCGCGCGTGATCGCGGTACAACGCCGGAATCTTGGCCTTGTCGAGAAACTTCGCGGCCTCGACGTTCGCCGCGATCATGCATTCCTCGATCAGCTTGTGCGCATCGTTGCGCGGTTCGGCACCGAGCTGTACGACGTCGCCGGCGTTGTCCAGACGGAACTTCACTTCGCGGCTGTCGAAGTCAATCGCGCCACGGCGCTGCCGCGCCTTGGCGAGAATCTTATACAGCTGATGCAGATGTTCCAGCTGCGGCAACACGTCGGCCAGTTCCCCGCGTGCGTCCTGGTTGTTTTCCCCGAGCGCTTGCCACACGCGCGTGTAGGTCAGGCGTGCATGCGAGCGCATCACCGCCGCGTAGAATTTCGCACGCGTCACTTCGCCGTCGAAGCCGACGACCATGTCGCAAACCATGCACAGGCGCTCGACTTTCGGATTCAGCGAGCAGATGCCGTTGGACAGCGTCTCTGGCAGCATCGGCACGACAAAGCCGGGGAAATACACCGAGGTCGCGCGCTTGACGGCCTCCTCATCGAGCGCGCTGCCGGGGCGCACGTAATGCGACACATCGGCGATGGCGACGACAAGACGGAAGCCTTCTTTGCTCGGCTCGGCGAACACGGCATCGTCGAAATCACGCGCATCCTCGCCGTCGATCGTCACCAGCGGCAATTTGCGCAGATCGACGCGGCCGGTGATTTCTTCTTGCGTCACCTGTGGCTCGACTTGCGCCGCTTCGCGCAGGGTCTGTTCCGGCCAGTCGTGCGGCAGGCCGTGGCTGGCGATCGCCATTTCCACGATCAGCGATGGGGTCAGACGCTCACCGAGCACGCTGACGACTTCGCCGATCGGTCCGCGTTGCGCTGTCGGCGGCTGCGTAATCTCGGCGACGACGATTTGTCCCGAACGCGCACCCTTGTCCTTGCCCGGCGGGATCAGCACGTCTTGATGCAGGCGCCGGTCGTCCGGCACGACCACGACGACGCCGTTGTCGGTGACAATGCGCCCGACCAGCCGCGACGCGCGGCGTTCGAGTACTTCGGCGATCGCACCCTGCTTACGGCCGCGCCGGTCGACGCCGACCACGCTGGCGAGCACGCGATCGCCGTGCAGCACTTTGCGCATCTCCGCCGGGGCAAGATACAGATCGTCGCCACCGCCGTCGGGTCGCAGAAAACCGAAGCCTTCCGCATTCGCAATGATCGCGCCGGGAATAAGATCCAGTTTTTGCGCGACGCCGTAACCACTGCGCCGGTTCTGCAGCAGCTGGCCGTCGCGCACCATCGCCGCAAGACGCTTGGTCAGCGCCTCGAAGTCACGCGGCTGTGTCATGCCCAGCTCGGTCGCGAGCGCTTCGGCCGTCAACAATTGGCCGTGGTCGCTAAGGAACTTGATGATTGCTTCGCGGCTGGGAATCGGGTGCTCGTAGCGATCGGCCTCACGCTGTGCGTGCTGATCAACGTGGGCCTGAACCCTCTTGAGCGGGGACTGGAAGCCCCGGGCTGACCGATGCGTCTCGGCGCGTGCGCCTCCTTTGGCAGCCGTGCTCGCGGGCAGATCCGGCATCCAGGCCGGGCGTTTGCTTTCCGGCTTACGACCCTTGCCGGGGGGCGCGGTTTTCTTCTTCACGGCGATCCTGCCTCGAATCCGTTCATTTCAACGGCGATCATAACAGGCGGCATAGACAGCACCCAGCACTGACGGTATCATTCGCGGCCCTGCGCTAAGCGCAGATTCGCACCCTTGCCCGGGTGGCGGAATTGGTAGACGCACTAGCTTCAGGTGTTAGCGATGCAAGTCGTGGAGGTTCGAGTCCTCTCCCGGGCACCAATACAGACTTCTGCGGTAATTCCGTAGAAGATCACCAAGCCCCGCTCGCATGCGGGGTTTTTGCTGTCGGCGGGGGCATAGTCCATTCGAATCAGAAGTTCACGTCAGCGGCGACAACATCCCATCGCATTCTGATTTCGTCGGGAAGATATTCGTCCACCGGAATGTCGAATGCGCGGAACGCATCCAGCACGTTGCGAAACGCTGCCGCTATGCCGAGGGCCTGCGGATCGTCTCTGCCGAGGCCCTCCACAGTATCGAGAACTGCAGTCGCGTGTTCGAACAGATGTTCGCGCTCACGCAAGAGCTGCTCGCGTATGCGGCTGGCGAGGGAGCTCAGCGGCGGATACCCGCCTTCGTCGACGATTCGCTTGCTGACATCCAGAACGAGCGGATAAGCACCCCGATACCACTCGGTTGACCCACGAGGCGCGCGCTCGATGACCAGTGGCGCGTGAGTACGGTGATCTGCGAAACGCAACGCCAGTTCCCGCTCCATGCGCCGGGCATCCTTGGCGTCGCTGGCCGCGATCACGAAACCACGCTCCAGATCGAAATACTCGAAATATCTGGCGTGGAAGCTGCGAACCCGATGAGAAGGCTCGCGCGAGAATCCGATTTTCAGAATGTCTTCGAATAGAGCCGGGACGACATAGACAAACGCCGGTGCACGCATCTTTAGTACAGCTACGCATCAACCGGCGTTCATGCTACGCCGTTCGTGACTTTAGATGTTTTTCTCGAATTCCCGGACCTGCTTTTTCGCTTCGTCCCGCGCGACGCCGTAGCGTTCCTGGATGAGTCCTGCCAAATACTCCGTATCGCCCTCGGTCTGCTTGAGGTCGTTATCCGTGAGCTTGCCCCACTTCGCCTTGAGCTTGCCGGCGAGTTGCTTCCATTGACCTTTGATTTTGTCCTCGTTCATTTCGTCGCTCTCCAATCTTCGCGAAAACATATCGCGTAACAAGGAGGAATCAAACACCGTGCCACGAATTTCCGGTGAGCGTTCGCGGAAAATGGGGCTTCGCATCGTCTGTGGCAATGCAAAATCAGCCATCGTGCGAGCGCAATCGTGCACGACGCAACATCGTCGTCAGAATGGCGAAAAGCCTGCGCATGCAGGCTTTTCTCAGAGGCCAGCGGGCGCCAATTGCGGGACGGCAGCGCCGCCGTCCCGCAAGGAACCTTACGGCGCTTCGAAACCGTCGCGGAAGATCACGATGGTGTCGAAATCGTTCGCGGTGTTGTTGCCCAGATTCGGATCGTTGGCACCGTTTGCAATATTCGCGTTCGCGGAGTTGACGGCGGAGCCGTCGCCTTCTGCCAGCACTGTCGCGGTGTAGATAAAGATGACGCTGCCGCCGACCGGCAGGGTCGCCGTATCAGTAAGCGTGTTGCCGCTGCCGCTCGCGCTGCCGCAGCTGGCGCCGCCACTCTGCGCACAAGTCCAGCTGCCGTTATCCAGATTCGGCGGCAAGGTGTCTTTCACGTCCACCGAAACGCTGCTCGGCCCGCTCGGGTTGCTCACAGTGATCGTGTAGGCGACGATATCGCCGACGCGCGCGAAGTCCACACCGTCGTCGTTCGAAATCGAGATGTCGGCCTGTGGCGGCGCGCCGAGACCCGACAACGCGATCGAGCCGCTACCCGGCACGTTTGCCGTGACATTGAGTGTCTGACCCGCCACGCCGGTTGTGGTTGGCGCAAACGTGTAGCTCAGTGTGCAGCTGCTGCTGGCCGCGATCGTGATCGGCGTGCTGCCGCAATCCGTAGCTCCGCCCGCCGCGCGTGCGAACGGGGCAGCTGCGGCAGTCAGCGAGGTAACGTTGAGTGCGGCATCGCCGTCGTTGCCCAGCGTCACTGTCTGCGCCGCGCTGGTCGTGTTGACAATCTGGCCGCCGAAATTGATTGCCGTCGGTGTAATCGTCAGATGCCCCTGCACGCCAGCGCCCGACAACGCGATCGTGCCGCTGCCCGGCGCGTTCGCGGTGACCGCCAATGACTGATTCGCCGCGCCGGTGACGCTTGGAGCGAACGTGTAGGTCAGCGTACAGCTGTCGCCGGCCGCGATCGTGATCGGCAGCGTGGCCGAACAGGTGCCCGTTGCGGTGCGCGCGAACGGCGCATTGGCGGCATCCAGCGCCGTCACGGCCAGCGCGCCATCGCCGCTGTTGCCGAGCGTCACCGTCTGTTCGGCGCTCGTCGTGTTGACGGTCTGGCTGCCGAAGTCGATCGAAGTCGGCGTGATCGTGAGCTGCCCTTCCGGTGCGGCGTTGACCGTGGTCGTCGTGGTGGCGCTGTTGTCGGCGATGTTCGTGTCGATGAACGCACTCGACACAGTTGCGGTGTCGCTGAGCTCGCTGCCGCCGGCGACGCCGATGTCGACTGCGACGACCAACGTGAAGCTTGCCGTCGCGCCTGCTGCGAACAAGCCGTTGTCGCAACTCACTGTGCCGTTCGCGCCGACTGCCGGCGTCGTGCAGTTCCAGGCCGGATCGCTCGCCAGCGAAACGAACGTCGTACCAGCCGGCAGAGTGTCGGACCAGTTCGCGCCCGCCGCGTCGCGCGCGCCGTTGTTCTGCACGGTCACGCTGTAGGTGATGTTGTTGCCGGTCGTCACCGGATCGGGCGCATCGGTGAGCGCGATCGCGAGATCGGCGGTCGGGAACAGACCGACGACGACCGGATCGTGGTCGGACGCGCGGAACGCGCCGACGCTGTTCGCGTCCCAGCTCGGATCCCACAGCGTACGCGCTGGAATCAGCGCCGAGCCGTCGGGTTTTTCCTCGAACGTCGCTTCGCCGGTGTCCTTGATGTCGTCGTTGTAATCGAACAGATCGGCTTCATCGGCATTGATGTGCCAGGCATCGGCGCCGGCGATCTGCGGCTTCAACGCGTTGTTGGCGAACGCGTAGTCCAGGTGTCCGAGTTCGCCGCTGAACAAATACGAATAAGCGTTCGTGCCGTGCAGTTCGGTTTCCATGTCGTGATAACCGCCGCCTTCCAGCGTGGTGACCGGCGTCTCGTGCGCGTAGGAATTGAAATCGCCGAGCAGCAGCACGTTGTTGCTGCCGGCGGCCGGAATCACGGCGGTGTTGATCCACAGCATCGTGCGGTTCGCCTGATCGGTGCGCAGGCTGGCCCAGCAGCCCTGGCCATCGTTCTGGTCCGCGTTCGGGTCGCCCGCCGCCGGGCAGCTGCCCTTGGACTTCAAATGATTGGCGACGACGATGAAGCTCTGGCCGAGCGCCGGATTCGCCGCATCGACGACCATGTAACCCTGCGCCGTCGGCGGCCGGTTGTGCACCGGATCAAGATCGACGTGCGGACTGCCGATTGGCGAGACAACGCCGGTGCGATAGATCTGCATAACGCGGATCGCGTCGCTGCCGAGCGTGCCGCCGGTATTGGCGAACGTGTACGGGTGCGCACCGCCGCAACTGATGTTCACCGCATCCAGCAGATGGCTGATCGTGGTCGAATACGCCGGCACGTCGTTGTTTTCCAGTTCCATGAACGCGGCGACGTCCGGATTCAGCGTGCAGATCACCTTCGACGCACGCAAGGTCTGGCGATCGAGTTCCGCCGCACTATCGGCGCCGCGGCAATCCTGCGTATTGTCCGGGCCACACGGGCCGGAGCTGCCGCTCGAGGTCGTGTCGATCGTCGTGAAGTAGTTGAGCAGGTTCATGCCGACCGCGCGGATCGCGCCGCCGACATCGGGCGGCGTCAAGGGGCGCACGTTTACCGGCGTGAACGTCACTGGATAGCTCGCGCTAGGACGGATGCGCCAGGTGCTGGCCGGACTGCCGATACCGCTGGGACGCGCCCACTGCACGACGCCGACCAAGCCATTGACCTGATCGCCGCCGCGGAAGAAATCGGTGCCCTGCGTGCCAAGGGAGAAGCCGCCGTTCGTCTGCGGCCAATAGGCGTACTGCTGTCCATTCGGCAGCGTCAGCGCCGCCTCGTCGCCGTCGCGGTCGTCGTCGAGAATCACCTGACGGCGCGCGAGTTCATCCAGATGCGCCGCATAGCCGGCGACGTTGGGCGTGTTGTCTTCCGTAAACGTGCGCGGGCGATCACCCTGCGCGAGCACGACTTGGCCGTAGCGGAACAACTGGAAATACTCGGTCACGGTCAGGGTGTCGTATTGGACGAGCATGCCCTCGACCGATTCATAGAACGAGTTGACGTTGCCGGCGATCGGCAAAGTGACGTGCACCGGCGTAACTTCCGCGAGGTGGTTGCCGGCGTCAGTGACGACGACGCCCGCCGGCGTCGTGGAAAGCTCGGTCATACCGAAGAATTCCTGCACGGTGCCATTCACGCGCACGCGCTGGCCTTCCACGACCGCATTCGCGGCGCACGCATTGCAGAACACGAAGATGCCTTCCGACGTGCTTGGATCGGCATCGGTGTCGGCATCTTCTTCCTGCAGGAAAAAGCCCTTGAGCGTACCGAGCAGGTTGCTGGTGACGATGCCTTCGACGTAAAGCGACTGGCCATTCAGCGGCGAGATGTCGTCGCTGCCCGGCGTCGTGCCGGCGACGCTGCCCTGCACGTCATGGATGCGCGTGATCGCGATGTCGTCGTTGAGGATCGTGCCGGTGCCCTGCGCGACCGTAACGGGCACGCTGGCATTGGAAATGTTCATAAAGAACGTTTCGTCCGGCTCCACCGTTGTGTCGCCGATGACGTCAACGTTGAAAGTACGTGAGGTATTGCCGGCCGTTATGGTCTGGGAGGCCCACGTGATGCCCCCGAGATAATCCGATCCGGTCGACGCGGTGCCGTCGGCCATGCTGACGTCGAAAACCACATCGCTCAAGGATGGCTGCGACAGCGACACGGTGAAGGTGAACGTCGTGGTGCCGGTGTCGCCCTCATTATGCGACACGTTGTCGATGCTGAGCGTCGGACCGCCTGCGGTACCGTGAGGTGTAATCGAAACGTCATCAATCGCCAAACCGTGATCGGCACCGCTGTGGTCCGGATCGGACCAGCGCAGCATGATCTCGGTGCCGTTGGGAATGCTCAAGCCGGTAATCGTGAACGACTTCGCGGTCCGATTCGCTGCAGCGTTGCCATCGAGCGGGCCAGCCACGCCGCCGGTGATCGGGCTCGTGAAGTCGAGGTTGGTGACCGCAGTTCCGGCCGACTGAAACTCCGTCAACGTACCGGAAACCGTTGGACTGCCGACCAGATAAGAGAACGCCACCGTCTGCGCGGCGGCGGCGCTGTTGCGCCACTGCTCGCCGACATACGCAACGTCCAGCGAAGTGATCGTGCCGCCCGTGTTGTTCGCCAGGCGCACGCCATGGAAGAAACTACCGGCGGTGGCATTGCCGGACCCGAGTGTGCCGAGCGCGCGATCGGAAGCCGCTGCTGCGCCATAGCTATACAGGTTGCCGCCCGTGCTCGTACCGATGTCGGCGACGATCGACGTGCCAGTACCCGTACGCACGCTATACCAGCCAGGAACGGTTGAATTGCTGGTCCACGCCGTGGTGCCCGAAGAGGGCAGCGTGTCGAAGTTCTGCGTGTAGGCCGTATCCAGCGCCGTGAGCGACACCTGCGCAAATGCAGGCAGTGCAAAAAAGAGGAAAACAAACGCAAAAAGTGACTGACGCAGCTTCATCGCAGCTAGCTCCGATCAAAAGACCAACGGGATGCTGCGATGTTGCCGCAGACCTGTTACGGTTTCAAGAAAAACCCATACCCACCGCAGCACGCGAACGGCGCGGCTTCAGCGATGGACCCGTCCTGACCCAGACGCCGGTAAGCAGAGGTAGGTTGCCGCGAGTCGCGCCAGCGGCAAATCGCCGCTCAGTCGGCGCGCGCCAACGTGTCCGGCCGTGCGGGGATGCGGAAATGCACCGTGGCCCCGCGTGTGACGTTGTTGGTTGCCCAAATCGTTCCGCGATGAGCCTGGACGATTGATCGGCAGACGGCCAGACCCAAACCCATGCCGCTCGATTTGCTGGTAACAAATGGAGAGAAAATGCGTTCAACATCATCGGCCGGGATGCCGCGTCCGACATCGGATATCGACACATGGACGCCCTCATTGGCGACCCACTGTGTGCGCAGTGTCAGTATGCAGTCATTGGCAATCTCATCCATCGCATCAGTACCATTCATGATGAGATTGAGCAGCACTTGCTGCAACTGCACGCGGTCACCGTTGATGGCGGGCAGATTCGCTGCGAGATCGAGAACGACTTCCACGTTGCGGTTCACTAGATCGCTGCGAATGATGCGCAACACATCGAGCACGACATCATTGATCTCGAGGCGCCGGAACTCCGCACGTTCCTTGCGTAGCATCCCCCGTAACCCGCGGATGACTTCGCCGGCGCGTTTGTCGTTCTCGACGATGTTGGTCAAGCTCTCATGCACCTCGTCAAGATTTGGCGGCGCGTGCGCCAGAAACCGCAGTGCTGCCTGGGCGTTGCTCAGGATCGCGGTCAGCGGTTGGTTCAGCTCGTGCGCGAGCGACCCGGACAGCTCGGCCAACAGGATGACGCGAGACAAGTGCGCGAGTTCATCCCGCTGCACCGCCAGTTCGCGGTCGGCGCGCTTGCGCTCGCTGATATCGGCGATCGAAGCGACCACGAATAGCCCGCGTTCCGAATGAATCGGGCTCAGCGCAATTTCGACCGGCAGTTCACTGCCGTCCTTGCGCCGCGCGAACAACTCGCGCCCGACACCCATCGCCCGAGCCGTAGGAGCGCCCGCATACGCGGCACGGTCGGTGCCATGTGATGTTCGATAGCGCAAGGGCACCAAGGCATCGACATTCATGCCGACCAACTCGGTGCGAGAATATCCGAACACTACTTCCGCTTGGCGGTTGACGAGGGTAATCGCACCACCGTCAGCCACCATCAACATCGCCGTCGGCGAGGTCTCGACCACCAGGCGAAAACGTTCCTCGGCTTCTTTGCGATCGGTGATATCAACGAAGACGCCGCGCAGCATCAGCGGCGCACGATCCTCGGCAAAATCGACTTGCCCGCGTGCCACGATCCAGCGCACCCCTTCATGCGGACCTTGCACGCGATATTCGCTCCGATAGTCGCCGCTGCCGTGTGCAGCTCCATCGAATGCGAGGCGCAGGCCTTCGCGGTCGTCCGGATGTACGCGCTCGAGAAAGCGCTCGCGGTCGACGGTTTCACCGGACGCGAAACCCAGCAAGTGCAGGGCTTGCTCGGACATCCAGAAATTGCCGCTGGCGATATCCCAATTCCACAGGCCGATGCCTGCCGCATTGACCGCCAGCTCCATGCGCTGCTCGCTGTCGCGCAATTGTCGTTCCGAAACGCTCAAACTTTGCGCCAATTGCGCGGCGCGCAGGACATCGCCACCAAGCTCATAACTCATTACCACCAGCACACCTACGAATGCCGGGTTGACGATCAAAGGCGCCTGCAGCACACCGGTAACGACCGCCAGCGCCCAGAGCGGCGAGAAAATCATGAATAGCGCCATGCTGCCGCAAATCAGCAACACGCTGCGGCGTTGTTTGGCGCTGCCGCGGCGCCGGCCGGTCACGGTCGCGTCGACCAGGAACGCAATGAGCAAGAACGAGCTGACCTGGCCGAGGATCATCCACGGATTGGGTACCCCGATCGGCGCCACGACCGAGTCGCCACCCCATATCGAGATCCGACGCAACCCCGTGATTTCGGCGAAATTGAGATTCACCCCGGTCAGGAAATCAGGCAATAAGCACGCCACGCGGCTGGCGCAGACCAGCCAGGCGAGCCACGGCCTTCCCACCTGCAGATGCAAGCGCACGAATGCCACGATGCCAACAATGGTCGACGCCAGCGGGACATGCGCCCAGCGCAACAACAGTGCGTAGGCTTCCGGGGTTTGGGCGCGCATCGCCAGTAGCTCGAAAACGGCGACGGCCGATACCGAGATCGCCGTCAGCGCGAACATCAGGTGAGCGGTGAGCTGCCGCTGCTGTACGCCGATCAGCAAGTGAATCATGCCAAGCGTCAGGCCGACGGCACCAAGTAGCGGCCAGACGATATCGACCCAGCTCATTTCTGGTTTACGGCGCCGTTGTTGGTAGCGTCCGAGTTTAGCGCAAGCGGTACAGATTGAGGACTAGACGCAACGGATGGCTAATCCCGCTGCTCGCTCGAATCAAATTTCCAGCCGAGCACCCAGCGCCATTCGGATTTGATGCCGGATTCGATGTCCACGTGGCTCCAGGCATAGAGCCAGTCCACCGCAAGATACAGGTGCGGGGTCAGCGGGCGCTTGAGTCGCAGTTGGCTGATCGCATAGGTGTTCCCGTGTGCGGCGCTGAGGACCTGAAATTCGCCTTCGAAGCTGACGCGGCGGAAGATCGGGTAAACCGTCCGCGCATACAGCCCAATCGCGGCGCCATCGAATGTCTGTCCACCCCGGGTCAACGTCATGTAGCCAACCGCCGGCCCAATGCGCACGTAGCGATTCGGCTCCTCCAACAACCGCCATCCCGAGGCCAGACTGAAAATTCCGGTCGACTCGTAGCCCTGGCTAGTCAGTTCGTTCAAGCCGAGCGCGCGGCCGTTGAGGAAGTAATCTTCGGACAGGAACTTGTCGTAGCTGATGCTGCCGAGCCAGTCGTCGTTCTTGAGTGCGTGGTCGGTACGCTTGTATTTGTAGGTTAGGGTGCCCGCAAGTTCGCCGTCGGCGGTCTGGCGCGATAGCTTCCAGGTACCGTCGAGTTTGTCTTCGAGCGTTTTCAGACTGCCGCGATCCTGGCCAAACGAAATGCCGAGGTCGGACACGAATCGCGGCAGTGTCGGTGCTGCAGTCGCCTGACTCGGAGACCGCCTGGCTTCGACGCCAGCTGCCGGCGCGTCGCGTTCGACGCGTGCCATGTCTGCGCGCACTTGTACGCGGCCAAGAAAATCACTCTGGAATATCAGTACGCCGTCTTTCTCGTCGACGACATGTCCCGGCAGGCGTTCGCCGTTAGGTCCGACAAGGACATCGGCATGCACTGCATGACCGATCGTGCAAGCGCAAATCAAGATTGCGCATCGGAGGGAGTCGCGGCTGGTCCGCGCCGACAGGGCGTATCGGGTGCGTACAATCGTGGCGAAGCTTGCAGTCACGCCGTACTACTGACCCAAGGTGCAGCCGGTGGCCCAGTTGATCGCGTCGATGAGCGCCTGATCATCGACAGGCTTGCGCAGGAACATCTTTGCGCCGAGATCGCGCACCATGCCCCGCGTTACTTCGTCGTCGCGCGCTGAAACAACGATCACCGGCATCTGGTTACCGAGTGCCTTGAGCCGTGCGAGCAGAGTCTGACCGGTAATCCGCGGCATCGTGATGTCTAGCAGGATGCAACCTTGCTCGCTGTCGGTGAGATCCTCGAGAAACTTCTCTGCCGACGCATAAGCGTGCGCCTTGATGCCGACCGAGCGAATCAGGCGGACAAAACTGCGGCGCACGTCATCGTCGTCATCAACGATGTAAATTGCCGGAGTTTCAGCTGCCTTACTCACGCTGGCCTTCCTTAGAGGTGCATCATTTTCTTGCCGCGTCAGACTGCACCGGGCCTGCCCGGAATGGGATCGACAATACTTGGCAGGGTGTGTCGGCGAAATAGGACCATGATCCTATCGAGCGCCTTGGAAGTTGTGCCAGAACGGCTGCCCGTGGTTCCTAGCTCGCTACCGCAATGCCATGCGCATCGCACAGCCGAACCAGCTCGGCCACCGAGCGCACCTGCATCTTGGCCATGACCCGGCCGCGGTGCACCTTGACGGTTTTCAGGGCGATATTGAGATCGGCGGCGATTTGCTTGTTCAAGCGGCCGCGAATCACATGCTCCATGACTTCCCGTTCGCGCATCGACAACTGGGCGAGGTGATGCTGTATGCCGTCCAATCGATTGCGCTCGGCACAAGCGCCGCGATGCCGTGCGACCGCTTGCTCGACGACCGGAAGCAAGGCATCGGCGTCGACCGGCTTCTCGAGGAAATCGACCGCGCCTTGTTTCATCGCGCGCACACTGATCGACACGGTGCTGTTGCCGGTGAGATAGATCACCGGCAGCGTGATGCGGTTGGCGGCCAGCTGCTCGTGCAGTTCCGGACCGCTCATTCCAGGCATTTTCACGTCGAGCAAGATGCAGCCGATGACGTCGCTAGGAGATCGATCGAGGAAATCCCGCGCATTGGCGAATACTTCGACGTTCCATCCGCCCGCGCGCAACAGGCGCCCGAGACCGGCGCGCACCCCAGCGTCGTCGTCGAGCACGAAAACCGTTGCGTCCGTCTGCCCCACGCAGCAAGCCCCTCCCCAGGGACCATGGCTTCGCCTCAGCGATTCTATGGCAGGGCCGAATAAATGCAATGAGGACAATTCCTCCAAGGCATATAGGCCACTCAGAACTCGCGGCGAACACACAATCTCTTGATCACAGCAGCATCTTCAAGGCGTGCGACAGCAATTCCTCGGCAGAAAACATCGTCAGCAGCAAGGGTGCGGTCGGCGCCAGCGTCGCCGCAGCCAGGACCAGCAGCATGCGTGTCGTTAACAGCATCGGGCGCATCTGCTTTAGCGTCGCATAGCTGTTACCGAGATCAGCCAACGATTGGATATCACCACTGCCGATCAGCGCGTCATCAGGTGTTACACCGCGCAACCATTTCTGGTCGAAATCGCGTGCGTAACGCATCGCCAAATTTCCATAGTCGGCCACGCCACGCTGCCGAAACTGGATCAGCAACGGCGTGAACAGCAATAGCGGACCGGCGATCAGGAACACGATAACCACCATGGCAGCACCAAGTTCATATTTGAACTCGGGCAAGCGCGCGCCGAGAAAAAGGATCTGATCGCCGATCCAACCGGCAGCGATCGCGCCTTGTGCAACCAGCAGTGGAATGAACGCATAGGTCATCTGTGCGACGAAACCGATACCGCCGACATTGTCCGGATGCAGCGGCTGCAAGTTCAATTCGAGCCGCGAGAAACGCCAGATCAGAACCCACCAGACAGCCAAGCGCAGATACCAGCGCCACATCAAAAACTGGAAGAGCGGCAGACTGACCAGAAGCAGCCACCAGCCTGCTGACGTCGTGACCAGACCGTGATCCGTGGCCGCTGCATACCACGTGTCGATCCGCAGCGGTGCGGTATAGCGCCAGAGGCCGCTGAACCCGATGACATAGACAAGTACAGCAAGAAAAACATTTACCCAGCCCGAGTTGAATCCGCGACGCGCCGACGCGACCGCGCGGCGAAACGGTTCAACTTGGTCTGCGCCGACAATCCCGCGCTCCAGGAAACGCGCCAGCAAAGTCTGGAAGCGCTCGCGCACGACACCGTTGACCACCAGAAGCAGAGGCAGCGCGACGAGATAACGCAACTGCACGTCGATGTCATACAGGAACGGTACGGACGTTGTGCCGCTCCACGCGCGGTCGGCAATCAGGGACAGCAGCAAGAGCGGGACCCAGGTCGCGGCTAACGCAATAGCGATGCGCCGCCGCAGCGCCTGTGGATCGCTGCCTGCCAGGTGCAGCCGCTGCAACCACTGATGCAGCGGACCGCCGTCGGCCAGCGAGCACGTCTCGTCCTGGCGATCAGACATCGTCGCCGCTGCCGTTGCGCGCTATGCCGCGGGCAGTGAGAGACCCGCTGCCGAGTGCGCTGCCCGTTGTACAGGCGGGCGGCAGAATATCCACCGTGCTGTCGTACGCCAATCGTCCCATGGATCCTTCTCCTATTTGGCCCGTACCAGGAGTGGCGCAGTCCACTTGCCTTCCATCGCTTCTGTCTTCGGCCAGTAGAGGCGCATCGCCATGAAGAACGGCCCTTTCGGCGCAGGCAGCCAGTTGGCTTCCTTGTCTACGCCGGGGGATTCGTTCTGGACCAACAACGTCAGCCCGCCATCTGCGTCCTTCTTGAGCTGCGGCAGCATCGGCGAGTTGATCAGGTAGCGATTTAGCGGATTTGCCGAGAGCAGGCTCGCCGGCAGCTCATACATCGTCAGTGACCAGAACGCATTGACCGGTGGCAACTGGCCCGGTGGAAAGCGAATGGTGTAACGCTTCCCGGCGGCGTCCAACGCCTGCTCCTCGGAATCCACGGTGTAAGCCGGATACATCGCTTCTTCCCTTGAATTGGCGTAGATGCCGATCAGCGCGCCGGCCATGCGGTAGGCGTAATTATTTTTCAGATGCTCCCGAGTGCCGAACAGATCGCCGGAGGTCAATTCCTTGGCATCGATCCGCTTCTTTAAGCCCGCTTGTTCGGCCCAGGCGTCGGCCATGCCCTGTTGGATGGCCGTCTTCATTTCGGGTGTGAGATTGCTGGCGGCAAAGGTCTTGCCCGCACCGACGCCGATCCTGGCAAACCGCGTCACGAGTGCTTTCTCGGATGGTTGCGTCGGGCAGAACTGTAGAACGAAGTTCAGGAGGTTGAAGAACTCGAGGGATGTCTTCTGTGTATCGGGCGTGAGCGGCTTGAGGAAATCGATCGCTGGCGCGGCCTTTGGTGCTGACTGACCGAGGAACGTCGACAGCGTTTGCGCCTTGAAGCCCGCCTGCACCTTCTTCACGCTATCGAGGTCGCCTGGATTGAAAAGCTGCGTACGATAGACCGCGAGCACCAACTCGGTTTCAGAGCGGATTACTTTCTTCACGCCCTTGGGCGTCCCGCCTTTCCAGCCCGGCCCGGCAATGAGGTAGCTGCCACCATCGTTGCCCGTGGCGCGACTCCCGATGTAGTCGAAGTTGTGCGTGTAGAGATCGATAAGCTGGATACTGAAATAACGCCCTTTCTCGATCGGCGGCACGGTGAGCACAATGGGTTCGGCGCGCAGGTCCATTCCGACCATCGAATAGGGCGTGTCCGAGTTGGGTGTCTGTACCGCCTTATCGTCTGGCGTATAGACGCGCGGGATATTGAGTAACTGGTTCCAGCCCGTCTTGTATTCCGGGCTCGCTCGATTCACGAAATAAGCGTTCAGTATCCGGTAGCTGTCCACGATCGGGTAGCCGTAGGTATAGGCTTCCTTGGCGATAGCACGGGCCTCTGGGGGAGTCACACCGGTTTGAGCGCCGGCCGCCGAGAATGGTAACGACGCGAGCAATGCCATCGTGATGGCGAAGGCTTTCAATGCTTTGGTCTTCATGATCCTGTACCTCATGTTGTGCAGTACTACACGGAGCGCCGGTTGCCGCCTCAGAACATTGAAATGCGCTGGATCGTCCAGAACGCCGCGACTGTGCCGATCGCGTACGCTGGCAAGCGCAAACTCCACTCGCTGCGGAGCAGCGGCATTCGCCGGATGCCGGCGATGACTGCCAGCACACAGGCGATGAACAGTAATTGTCCGATCTCGACCCCAACATTGAAGAAAAATAACGCCAGTGGAATCGCGCTCGCCGGCAATCCGATTTCGCTCAACGCGCCGGCGAAACCCAAGCCGTGCACCAGGCCGAACAGGAATGCGACTATCCACGGCGACCGCGAGGTCAGCCCCGGCCGTCTGGCCCGCGCTTGCAATATCTCGTTGGCGAGGAACACGATGCTCAGGGCGATGCTGGCTTCCACCGGCGGCGGAGGCACATGCACCCAGCCCAGCGTCGCGGCCACCAACGTCAGGCTGTGTGCAGCCGTGAACGCGGTGACCGCCCAGAACAGCCGCCGCGTCCCGCCAACCAGGAGCACCAGGGCCAGCACGAACAACAGATGGTCGAAGCCGGACAGAATGTGCCCAATGCCGAGGCGCAGATAGGTTTGCGTCACGTCCCAGCGCGCCGACGTCGCCTTGATTTCGAACTCGGGCTGCGCCGGCGATACGCGCATCGTCTGCGTTGTGCCGTCACTTCGCTCCAACCGCACCAGCACATCGGTTAGCGTCGCCTGCAAACCCGCGACGCGGACTGAAGTGCCGTCGAGGCCGCCGACGCGGCGCACGCGCCAGCGCTGCAGGAATGCATTGCTGACGAAAGCCGTATGCATCGCGCCGACCATCGTTGTGCCCGGGGCGAAGGCAAGATCGAGGGCGAGGCGCTTGTCCTCACCCATGCCAGGCACCTTCCACAGCACGTCGTAATTTTGTGCATCGACCTGGTGTAGCAGCAGATATGCCGGACGCGCTTCGTGTGCGACCACCGGCTGCAGATACAGACAGAGGAGCAAGGCCAGCAGGAGCCCGATGCTGCGGGATGTCATTGCGCAGCGCCCGCAGCGATTGCCGGTGCAACGGCGAGATCGGCGTGGCCGTCACGCTCGATGGTGACGTCGTAGCGCTTGCGCAGATCGGAATAGAATCGATCGTTCGCGCGTTTGCGCTGTTCGGCTACCCAGTCGTTCCGCACCACCTCGCGGACGTCCCGCAGCGCGGCCGCGCCGCCGTTGTCGCGGCTGTGCAGGAAAACCAAGTGCGCGCCATAGCCGGATGAGAGCGGCCCCTGCCATGTCTGCAAGGGCATCGAACGGACGGCAGTCTCGAAGTCGGCACCGAACAGCTGCGCCAATTCACTGGCGCCGACACCGTCGTATCGGCGCGGAAGCAGGAACGCGTCGCCGGCCTCGTTCGTGGCCTGCGCGCCCTCGCGCCGCAGCGAGGCCAACAGCGTGGCCGCATCGGCGCCAAGATGCGTGCCGTGCTTCTGCGGGTCGAGGTATACCTGCGACACGCTGTATCTAGGCTCCGCGCGGTATACGTCGGCGTGCGCCTGCAGGTAGGCCTGCAGTTGTACGTCGCTGGGTTCGGGCACGGGATCGACATCTTCCGAGATGAACTCGAGTTTCTGTCTCAGTCTGCGACGGACGATGGTGTCGTCGTTGTCGAGTCCCATCACCATCGCCTCGCGGTACAGGATCTCCTCCCGTACCGCGTCTTCGATCATTCCGTCGAGTTCGACCCGCAGCGGCGCGCGTTGATTCGCGCGCTCGTATCCCGCCACAATTTGCTCGACCCGTCCGCGGCTAATGACGATGCGTTCGCGTTCCCCTGCGGGCGCGCCGCCTAGCCAGTCATAGACCAGGAAGATGCCGAGCCCCAGCAGCAGAAAGTGCAGCAGAGGCTCCCGCAATACGAGTCGGACACGGCGGAAGTGGGCCATTCGTCAGTCCACATCGGGCTCGTACGGCGTCGCGGCCGGCTTCGTCTCCTTTGCGGGCGTCGACGGCACTTTCGGGGCGTGCCTCTTCGCGTCATTCTCGGCGAGCGCAGCCGCTGGCGTGTACCAGATCGGTGAGGTATAGGCGCGCTCCTGTGTGGTCATCGGCACTTCTTTGGCCATCTTCACACTGAGGCGCTTGGCGTCATACGCGGTCCACCGCGGCGTGGGGATTTCCAGCACACGGACGTAATAGAACGCCCGCTGCTTCGGATCGAAGCTCGGGTCCTGCCACATTTTCATCAGGGACTCGGCGCCGATGGTATTGGTCCAGGTGGCATTGGCGACGTCGACCGTGCTGCCGACCGGCGGCAGCTTGCCATTCGGGCCAGGCTTACGATCGCCGCCCCACACGACGTCATAAATTTGTTCGTGCAATGCGCCCTTGGCATCCATCCAGCCCTTGATGATCTGGACGCGATCGAGATTTCCGCCCTCGGGATCCTTCAGGGCAGCCACGAGGAACGTCGGTGACTTGCCGGCCGCAGTGGCGCTCAGGTCGCCGCCCATGGGCACGCCCTTGCCGTAGCCGGCGGCAGCCAAGTCGCCGGCTGCATCGGCTGCCGTGTAGTTCCAGCCGCCGAAGAAGCGCACCGTCATGCGCGACCCCGTAGTGCCATAGGTTTCACGACGCTGCATTGCGTCGAAGAGCGCTTCGCGTGTGTTGCCCGTGGCCCAGACTGCGGCGTATCCCGACGCCATTTGCTCCCAGCCCATGATCACGCCCTTTTCGGTCTTGATGAAGGGGTGTTCCCAGCGATGCGGGTTGGGTTCGTTCGGGGCGGTCTTGCCCCAGAAGTTATTGTCGTCGGCGGTGGACATGCCGGTGTGCGAATCGGTGCTGCCGACCAGACCGAACTTGTACGGATTGGTGCCGAGCTGCGCTTCGGCTTTCAGCCCGTTCTTCAACGCGGACCGGGCGTACTCGAACTCCAGCATCGACTTCTGCTTGCTCGCTGTCATATCGAGGTTGCCCTTGTCCCAGCGCTCGAAATCGGCGAACTCGTCGTTCGGCGACAGATAGGGATGGGTTTCACCGTCGCCCTTCATCTGCGTGACTTCGTAGAGACGTTCGCGCTTGGCGCGCGTCTCGACGTATTCGCGATCGATGGGCTTGCCGTTGAAGGACTCGATCAACGGAAACATTATGCCGTTGCTGAGATTGCCGTTGTGCGCGATCGCCAGCACCTGGCCGCCGGTCTTGGTTTCGTAGGCTTGCATCCAATTCCACAGGTCGCGCGGATTGGAACTGCCCGGCGGATAGTTTGTGAACGGCTCGACCTGGGTCGCCTTGTCGGCGTTGTCGCGGAAGATCACGTTGCGATGCAGGTTGCTGCCGGTTACCAGCGACGTCCATTCGTAGCCGATGAAAGCCGTGAACTTGCCAGGTTGGTTCGCGCCTTCTGCGGCCTGGATGATGCGCTGCCAAGTATCCCGATAGCCCTTCGACCCGGGGTTGTACATGATTTCCTTCGGGAACTTGCCCTGTCCGAAAGCGGTGACGATGCTCATCATCGCGTCGCTGCCCTTCCCGGAGTTCATCTGGTCGTACCAGCCCTTGGCCATCGGATTGGCCAGGATCTCGGGCTTGCCGGCTATCAGGTCGGTGATCAGCCCCATCTGGTCGGAATGATCGGCCACGACGAGGAAATCCAACGGGCGCGACAGCTTCGCCTTCTGGCCACTGGCGCCGGTAACTTCCTCGCCTTTGGCGAAGCGATAGGCATCTTCCGGCATCAGCTTGGTGCCGGAGGCACCGGCGTCCAATGACAAGGCGGTGTGCAGATGGGTATCGCCAAAAAAGGCGCGCGTCGGGTAGGCAGCTTTCGCCGGTGCAGCTGGCGCGGCGGCAGTTGACGGCGTAGCGACTGGTCCGGACTTCGTTTGTGCACACGCACTGAAAGGTGTCGCGGCAGCCAGCGCAAATGCAACCGATATTGCGAGTTGGGAACGTAGCATGACTATCTCCAATGAACTGCGGTGATACTTGCCATCTACATCGACCGATCGCGCTGATCGGTTCGACTAGTCGCGCTCTGCAGACGAAGCCGTCCTCGCGGGTCGTGTACGAAGTCCCCCGATGTCTGGATGCCCTTGGTCTCTGCCTAGTCGATTCTATGCACGGCGCCTTCGGTTCGGCAGTTGGCCTTAGGTCCCATCGAGCCAGTGATGCAGGATCGCTCAGCTCGAACCAGCAACGGCATAATCAGTCGGGCGCGCGCGGTCGGCCTTTAGGCGTGCATGGAAAGTTCCCGAATTAAAGGAGCCTCTCAGCCTGCGTCGAAATCCCGGGACAGCGTCAACCCCTTCCCGCGCCATCCGCTGCTGTCAATTCAGCTCATCGTCCTTGTAGTACTTGCTGCCCTTCAAAGTGATCTCGGCGGCGAGACCGCTCTTGGTCAGCTGATATAGCCATACGCCTGGCGATACCGACACCGCACCAGCAAACGCAGTGCCCTTATCGCCGTGCTTCGCCGCAGCCGTGGCCTGGGTGCTCGATTCCCAACCCTGATCGATGAACTTGTCGAGCGCCTCGTTGGTATCGAATACGAAGATCAGCGCATACTTCTTGATGCCGATGCCGAGTCCAGCCTGAACCTCGACGAGCTTCATGAAAGTCTCTTTCTTGGTCGCGTTCGACACCGCAAGTCCCTTGCCCCTGCCGCCGCCCGCAAGACCGAGCTTCATGGCGAAGTTGTCGAAGGTGGCGTAACCGGCCGCACGCCCAACCGCGCCTTTTGCAGAAGGGATCGCCTTGTACAAGCGCGAAAGCGCGTCCCGCGATTGCGCGCGCACTTCTTCGCGCTGATCGTTGACGTCTGCGAATACCGTCGCGGAAATCGCGAGTAGTCCGACGACCAAGGTGTAGCGCACCAGTGATGCGAAATTGCGACGAAGATTCATGACCGTCTCCTTCAGAAAGATTTACTGCTTGCCACCCGCGCCTTTGGCCAGGTCGAGCTCACTGCGCAACGCTTTGGCCCAACCGGCGGCGGCGCTACGCGCCTCCGCGGCATTATCGACGCTGGTGATGCGCTGCGGCCGGAACGATTCGCGCGCCAGCGCGCGATCGAATACGCGCGTAATGATGTCGCCAGTCGCAGCGTCACGCAGCTCCGCGACGAGCGTCATCTCTCCTGCCGAAACCGCATACGCAGTGACGCGGCCCGCGCTCTGGATGTCGGGCGCGTTGACGTTGAGGTTGACGATCGCCATGTTGACTTCGAGCACGTCATCATCGACTGCATCGGCGATCTTGTAGCCGCCCTCTTCGAGCTGTTTGACAACCTCTTCGCGCACCAGCTTGGCGAGCTTGTCCTTGATACGTTGTGAGTCCTGCGCGCGGATCGAAATGCGCGAACCGGGCGCGGACTGCTTTTCCCAGCCACGGCGGAACGACACCGAGATCGGCCCGAGCAGGACTTTCGTATAGCTGGCCAAGCTGGAGCCGGGCTTCGTATAGACCGTGTCCAAACCTTTGACCGTGACTTTTTCCAAACCGCCTTCCGTCCAGGCGCTGGTTGCATCGCTCTTGCTCGGCGGTGTATCGGCTAGCGCTATGGCAAACGGTGCGCACACGAGCGCCGACAATAAGGCGATCGAAAACTTGTTCATGACTTTCTCCTGCGTCTTGGAACGTCGGGTCGGGACCGCGGACGAGGTCCCCACTGAGCAGATGATCTTGCGCGGCCTCAGCTTTCGCTATTGGACCTTGGCACCATCGACGCCGGGCGGCGCCTCGGCAGGAGCCGGGACGAGAGCTTCAATCCGTTTAGCATAGGCATCGGCACGCGTCGTGTCGCCGGCATCGCGTGCGTACGCCGCCAATGCGGCCAATACATCGCGATTGTTGGGAAACCGCAGCGACGCCTGCTCCAACACGGCAACGCCCTTCTTGGCCTGACCGCCATCATGCAGCGCAACGCCATAGATGTATGCGTAACGCGGATTGCCGCGATCCGCATCGACCGCGTGTCCCAGCAGCGGCAGCGCCTCAGCCACGCGCCCCTGACGCACGCGCAGCAGACCCAGTGCGTGCGCCAGATCGGCGTTGCCGGGCGCCTTTTGCAAACCCAGGTTCAGCGTCGCGTCGGCCTCGTCCTCGCGCTGATAGATCCGATACAAGTCGGCGAGATTGACGTAGGCCGGAACGAAGTCCGGTTCCAGTGCCAGCGCCGCGCGATACTCGGCTTCCGCACGCACGGGATCGCGGCGTTCGAAGTAGAACAATCCGAGATTGATGCGCGCTTCCGGTCGCTCGGCGTTGGCGCGTTGCGAATCGACGTATTCCGCGAACACCCTGTCCAACCGTGCGCGCATTTCCGCGCTCATGCCGTTGTCCGGCGCGATCGCGAGCGCGCGTGCAGCCTTGATCCTCACGATGCGTGCAGGGTCGTCGATGAGACCGGATGCCACGCGAACGCGTTCCTGTGCAGGCGCCACCAACAATGTATCCAGTGCCGCCCCGCGCACGATCGGGTCGGCATCGGTCAGACCTGCTGCGAGCGTTGGCATGGCCGCGGAATTCAAATACGGCCGCAAGTCGGCAAGCGCAGTCGCACGTGCGATTGCCGGCGTCTGTGCATCCCGCGCTAGCGCCATCAACTCGGCGGCGGCGGCGGGAGCACCGCGGCGCGCATCATGCAACGCCGTACCGAATGTCTGGAAGCCCTTGCGCTGCGGGCCGAACGCGCGCTCGATGACGGCGGCCGCCCAGGATGCGTCGCGGTCCTTGTGGCAACCGGTGCAGGCATTGGGGGTGTCGAGTGTTGCACTGAGGTCGGGCCGCGGAATCCGGATCGAATGGTCGTGTCGGGCGTCGACGACCATATAGTTGCGTGTCGGCATATGGCACGCCGCGCATTGCGCACCGGCAGAATTTGCCGCGTGCAGCGTATGCGTCGGCGCAGCGTATTTCGCCGCCGCGTGACACTGCGCGCAGACCGCGTTGCCGGGCGCTCGCAGCTTGCCCGAATGCGGATCGTGGCAATCGCTGCAGGTCACGCCATGCGCGTGCATCTTGCTCTGCAGGAACGAACCCACGTCGTATACCTCATCGCGCTGCTGGCCGTCGGGGAAATACAAGTTGTCAGTGAGCAGCGCAATGTCATGCGTGTCGAACAGGCGTCCATCGTGATCCATGCCCGCGGCAAACGGCGCGCGCCGCGAATGACATTGCGCGCAAACACCAAGTTCGCGTTGTGAGGTCAATGGCGTACTGCGCGCCGCGTTGCCGGTCGCCGCGATCGGCGCCCACGTCACGCCCTTGCGCTCATCGAGCACGACGACAAGGCCGCGACCTGCTGCGAACTCTTCGAAGCCCGGTTCACGCTTTGCCCAAGCGACATGGCTCGAGCCCGGTCCGTGGCAGGCTTCGCAAGCGACATTCATCTCCGACCAACTCGTCGCGAACGTGTTCTTGTCAGCGTCGAAATGACGCTCGAGTTTCGTCGTATGGCAATCGGCACACATCCAGTTCCAGTTCTGATTCAGCCGGGTCCAATGCAGCGGATCGTTGTAGGTGATGTGATCGTTCGCATACAGGTGATACCAGCGCGCGCCGCCCTGCTCCTTGGGCCGCGCGTCCCATGCGATCGACAGCGCCTGCATGCGGCCGTCCGGAAACGCGACCAGATACTGCTGCAGCGGATACACGCCAAACGTGTAGAGAATCTCGAAGTCCGCGAGCTTGCCGTCCGCGCCGTCGGTGTTGACGAAGAGCTTGCCGTCGCGGCGGAAGAACGTTGAAACGATATCGCCGTATTTGAAGTGCGCATGGTTGAAATCGCCGAGCACGGTAGCGTCGGTGGCGTGCTGCATCGCCTGCGCGTGTTGCGAACTTTGCCACACCGTCGCTTCGCCGGCATGGCATCCTGCGCATGCCTTGGCGCCGACAAAAGTCGCTGGCGCGTGCTTGACGGCGGATGCTGACGGCCCGCTCGCGGGTGCAAGTAGCGGCGCCGTCCGGTTTAACCAGAGATAAAGTGCAGCGCTAAACCCAATCGCGGCGAAAGCGGCCATCGCGATCCAGCGCCGTGCGCGTGCGCCTGGCAACGTTGGCTCGACTGAAGGTGCATCCTGGCGCACCGTGTCCGGCTGTGGGCGGCGCTTTTTCTTCGCCATCGCTCGATCAGATCACGAATACACACGTCACGGCCATCAACGTCGTGCAGTTACTTCGTCGTCTGGATCAGCCTTCCATGCAGCGGCTGTACCGGCCGCGCGTTCAACGGATAAAGTTTGCTGAAAGCCGCAATCTCGCCGTCTGCAATTTTCACTGGCGACTTCAGCACGAACCAGGTCACACCCTCGCTGCACGGCGGCGTCGTCAGCGAGCCTTGAAACGTGTAGTAGTCGCGGTTGGCCGGCAGCAGGTTCGCCGCGTCGATGCTCACGTTCGCGGCGGCGACCTCTTTTTCCTTCTCTGCCGGTATATTTTTCCAGATTGTTTCGATCGATTCGCTTACACCACCGCCATCAAGCAGAACAGCGACCACTGCAAGTTTGCCTTCGGCGTTCCTGTGCACCAGATGCGCGACCATCGCGTGGGGCTTGCCGTTGATCTTCTCTTCGCTCGGATGATGAAAATGAAATTGCACGAGGTCATAGCGCACGCCGCCGACATCGATTGAGCTGCCGGGCGCGTAGTTGACCTGAATCGTATGACCGTTATCGATGATCTTCAGCGGCGACGGTTTGTAGTCGAAATGGATCGCCGGCAGGTCCGCGGGTTTGGCGCCCTTGATGTCGATCGGCGATTGCAGCTCGCCGAGCTTGCAGGTAGCAAACGCGGCGTCCATCGCACCCCATTCCGCCGGGCCGCCATGACCTTTATAGGCCCAATGCGCACCTTTCGGAGCATCGGCCAAGGCAAACAGCGGGACGACAATCAGCAACGCAAGCGAGTAAGCGCGAATCGTCATGACAAGTCCCCGGGTTGGGCAGAGTGACGCGCCCCAGTCTAGCACCGCGCGAATCCGCGCTAACGGTGAGAGCGCTAACCTATTTTGGATCAGCGCCCGCAACGCCCACCCTCAATCCTCTTGATCGAACTCGAGCTCTTCGCCGGGAAACGCCGGCGGCAGATGCATCTGATGCATGATCTCCTTGAACGAGATCTCGAGTAGCGTCGGCTTGGCGCCGGCGGCGGCCAGTTCGTTGGCGCGTTTTTGCAGCGTCGCAACCTTGTCCGCGTTCTGCGCGGCGAGGTTGTTCTTCTCCGACGGATCTTCCTTGATGTTGTACAGCTCGACCTTGGAAGGCAATGTCGTGCCCCAGATCAATTTCCAATCGCCTTGGCGCACGCCGGCGCGATACGGTTCGATGTTGTAGACGATCTCGGTGCGCGGCGACGGTTTGCCTTCGCTCAGCGTCGACCAGACGTCCATGCCGTCGAGCGGTTTTGACTTCGCCGTCGAGGCGCCGGCGAGCTTGGCCATCGTCGGGTACAGGTCGACGACATGCAACATCTCGTTCGAGGTGCCGGCCTTGATGTGTTTCGGCCAATTGGCGAGCGCGACCACGCGCGTGCCGCCTTCGTACAGCGAACCCTTGCCTTCGCGATATGGGCCGTTGTCGCAGGGTATCTTCGTCTTCGACACGTCGAAGCCGGTTCCGGCGAACATCGCATTGCGCGTACCGCCGTTGTCGCTCTGGAACAGGATGAGCGTGTTGTCGCGCATCTTGTTCTTGTCGAGCGCCTTGAGCACGCGCGCGATCTGATCGTCCATCGCGGTGATGCTGCCGGCGTAAGCGATACGTGCGGCATCACCGGCGTTCTTGTAGCGATCCAGATATTCCTGCGGTGCCTGGTACGGCGTATGCGGGGCGTTGAACGTCAGATACAGGTATAGCGGCGCCTTGCGGTCGTACGATTCGATCAGCTTCACTGCTTCGTTGCCGATCAGCGTCGTCGTATATCCCTCTTCGTGCAGCGGCTTGTTGTCGCGATACCAATCCTCGACGCCTTCGACTTTATGTGTGAAGTAGTCGGCCTCACCGATCAGCATGCCGTATTGCGAATCGAAGCCGCGCTGTTTCGGCCAGTATTTCTGGTCCATATGACCGAGGTGCCATTTGCCGATGATTGCGGTGCGATACCCGGCATCTTTGAGCATCTGCGGCAGCGTGTATTCGTCGGCCGGAAGTCCGTACGTACCCAGCGTGCTCGACGCCGGGATCACCGCGGTCTGCAGGCCATAGCGGAACGGATAACGGCCGGTCATCAGCGCCGCGCGCGTTGGTGTGCACATCGGCTGCGCGTAGAACTGCTCGAGCCGCGCGCCGGTTGCAGCGAGCTTGTCGATCGTGGGCGTTTTGATATCCGAGCCGTGATAGCCGACATCCTTCCAGCCGAGATCGTCGGCGATGATGTAGATGATGTTCGGTTTCTGCTCGGCGGCAAGCGTACTGCTGCAGACCATGGTCAATAGACACGCGATCGCATACAGCATTGCGTTGCCAGCTTTGCGCAGCTCGGCTTTCATGTAATTTCCTCCGGATATAGGTCTCAGGCTTGGCGGCCGATCTTCGCGCCACGGGCGGCCTCAGCACCATTGGACCTTGGGCGTAGCGCACGCCAACACTGGACGTCCAAAAAACAACCGAGCGGCTCTCGCCGCCCGGTGCTTTGGAACCCGACTTCGAACCTATTACTTCACCGTATAGCCGCGCCCTTCAAGACACGCCTGTCGCGCTTTCTGATACGACGCTAGTTGCGCTTGCTGTTGCTGCGCTGCCGCTTTATTGGCCTGTGACGCCGCCGCGCGATTCTTGTTGCGCCTCACCACACCGCCGGCTACTGCACCTTTCGCAGCTGCGTTGCCGACATCATTGCCGCCGACGGCACCGACAGCGGCGCCTGCCGCCGCGCCTCTGACTCGCGCACCGCTACCGGTTACTGGGGCGGCTTGCGCAGTCGCTGCAACCGGCGGGTTCGCCGGATCGTAGCCGCTCTGCTGCACAGCCCAGGTGCCGCATTCCGTCTCGTCGGTCTTTTGTTGCTCAGGTGGCTGGCCTTTGGCCGGATAGACCATTTGTGCTGGCGGCGGGCTGCTCGCAGGCTGCTGTGCGCCTGCGACCAAAGGCAGTATCAGTGCTGCGCACGCCAGGGTAATCACGATCGGTAATGTACGCATGCCGGTCTCCGGATGTTGCTGATTCACGCCAAATGGCATCGATGGGAATATGTATACTTATCTACTTTGCTAGAATCTGAACATGTACGCGAGCACCGGCCCGTACATATCTATGTCGAGAGATTTGTCGGCAGCGCCAAATTTTTGTTTCTGATATTTGTAGCCGAATTGCCAGTTGCCGTATCCGAACATGGCGCTGGCGACGTAGATACCATCGGTGCCGCCCCACGAGCCATCGCCGCGCAACGTCAGCGACCAACGGTCGGACAGCTTCGTCGTGTAGCGTCCACCAAGCATGAAGTCGGTGAAACTCTTGTCAACGCCGGCATCGAGCGTCGGCAGTACCGCGCCCGCGCCGAGCGGCGTGATCTTCACGTCGACGTTGCCCCAAAGGTACCGCAGGCCGGCGAATGCTTCGAAGCCCTCGTAACGGGTTTCACCGGGACTCCACACCCCAGCCAGCTCGAACACACCGACTTTCTGGTCGGTGTCGGTGGTGAAGTTATCGCGCGTGCGTTTCTGCGACAACGACAGGTACTGAATGTCGGCGAGAACGCCCCACTCGTCGCCTTGTCCTTCCAGGTGCAGCGGCAGTGCGAAATTCAGCTTGCTGACGACGTCGGAAAACTGTGTGGTGCCTCCGGTTTCAACCGGCGGCACGTCCAGCTTCAGGCTGGTGCTCAGTGATGGGGCCCAGAGCACGGGCCCAATCTGCCAATCCCAGCCACCTTCGGCGGCGAATACAGTGCTCATCGGCGCGGCGAACAGCAGAGCTGCAATAATGGCCGCCAATCGATGGTTGTTGCTGCGCATGTCTTGTACCCCTTTTAATTCTGATGGCTAGTTGGTCTTGGCATTCTGGGCCTGCGTGGCGATCATGGACTGGCCACAACGTATACAACGCTGTTGCCCGACCAGGTTTGCTTGTAGTAGACGCTGCCGCAATAGCTATAGGTAACGCCGCCCTTGATCACCGTGGTGCAGCCGGTCGGCGGCAGTGCGTAGTAATACGAGCCGATTACCGCGGCCGTGGTAACGGCGACCGCACCGATGACGATGCCGGCGGCGATTGGATTGTGGTAGTAGCCACCATGGTAGCCACCGTGGTAGCCGTTGTTGTAGCCACCATCGATATTGATATTGACGTCGTTGCCGATATTGACGTTGCCGGTGTTGATATTGCCGTTGTTGACGTTACCGGTATTGACCTTGTTGCCGGTGTTGCCAGTATTGACCTTATTACTGGTATTGACGTTGCCAGTGCTGGCCCGGTTCGCGGAGGACGCGCCAGCACCGGAGCCCATCGAGCGATTCGCGCCGGAAACCGAACTCTGCGCCATCTTGCCGCCGCCGCTAACGCGCGCACCGCCACCACGGGCGGCGGCAGCGTCGGCACTTGCCAATGCCAGGATGGCACCGGCCATAACCAGATAGCGCGCGGCAGTGCGCAGCTTGCGCCCAGCGAAAAACAAGTCGTGTGTGCTGTTCATGTTCTATCTCCGGTTACGGCGTGGCGTCTTGGATGGCGGCGGGGTCGCTGAATGGAACTTCGTTCGCATCCTTCGGCGCCGTGAACACAAACGTCGCGGCGTCGATTTTCGGCTGCAGATTCCAGCTCATGACGGCCTCATATTGCGGATCGCCAACTTCGTAACGCGTGGTGATCACCATCTTGCGCGGCAGCGGCTTGGCGCCTTTTTCTACCCAAAGCTGCCAATCGACGTTCGCCTGCCGGAACGCAAGGTGATCGCAGGCGACACCGGCGATGGTCGAATCGCCGACCAACACACCGCCATGAACGCCTTCCGTCAGGGTGCCGCTTGCCCCTTGGTAAAGCACATCGATCATCGGCATTTCGACGCCTGCGTTGAGCAGGCCTTCAATCAACTTGGCGAGCGTATCGGGGGCGCCGACTCGCACATACGCGGCGTCGTCCGGAGAATACATGGCGAGCTTCTTGCCATCGTAAACGATCGTGCGATTGCGAATGTCGCCGGAAAGTTCGGCACGCAACTTGTTGGGCCTCTCAACGACGAGGTTCGAATGTTCGTTGTGCTGCAACTTGTAGCCGAATGCCACCACTTCATCTCGCGTGGAGTCGCTCGCAATCGAGAACGTTTTCAGGCCACGCAGGTAGGCAGTCATGCTGTCGAGTACTGCCTGTGCCTGCGGCGAAACCACCTGAGCGGATACTTCGTCGGCCGCCGGCTTGGCAGACGGCGCCGCTTCTTCCGCGGCCAGTGGTGCGACCAGCGCCGACAGGATTGCCGACAGCAACAGCGTGCGGACTTTTTTACGTGATGACATCTGCATGTTTGCTCCTCATCAACTAGACAAAGCACGCGCGCGACTTCAAGCGCACACGCCTGGCACCGACGCCACGCTCTGGCGCTCATGCCGCTGGCGGCGACACTAGGCGGTGTTGAGAGCTGGCGAAATTGGACCTTGATCCTATCGGCAACGTGCGCGGTTGCCGATGGCCCCTGACGAACGGACGCAATCGCCCAGGGCTCGAGGGTTGTTGTGATGTACCCAAGGTCCCATTGCGCACGCATCACGGAATCAATGAAATCGGTGCCTCCAGTTGTTATTGACGGCGCGTTGACACCAGTCGACTTCGGCGCAGCGGGAGGATTGGGATGATGAAGCGAACCGGCTCACGCGCCCGCAACGCGCTCGCGTGGTTGTTCGCTTGCCTGTTCGGCGCTGCGAACGCGCAAGCCGCGGATTGCATCGGACTGGTACTCGGCGGCGGTGGTGCGCGCGGCGCCGCGCATATCGGCGTGCTCAAAGTGCTCGAGCGCGAGCATATTCCGATCTGCAAGATCGCCGGGACCAGCATGGGCGCCATCATCGGTGGCATGTACGCCTCAGGCTACAGCCCCGAAAGCATCGAGCGCATGCTCGGTGAAATCGACTGGAAAGATGTGCTCAACGACGATCCGCCGCGCGAGAAGCTCAGCATGCGGCGCAAGAACCAGGATCTGGAATTCCTGCTCGGCTATGAATTCGGCTATCGCAATGGCCGCATCACCACCGCACAAGGAGTGATCCAGGGCCAGAAACTGCTGATGCTGCTGCGCAAACTACTGGCGCCGACCTGGAAGATAGACAACTTCGACGATTTGCCGATCCCGTTTCGCGCGGTCGCGGCAGACATCGTGCGCGGTGAATCCGTGGTCTGGAGCAAGGGCGATCTCGTGCTCGCGATTCGTTCGAGCATGTCGGTACCCGGCGCATTCGCACCGTTGGCCGTGGACGACTACTTGCTCGTCGATGGCGGGATATTCGACAACGTTCCGGTCAACGTCGCTCGCGCGATGGGCGCCGACCGGCTGATCGTCGTGGATGTCGGCACGCCGATTATGAAGCGCGAGGATCTGACCACGCCGCTGGCAATTCTCAATCAGGTCGTCGGCACGCTGCAGCAAGACCGCATCAATCGCGAGCTCGCCTCCCTCGGCGCGCGCGATGTGCTGATCAGTCCGGAGCTGGGCGATTTCAACATGGCGGCGTTCGACAAGGTCGCCGACGCGATACCGATCGGCGTACGTGCCGGCGAGCGGGCACTTGCCAGTCTGCAAGGTTTCAAGACCGATGCGGTCACTTACGCGGCATTCACGGCACAGCATCGACCCATCGCTTATGCACCGCCGCTGATCGCTTTTGTCCACGTCAATGCGGACCGCTCGGGTGCAGCCCGGCTCATCGAACGCGAGATGCAAGTTCTGATCGGCAAGCCGCTGGATTCGGCGCAGGTCGATCGGGTCATCGAGACGGCGTACGGCGCCGGGCGCTATCAGACCATCCGCTACCAACTCGTCGAACACGATAACGTCGCGGGATTGGAAATCGAGGCGATCGACAAGCCCTGGGGGCCGAACATCGCGCTGTTCGGATTTCAACTAAGCAACGACTTCCAGGGCAACAGCGATTATCAGCTCAAGAGCAACGTGGTCTTTCAGAACATCAACGACGCCGGCGGCGAACTGCGCAATCGTGTGCGCCTCGGCGGCGTGACGGGCCTGGAGTCCGAGTTTTACCAGCCGTTTGGTCTGGGCGCCCGTTTCTTTGCGCTTGGTCAGCTTGGCTATCGAGCCGAGGTCATGCCGCTGTTCAACGACACCGTGCAGATCGCCGAGTACCGCATACGCCGGGCCGAAACCCGCGCGATGGCCGGAACGTATTTGTCTAACGACCTCGCGGTCAGCGGCGGCCTGAAGTACGGCCACGACTGGATCACGCGCAACATCGGCGCCGCGGACATCGTCGCTGAAAGCGACGCAAACTTCGGCGCTGGCGCGTTCAGACTGCAGTACGACACACTGGACGATGCGATTTTCCCCGCCCGCGGCGCACGCGTCGACTTCGATACCGAGTGGTATCGCAAATCGCTAGGCAGCGACGGCAACGCGACGGCCTATCGCTTGGTGTGGGACGGTGTGTTGAGCAGCGGTCAGAACCATTTTCTATTCGGCACAAGGCTGAGCAACTCGACCAACTCGTCCGTAATCGAGGTGAACGATACGCTCGGCGGATTTCTCAACCTGTCGGGCTATCCCGAGCGCGGTGTGATCGCGCCGAACATCGCCTTCGGCCGTGCCGTGTACTACCGCGCGCTCAGCGACCCGGAAAAGTTGTTCAGCGTGCCGATCTTCCTCGGCGGCAGCGTCGAAGCCGGCCACGTCTGGGGACAGCAAGAGGCCGTGAACGTCAACCTGAACTCCGTCATCTATGCAGGCAGTATCTTTGCCGGCGTCAAGACACCGTTCGGGCCGCTGTTCTTCGGCTATGGTCAAACCAACAACGGCCACTCTTCCGTCTACCTGACGTTCGGCACGCTGATCCGGCCACGTTTTTGAGAAATCAGCGCGCTAGCTCCAGCGCACGCGCTTTGCTGTCAGCGCGATCTTCGCGGCATTGCGCCCGCTCGCACCGCTGATGCCGCCACCGCCGTGCACGCCGCCGCCACACAGATACAGGCCATCGATCGGCGTGGCGTGTTTCGACCAACCCGGCAGCGGACGCATGAAGAAAATCTGGTCGAGAATCAGCTGGCCGTGATTCAGATCGCCTTCGCTCAAGCCGTAGGTCGTTTCGAGATCGCGCGGTGTGATCGTCTGCACGCGTTTGACGGATGCCTTGAACCCGGCGCAATGCGCGTCCAGCGTTTCGATCGCGCGTTGTTCGACGACATTGCGCGCGGCGTTCCAATCCAAATTGCGCAAGCTATACGGCGCAAACTGGAAGTGGATCGAGACAAAATTGCCGTTCGTGGTTACCTCGAGATACGGCTGCTGCGAGACTTCGCCGTATTTCGCCGCGTCGTAGGCGCGTTCGAGGTACTTGATCGACGGCGCGATGGCGAGGGTGCCTTCGCTCAAGCCGTGGCGGCCGTCGGTTTCCACATGCACTTTCGCCACGCAACCGCGCAGCTTGATCGATTGCGCCTGCCAGACGAATTCGGGCGGCAATTCGGCCGCGCCCACCAGCTTGAGGAATGTGTGGCGCGGATCTGCGGCGGAAAGTACCAGCGGCGCGGCGATTTCCTCGCCGTTCGCCAGCCGCACGCCGGTCGCGCGCTCGCGATCGACGGTGACGTTCTGCACCTCCGCGGACGTACGCACCTCGCCGCCGCGCGCTTGCAACGCCTCGGCGAGTGCTGCGGTAACCTTGCCGACACCACCGGCAACGGGCTGATGCGCGAGTCCGCCGCGATTGAGCCAGTTGTGCATCAGCGTGAAGCCGGTGCCGGCCGACATCGGCCCGAGCGTGAAGCCGTGAATCGCCAGTGCGGACACCGCGGCGCGCAGCGCGTCGGATTCGAACCAGCTGCCGGTGAATTCTTCCGCCGACATCGACATCGCGCGCACCACGCGGAACATGTCGCGCCCGCCGAGGCGACGCAGCTTCCATAACAGCCCGGCCAACGGCATGCCTTCGCGGAGCGGCGCGAAATGCGGCAGGCGCGGCATCGGTGTGCGATAGGCCGCATCGAGAAACGCGGCCGCTCTGTCCATGAAGGCGACGAATTCGGACCAGCGCCCGGCATCGCGTGCGGAGAACGCGCAGATCGCATCTCGAGCTTGCAACGGGTCCGTATCAATTTGCAAACGTTTGCCGTCGTCGAGCAGACAGGTATACGGGAGTCGCGCGTTCGGCGCAGCCAGCGCCAAACCGAGATGCTTGACGATGTCGGGACGCAGGTGCGCACTCGCGTGCAGCGTGTCGACCGTGAAACCGTCGCTTAAACGTTCTGTGACGAGTTGGCCGCCGATGATGTCTCGCCGTTCGAGTACGAGGACTCGTCTGCCGGCCTTCGCCAGATAGTTCGCCGCGACGAGCCCGTTGTGGCCGGCGCCGATGACGATTGCGTCGTAGGCCATGGTCAGTCCTCGTCCTTGAGCACGGCTTCGGCGGCGAGCTTGCCCGGCGCGCCCATCACGCCGCCGCCCGGATGCGCGCCGGCTGCGCCGAAATAGTAGCCTGGCAGCGGCGTGCGGAAATCGGCCCATTGCGGCGCGGGCCGGAAGAAGAACAACTGGTGCAGCAGCAGTTCGCCGTGGAAGATGTTGCCGCCGGTGATGCCGGCGATGCGCTCGATGTCTTTCGGCGTGATCACCTGCTTGCCGACGATGCATTGCCGGATATTCGGCGCGTATTTCTCGATCGTGGCGATCACGGTTTCGCCGAACGCGTCGCGCTTGGCGTCGTCCCAGCCGCCTTCGATGTCGTACGGCGCGTACTGCACGAAGCACGACATCACGTGATGCCCGGGCGGCGCCATGTCGCGGTCGATCATCGACGGAATGATCATGTCGATATACGGGTTCTTCGAAAACTGCCCGTACTTCGCTTCGTCGTAGGCACGCTCGATGTAGTCGATGCTCGGGCTGATCGAGATCGCGCCACGATGCAGCGGACCTTCGCCGGGCAGACAAGTGAAGTCCGGCAGCGCGTTCAGCGCGATGTTCACCTTGCCCGACGAGCCGCGCACACGGAAGTTGCGCACCGCTTGGGTGAAATCGTCGGGCAAGTGTTTGCCGTCTACGAATTGCAGGAACGTGCGCTTGGGATCGGCCGCGGACAGCACGATCTTCGCGCGCAGTTCATCGCCATTTGCCAGCGCCACGCCGGCTGCGCGCCCGCCTTTGACGATGACGTTTTCGACCGGTGCGTTTGTGCGGATCTCCACGCCAAGCGCGCGCGCAGAGCTCGCAATTGCGGCCGAAACACCACCGGTGCCGTTCTTGGCGAAGCCCCAGGCGCGGAAAGCGCCGTCGATCTCGCCCATGTAGTGATGCAGCAGAACGTAGGCCGTGCCCGGCGAACGCGGACCCAAGAATGTGCCGATGATGCCGCTCGCCGATTTCGTGCCCTTGAGTGGGTCGAACTCGAACCACTCATCGAGCAGGTCGGCGGAAGATTGCGTGACGAGCTTGGCGATGCGGTACAGCTCTTTCTCGCTCAACGAACGCGCGTACTGACCGAGCTTGAGCATGCCCAGCAAGTCGCGCGGACTCAAAGATGATGGATCCGGCGG
>Ga0163163_10000297_pt1 | contig 49185 bp, 31 predicted proteins | sample S65metaG_FD_119766 | JGI IMG/M metagenome (GOLD analysis project Ga0163163, IMG submission 119766) | Switchgrass rhizosphere microbial communities from Kellogg Biological Station, Michigan, USA - S6-5 metaG | ecosystem: Host-associated > Plants > Roots > Rhizosphere > Soil | place: USA... | reverse complement strand
GATTTCATGGCCGGCAAGCGCGAGCTGCGCGTGTTGTTCGCGCCGAGCGATACGACCTCCCTCGACGGCTATTCGTGGACGCGCCATCACCTGATCGTGAACATCCTCGACGATGTCGCCAGCCGTCTGGAAGTACTGACGCCGCCGGCGAAGGGCGATGGTGAATGGAAACGCGCGCCGCTCGGCGGCGCGCCGAAACTGTCCACCGTGACGGCGGGCGCCGTCGACCCGGACGACAGCGACACCTACTTTCTCACCGTTACCGGTTTTCTCGAACCGACCACGCTGTATTTCGGCACGCTCGGCAAAGGCACGGCGGCGCCGCTCAAACACGCGCCGGCATTTTTCGATGCGTCGAAATACGACGTGGCACAGCACTTCGCGACCTCGCAAGACGGCACGCGCATACCGTACTTCGTGATCGCGCCGAAGAACCTGAAGTTCGACGGCAACAATCCGACGCTGATCACCGGCTACGGCGGTTTCGAAGTCGCCGAAAAACCGTATTACAGCGGTAGCGTCGGTCGAGTCTGGCTAGCGCACGGTGGCGTGTACGTGCTCGCCAACATCCGCGGCGGCGGCGAATACGGCCCGCGCTGGCATCAAGCCGCGCTCAAGGCAAATCGCCCGCGCGCCTACGAAGATTTCGCCGCGGTGGCCAACGACCTGTTCGCACACAAGATCACCTCGCCGCAGCACCTGGGCGCGAACGGCGGCAGCAATGGCGGACTTTTGATGGGCAACATGCTCACGCAGTATCCGACGCTGTGGTCGGCCATCGTCTGCGAAGTGCCGCTGCTCGACATGAAGCGCTATACGCACTTGTCGGCCGGCGCGTCATGGATGGCCGAATACGGTGACCCGGACAAGCCCGAGGAATGGGCGTTCATCAAAACCTTCTCGCCGTACCAGAATGTCGAGAAGAACCGCAGATATCCGCCGATCCTGTTCACTACGTCGACGCGTGACGACCGCGTCGGCCCCGCGCAGGCGCGCAAGATGGCGGCGAAGATGCTCGATCAAGGCCACGACGTGAGTTTCTACGAGAACATCGAAGGCGGTCACGGCGCCGCAGCGGACAACCAGGAAGCCGCGTTCATGTCTGCGCTTCGCTACTCCTACCTTTGGGCCCACGTGAAGTAAGCAGCGAATGGTCCGGAGAAAAGGCCCGCTGCGGCGGGCTTTTTCATTTGCGGGCTGCAGGATCGGATGGTTTCGCGTATCCTGCGCGCCCCGCAAAACCGCAATGGAAACCAGCATGGGCCTCGACCTCGTCCCCGCCGGCCGCGACGTGCCGAACGAAATTAATGTCGTCATCGAGATTCCGAAAGACGCCGAGCCGATCAAGTACGAGGTCGACAAGAAAACCGGCGCGATCTTCGTCGACCGCGTGCTGTCGACGCCGATGCGCTACCCATGCAATTACGGCTATGTGCCGCACACGCTATGCGGTGACGGCGATCCAGTCGACGTGCTCGTGCTGATGCCCTTGCCGCTGATTCCGGGCTCGGTGATCCGCTGCCGCCCGGTGGCGATGCTGAGCATGACGGATGAAGCCGGCGAAGACACCAAGATTGTCGCCGCGCCGGCGCCGAAAGTGTTTGCGCATTACGATCACATCAATGATCTCGGCGACGTGGCACAGCACTGGAAGGACCGCATCGGTCACTTTTTCGAGCACTACAAGGATCTGGAAAAAGGCAAGTGGGTCAAGATTACCGGCTGGCATGACGCGGCCGCGGCGAAAAAAGAAATCCTCGACTGCATCGCGCGCTATCAGGAAAGCCCGGAGAAACCTGCGTTCTAGGGGACTCAGTCCTCTGGTGTTTCGTCATCATCCGGCGCCACCGGCTTTGCCGGAACCGCGGGCATCGTCAGGATGTCCGCCGCGCGCCAGAAGATGATGCGGCCGAATCGGTACGGCAGTTCCAGTTCCGGTTTCGCCGTGATCGGATACTTGGTATAGAACGTCACGATTTCGCCGTCCGGATGCGTCGCACACCACTCGTGCAGATTGGCGTAATTCACTTTTTCCAGCGGCTGCGTGAAACGGCCGGCGAATTCGAACAGGCCGTGATGCCAGGCCAGATGCGCAATCGGCTTGCCGGATTGCTGGATCTGCTTGATGTGCGCGGCCGCCGCGCTGACGTCGACATACCGGCCGACGTCCTGCGCGAGCGCGAGCATGCCGACGGACGCCGTGGCGACGCTGGCGAGTGCAAGCACGCGCAGGGATACGTGCGCATCGCGCGCGAACAGCAGCCAGGCGCCGAGCAGCGCGACGATCACGCCCCACAACGGCCACAGGCCGGCAATCACGTGCAGGAACGAATCTGTCAGGTGCAATCGATCGAGCACGGACAATTCGTGTGCATGTGCGGCGACATACGGCAGTGCCGCCAGCGCGCCGCCGACGAGCAGCAGCACAGCGGCGAACACGCGACCGCGCAGTCGTGCAGTGTCAGCGCCGAGCACATGCGCGAGATACAGCGCGAGCGCCGGTAGCAGCGGCAGCAAGTAGTGCGGCTGCTTGCCGCTGACGAAACAGAACGCGATGAATGCTGGCGCAAACCACGCCATGGCAAAACGTACACTTTTGGAAATATGGAACGAGTCGCGCCAGACACGCCACGGCGCGCGCAACGACAACGTCCAGGGCAACACCATCGGCGGCAGGATCATGAAATACCACCACAGTGGCCGCTGGTGCGCAAAACTGCGTGTCATGCGATCCACGGTCTGATGCAGGAAGATCGCGTTCGCGTATTGATCGCCGCCGGAAATCGCCGCCGGAATCGCCCAGGCCAGCGCGATCGCCGCGCCGCCGAGCACGCCAAGTGCCATGCACGCGTACCAGCGCCCGCGGCGCGCGCGCGCGGTGTCGCTCCACCACGGGCCAAATACGAGCACCATGCCGGCGTCGAGCAGCACGACCGGACCTTTCGCAAGCACGCCCAGGCCGATGCCGAGCGCGAGTACCCCGACTCCGCGCCGCCAGCGCTGCGCGTCGAGGTCGAGCACGCCGTGCGACGCGATCAAGACGCACGTCGTCAACACGACGTCGAACATGATCGCGCTGGAAAACAGCGCGAAGTAGATGAAACCGGCGAGAATCAGCGTTGCCCGCGAAGCAAGCGCCGCATTTGCGTCGAGCCGGCGCACGAGACGTTCGAACAAGACCAGGGTGGTGAAAGACGCCGCGAGCACGCCCAGGCGCACTGCCCAGACATGCATGCCGAGCAGCAACCAGCCGGCATTGATGAGCCAGAACAGCAGCGGCGGTTTGTCCGAATACGGCGCGCCGTTGAGATGCGGCACAAGAAAATCACCGTGCAGGCGCATCTCCCAGGCCACAGCGAGATAACGCGTTTCGTCGATCGGCAGCGCGGGCAGGAACAGCGCGACGGGGAGCAATAGCAGCAGCCAGAGAATGCGCCAGTCGGCGAACAGCGACTTCAACATCAGCCCCGATCCAGCAACGACTTCAAATCAATGATCGCCGCATTCGCGCGCGACACGTAGTTCGCCATCACCAACGAATGATTCGCGAAGAAGCCGAACGGACTGCCATTGAGGATCATCGGGCTGTTCACCGACTTCTGCGATTCTTCCAGTTCGCGAATGACCTGTTTGAGGCTGACCACGGCGTTCTTGCGTTGCAGCGTCGGTCCGAAATCGACCTGCATTGCTTTCAGCTGTTCGAGCAGCGCCCAGGTGTAGCCGCGCGATTCGTAAAACACGTCGTCGATCTTCGCCCACGGCGTGCTCACGATCTGTTCCTTGGCGTTGGGATCAACCGGCGCGTCGCCTTCCAGTCGCAGTTGACCCACGCTGGCCGACAGGCGCTGCGACAGGCTGCCGAGCCTTGTGGAGACAAGGTCGAGATAATCCGCGAGATTGTCGGCGCGCGAATAGAACTGCGCGGCGTTCGGATCGTTGTTGCCGATGCGCGCGAAGTAGCCGTCGACGTGCGCGATCGCCTTGGCGTACTGGCCTTCGGAACTCGGTAGCAGCCAGCGATCGTTCGGACTGGAAAACAGCGGATCGGCTTCCTTCAAATCGACGTCTTCTTCCGACTGCGACTGCGAGCGCGAGAACTTGTTGCGCAATTCGCGCGCCAGATCGCGTGTCGCGGTCAGCGCACCGAATTCCCAGTTCGGCACGTTGTCCATGAACAGCCCGGGCGGAAACTTGTCGTTGGAGATGTAGCCGCCGCGCTTGTCGACCAACACTTCCGCGCAACCCATCAGCGTGCTGGTCACGACCGAGCCGTTGACGGTTTGCTGCTGATGCGATGTAGCGCGCTTCTGCGCGAGTGCGACCACGTCGAACTGCGGCGGTTCGTAGCTCCACCACCAGATCAGCGCGAGCACGACCAGCACGTAGATCAGTGCGATCGCGCCGATACCGCGGATTGCCCAGCGCGCGCGCGGTGCATCGAGACGGCTGATGATCGACATGGCGGCTCCGGCGCCGACGAGGGTCGCCATTGTGCCGCATGCGGCGCGCACTTGGCACGCATTGCGGCAATGGCGGGCTGCGCTAAAATAGCGCCGATGTTCGCGCCGGAAGCCGGGTTACCCGACAAGACCGCCCTTATCGGCGGCTGTGCGCGTCTGCCGTTGGCGCTTGATGCAGCGCGATTGCGCACAGAAGTCGAAGCGCTGCCGGAGTCGATGTGGGAAACGCGCGGTGGCCGGCTCGGTCCGCACGATGCGGCACGCGCGATCTTCCTGCGCGGCTACGCGCCGGCCGAAGGCCGGCACAAACCCGTCGACGATCGTGAAGCGCTGGCGCTGGTGCCGTACGCGCGCGCGATCATCACGCAACTGCTGCCGGCGCCGCCACAACGCTGTCTGCTTGCATTGCTGCCGGCCGGAGCGATCGTGCCGCCACATGCCGACCACGGCCCGTATTTTCTCAAGACGATTCGCATTCACGTGCCGGTGATCACGCACGATCTCGCTTGGATGTATTGCGACGGCCGCGTCTACCGCATGCAGCCCGGCGAGATCTGGGCGCTGAACAACTCGGCGCTGCATGCGGTGTGGAATGCCGACGCCGCCTTGCCGCGAATCCATCTGATTTGCGACTTCCTGCCGACACCCGCGTTGCAGGAACTGCTCGCGCGCGCCGAGCGCGAACTCGGCATGCTCAATGCCGACGTCGAGAGACGCCTGCTGGCCGAAATGACTCCGGCCTAGGCTGCGACGGGCTCGCGCGCGGCCAGGCGCTGCGCCCGCGCCAGCGTACCTTCCAGTTTCGGCAGCACCTGCATGATCTCGCGTTCGTGACGGCGCCACTTCTGCGCATCGGGTGCCGAAACGGTGTAGCGCGACAATGGCAGCTTCGCGTCGAGCGCGCGGTCCCAGGCAAAGTTCACCGCCGCACACACGCGCGCGGTTTCCGCCATCGGGTCGGCGAGCAGCGCGTCATAGCGCGCGACATGCACGCGCTCAGGCGGCAGCGCGGCCAGGTCATCGAGCAGTGTGCGCGTGGTGACTTCCCATTGCGCTGCGACGATCTCGTGCAGCGGAAGACCATTCAGTTCACGCCAGCCTGGCGTCAGCAATAGCGACCACGGGAGTTCGCCGTGCCATCCGGGCAAGTTCTTGTAGGTGACGAAGCGGCCGGAGCGCCAGGCCTCGATCATGCTCGCCAGCGTTTCGCGCACGTCGCGATACAAAAATACGAAATGCGCTTGCGGGAACACCTTGGCCAGGAACGGCACGCGTAGCGAATTCTTCGGCGTTTTCTCGAGCATGCGCACCGTGGCACCGTGCGGCGAGTGACCGTCGCGATCGCGCAGCTCGGCGAAGAAGCGCTGGCGCAACGTCTGAGCAAGCAACGGCGTGGCCAAACTCGCGTCGAGGCGGTTCGAGTCGTAGTTGTGCGCGACGACATTGAGCTCGGGCACGCCCTCAATCAGCGCGTGGCTTTCGCCGCCGATCGTGTAGACGCCGCGCGCCTGCGCGAGCGTTTCGAACCAGAGCGTGGAACCCGAACGCGGCGGCGAGATCAGGAACACCGGGCGGTCGAAATCGGTTTCGATTGTGCTCGTCGCGCGCGGTCCGGGCACGGCGGGAGCGGCGCTCGGCAATGCCACTGTGGTCTGCCGCAGTTCGTCGCCATCGGCAACCGGCTTGTCGCGCAGCGCCATCGACAGCACCATGATGCGCAGCGCATTGAGCGTGCGCGAATCGTTGAGCAGGCGCATCTCGTTTGCGTTGCCGACCAGCCACTGCTCGTAGGTCGTCAGCGCCTTGCGGTAGACCGGCCAGCCTGCCGCGTCTTCGCCGAACTCCGCCCACAGCGCGGTCCAGGCGGCGAGGAAACGCGCCGTCACCGCCTTGGCCATTTCCAGCTGTGGATGTGGCTGCGTTTCGCCGAACAGGAACGTGATGTGTTCGCGCAATTCCCATGGCGTCATCACGATCGGCACGTTCGTGCTTTCCAGGCGCAACGGCGCATCCCGCACATCGGTCGGGGCGACGAAATCGGTGTGCCAGCCAGGCGGCGCCGGTACACCACCGGACATGCGCCCTTCGCGCACGAGTTCACCGAAATCGTCGCTGCCGACGGTGTCGGCGACGAGATGGATGCGCTCGACGTCATTTGGATTGATCACGTGGTGTCGGCGCCAGGTGTCGAAGATCCAGCACTCGCCGGCACCCATGTGGATTTCCTCGTCGCCGCAGCGGAAGCGCACCGACGGCCGCGTGACGATCGGCACGTGCACGCGCGCGTGCGAACGCCAGTAGTAATGCACGTCGAAATGCGGCGTGACTTCGGCTTGCGCGGTCAGCTTCATCAGGCGCGTGCGCCCCCACACCGCGCCGATACGCGACAGCACTTGCTGCAGATAGGGGCATTCGCGCAGATAGGGCGTCGACCGCATCGGCCCGGCGATCGACTCGCGGTCGGGATCGCCGCCCGAGGAAATCAGCGGCAGCCACAGGTTGCCCGGGTATTTCTGCGGATGCTCGCGCCAGTGTTCGGGGCCGTAGACCAGCACTTCACGCGCGAGGCGCTCGGCATCGAACTGCAGCGGCAACTGGATGAACGGAACGGGGAGTTTCATTGCTCGATCACTCGGAAACGTAGATCTGCGCGCCGCCGGCGCGGAATTCCTCTGCTTTCTCCGCCATGCCCTTGGCCAGCGCTTCGCCTTCGGCGACACCGTGCTCCTTGGCGTAATCGCGCACGTCCTGGGTGATCTTCATCGAACAGAAGTGTGGGCCGCACATCGAACAGAAATGCGCGAGCTTGTGCGCGTCTTTCGGCAACGTCTCATCGTGGAATTCCTGCGCCTTTTCCGGATCCAGACCGAGATTGAATTGATCCTGCCAGCGAAATTCAAAGCGTGCCTTGCTCAATGCGTTGTCGCGTGCCTGCGCACCGGGATGGCCCTTGGCAAGATCCGCCGCATGCGCGGCGATCTTGTAGGTAATGATGCCGTCGCGCACATCCTGCTTGTTCGGCAAACCCAAATGTTCCTTCGGCGTGACGTAGCACAGCATCGCGGTACCGAACCAGCCGATGAGCGCCGCGCCGATCGCGCTCGTGATGTGGTCGTAGCCCGGCGCGATATCGGTTGTCAGTGGCCCCAAGGTATAAAAAGGTGCTTCGCCGCAGACCTTGAGCTGACGCTCCATGTTTTCCTTGATCAGCTGCATCGGCACATGGCCGGGGCCTTCGATCATGGTCTGCACGTCGTGTTTCCAGGCGATCTGCGTCAATTCGCCCAGCGTGTCGAGCTCGGCAAATTGCGCGGCATCGTTCGCATCGGCAATCGAACCCGGGCGCAAACCATCGCCGAGCGAGAACGCGACGTCATACGCCTTCATGATCTCGCAGATGTCCTCGAAATGCTCGTAGAGGAACGATTCGCGATGATGCGCGAGGCACCATTTCGCCATGATCGAGCCGCCGCGACTGACGATGCCGGTCACGCGCTTCGCGGTGAGCGGGATATACGGCAGGCGCACCCCGGCGTGGATGGTGAAATAGTCCACGCCCTGCTCGGCCTGCTCGATCAACGTGTCGCGGAAAATTTCCCAGGTCAGTTCTTCGGCGCGACCGTCGACTTTTTCCAGCGCCTGATAGATCGGCACCGTGCCGATCGGCACCGGCGAATTGCGGATGATCCACTCGCGCGTTTCGTGAATGTGCTTGCCGGTCGACAAGTCCATCACGGTGTCTGCGCCCCAGCGAATCGCCCACACCATTTTCTCGACTTCCTCGGCGATCGAACTCGTCACTGCGGAGTTGCCGATGTTGGCGTTGATCTTGGTCAGGAAATTGCGGCCGATGATCATCGGCTCGGATTCGGGATGGTTGATGTTGTTCGGAATGATCGCCCGACCGCGCGCGACTTCGCTGCGCACGAACTCCGGCGTGATCGTTTGCGGAATCGCCGCGCCGAACGATTCGCCCGGATGCTGGCGCAGCAATTCTGCGCGCAATGTCTCGATGCGCTGGTTCTCGCGGATCGCGATGAATTCCATTTCCGGCGTGATGATGCCGCGGCGCGCGTAATGCATCTGCGTGACGTTTGCACCGGCAATTGCGCGCTGCGGGTTGCGCGCGCGTGGGAAGCGCACGGCGTCGAGGGCGTGATCGCTGGCACGCTGGCGTCCAAATGCAGAGGTCAGACCCGAGAGCGAAGCGACATCGCCGCGCTGACCGATCCAGCGGCCGCGCAGCGGTTCGAGACCGGCGGCGAGATCAATGCGCGCATCCGGATCGGTGTACGGTCCGGAGGTGTCATACAGCGCGAGCGGCGCATTCTTTTCAGCGCCGAACACGAGCGGTGTGTCGCTTAAAGTTACTTCGCGCATCGGCACACGCAGAGCCTGCCCCAGACTCGATCCGGAGTCGGAAACATGAATCTTGCGCGAACCCGGAATCGGGCGCGTCACGGATTCGGAAAGTTCGCTGGTCTGGCGAACGAGATCGGCGGCGAGAGCGTTCATGGCGGCATCCTCCAAAAAAGACGAAGCGGGAGCCGCGAAATCGAAGACTTCCTGCGCCGGAATTACCCGGATCAGGTTCGAAGGGTAAGTCTCAGCGAGCCGATCGCGGTACGATGGGCAAGCACCCCCGCTTCAGGCGCCATTGAACCACGAAGTGCCGTTAATGGCGAGCGCCGTGCGACGGAACGCCGCGGAGAATCGTCGGGTCTAATCAGTTGGACTACAGCGGAAACGCGGAGCATTTATGAACCTCAAACCGACTATCGTGCTTCTTGTTGCGACAGCCGGAATCGGCGGCGTCAATGCAAATACGCCGCGCGTGCAGGTGAACTGGGCGCCCGAACAACAGTTGAGCGAAGTGAAGGACAATCCCTCGCATCGCGGCTGGCTGCGGCCGAAAGATTGGGAGAAGACGCTCGGCGACTACATCGCGCAACGTGCCGAGCACCTGTTGCCACCGGACCAGCTCCTGCAAGTGACGATCGACGATATCAAGCTTGCCGGCGCGTTCGAGCCGTGGCAGGGACCTGCGGCGCAAGACATCCGTTTCCTCAAAGACATCTACCCGCCGCGCATGGACCTACATTACCGCCTGACCGCCGCCGACGGCAGCGTGATTCGCGAAGGCACGAGCCGCCTGCGCGATCTGGCCTATCTGCAGCACACCGTGCCGACGTCGACCGACCAGCTGCGCTACGACAAGCGCATGATCGACGATTGGCTGCGGCGGGAATTTGCCGCGCGCAACGATTGAAGCGCTGCGCGCGTTGTCCGATTCAACCGCCGAATGCCGAGTGGAAGACGTCGTCGACCGCCTCGACGACGAGCGAGACCACCGTCGCCGTGCATTGCGGCGCGAGCAAAATCGTCGGCGGCGTGGAATGCGATTCGCCGGGACAACCCGTATTGCTGCTGCCGGTGATGCTGCCGAACGTCGCTCCGAGCGGCGGCGGCGTCAAGAAGTGCATGTCGACCTCGTTGCAATCGCTGTCGACCGGACCGGAAACATTGATCGCCGTACACGTGGTGTTGTTCACGCTGCAATCCAGTTCGATTTTGCCTCCATCACAGTTCAACGAGTCGATATTCGACGTGCACGGACTAGTGCCGACGCAGGGATGGAAATCTCCGCCAGGCAGCACCTCTATGTCGGCGCAGGAGGAACACCCACGTAATGTGCCGGCGCCGTAAACAGTCACTGGCTGGGAGAAGACGTTGCCAACGAGGATACCACCGGCCACATTGAAATCCCCGGTGATCGTCGGAGCGACGTCGAAATCGGCTTCGCCCTTCACTAGCGTCACATCCGCGCCGCCCTCCACGACATCAACAAAATCGACGAGCCCAGTGATGTCCAGGCCGAAATCCGTGTCCGCTGGCAGAGTCACCTTGTTGGTGAATTGCAGGCGTCCATCGACGGTGATCGTCAACGCATCGTCGACGCTGCTCACCGGAGCGGTGACGGTGACGTTTGCGCCATTGGCAACGGTCAAACCACGACCGAGATACAAGGACCCACCATTGCCAGTGATTGTCGTATCGCCGTCGACGATGAGTTCGGCCAGCTTCTCGTCTGCCGGCAAACCAGCGTCGACCGTACACGGGCCGGTGCAAGGCGTTATTTCGGCATCGCAGGCATTGGCAGGCACCACATTGCTATTCCAGCAGCTGGCACTGCCCATGTCGGTGCAGGTGGCAGAGGAAACCTCCTTGCACGTATTCGGGGCGATGACTAGCGATGCCTCCGCGGGGGGTACAGTACCCAAGTCAGTGGTGATAGGCTGCGTCACGTTCAAGCAGTCGGGATTGGCGGCGCCCGCCTTTACCGGAACGATAAGGTCAACACTCTGATAAGGCGAGATCACCGATCCCGGCGCTAGAAAAGCTTCATATGTCGAAGGTGGGATGTTCACTCGGATGCGAAACTCACTATCCCCCAGAGCCGAGCTCGCGAAACTCGGGCCTTGGTAGGAGACATCGAGGGTCACGCACGGCGGCAGCAGGTCGTTGAGTAAAAAACTGCTGATCGGTGTCGTCGGATTGGGATTCAACACTTTGATGTGCAAAAAGGCATGTTGGCCCGGCTCCACAGTCGCCGGCTCGAAATACTTCTCGACGATCGGCGGCAAGGGACCGCTGCTGTGCGTGTCGACTGCCCCGTCAGCCGCGCTCGGACCCACGCTCGTCGGCGCATTCGGCGAAGTGCGGCCACTGATTGCCGAGATGCTCAGAGGGAAATTGCCGTCGGCATTGCCTGCGAATGCCGTGCGTCCGGTCGCGGAGTGCGGATCCTGCGCTGCGCCCCAGAAGCGCGTGCCGGTTCCAGTTGCCCCGAATGCGCGCGTCAACGATTGCAGTGCGAACGGACCGGTCGTCAATGTCGCGAGAACGCCGCCGTAGCTGCTGTTCCCGCCGCACGCTGCGCCGCAGTCGAGTCCCGCAATCGCGTTCAGTGCCGATATCGCACTCGGTTTCTGTGCCTGGCCCACGAGGACAACGTTGGGGCCATTCCAGACGATGGCCTCGGGGAACGTCGCCGCGCCTGCCGCGCCGACGAATGTCGAGTCCATCAGTTGCGTGCCGGTCTCGTCGAGCTGGCCGATCCAGGCCCAGTCATCGAGATTCGTGAATGCCGGCGGCAAGTCGCTCGAAGCGCTCCAGCCGGTCACCAGCACTTGATGACCCAGGTCGACGGCGATGGCCGTGCCCTTGTCAATGGCGCTGCCGCCGACATGTGTGACCCAATCCAGCCACTGGCCCGTATGGCTGAGCCGCGCAACGAGTATGTCGTAGCTGCCGCCGCCGGGACCGATCTGCGCGGCAGCGACGGCGTTGTAGTCGCCGCCAAAGTTTGAATTGGTATAGCCGGCGACGTAGACGTTTTCCCGATCGTCGAGCGCGAGCGCGACGCCATAATCGCCGCCGAAGCCCAAGTAGTCGTCGACGATGTAGGTGCCGAAAATCCGGCTGCCGCTCGGGCCGAACTCGAACACGAACGCACTGTGGTTGCCCGTCGTCTTCGGCGCGGGCTGAAACGCCGTTGCGGTGGTCGGCAAATTGTCGGTCGTCGTGTCGCCGGTGACGAACGCATTGCCGGCGCTGTCGACGGCGAGGCCATAGATCGAGGTGCCGATCGAGAAACCGGTCGTTCCGCCGAGATACGTCGCATAGTTCAGTCCGTTGCCTGCTGCGTTGAGCGAAGCGACGAAACCGGCGACATTGGCACCCGACGGGTTCGTTGATTGAAACGCGTTGTGCGTCGGAAAGTTACTCGAATACGTCGTGCCGGCAATGTAGGCATTGCCGCTCGCGTCGACGCCGATGCCGTGGGCGACGTCGATACCACTGCCCCCGATCAGCGTCGAATACAGGACCGTTGCGCCGTCGTTGCTGAGCTTGCGCACGAATGCGTCGGAACTGCCATTGTTGCCGGTCTGATATGCGCCGACAGTGGTCGGGAAGTTTGTCGCAGCGAAATCGCTGAATCCTGTGAAATACCAGTTTCCGCTCGAATCGGCGGCAACGCCGTAAGAAGTATCCGTGCCGCTACCGCCGACTTGCTCAGTCCACACCAGCGTCGGATCGAGCACCAGCGCGACTCGATGATCGTAATCCGGAACGTTGAACGCGACTTCGCGCGCGCTGTCGCGCAACACATAGCCGCCGCGCAACTCGCGGCGCTCGCCCGTGACCATCTGATAGACGACGGCTTTGTGTTGCACGAGCTCGCCGAGCGCCGTGCGCACGCGCAGATCGCCGGCATCGTTGAGCGCAAGGGCTTCGGCGCCGTCGACCTGCAGGCGCACTTGCGCGAGATCGGCGCCCGGTGCGACTTCGACGTCGAACTCGAGCCGGCCCTCGTCGCCGTAGTAGACGACGTCGACGCCCGGATACACGTCGTGATAACGCACGCGCCGATACGTCGGAATATCCGTGCGCCATTGCTGCGGATGATTGCCGAGCAGGTAATTGCTGTGCCCGGGCAACGCATCAAGACCCTCAATGCGTGGATGCGGATTCGCATCCGCGAAGCGATAGCGCAATGCGAGTGCTTGCTGCGAACCGCTCAGCGCAGCCGACATGTCCGAAGTTGCAAGGTAATCCAATTGCCAAGGCGATTCGACACGCGGCGCGTGCGTAGCGGCCGGCAGCGGACTCAGTTCGCGCATCGACAGTAGCGCGCCATCTTCGGTCAGATAAAGATCGATGCCGTTCGCGCGCGCAAGGTAGTGCGCACGGGCATCGACTTGGCCACGATTGATTTCGAACGCGAGCGGTGTGTCCGCGGCGCGCAAATGCGGGACACGAACCGGAGGAGCGGCCTGAGCCGGCTCAAGAGAAACGCAGGCCAGCAACGTGGCTGCAAGCAGGAGTATGCGCATACCTCACCCCCCGAGGGTTTGGACGCGCGATGAGCTTGCGCCTAGGCGGTTAGGCTGTCAACGCGTCTCAGCGCGGCGCGTACGCCCGCAAAAACATATCGACGGTCGCATTGATGTGATCGTCGAGATCGCGCTGCGAGATACCTTCGCAACAGCCGAACTCCAGCCGCGCATGCAGTTCGCCCTTGAGCAGGCAGAAGAACTGCGATGCGGCGCGGTGCAGATCGGAAATGTCGAGCTTGCCGCCGTCCACTTCCACGCGCAGGAACGACTCGAACGCTTCCTGCGTGCGCTTGGGACCCGCTTCCCAGAACAACTGGGCGAGCTTTGGTGACTGCTTGCCATTCGTCACAATCGTGCGGTGCACGGCGAGCGCTTCATCGCTCGTGATCAGCGCGAAGAACGCGCGCGCGATCGTCAACAGCTGTTTGCGCAGCGGGCCTTTCAGATCGGCGAGGAAAATTTCCGGCGGCATCTGCTCCTGGCAGACACATTCCACCGCCGCACCGAACAGGCGTTCCTTGTCCTGATAGTGGCTATAAACGGTGAGCTTGGACACGCCGGCCGCAGCGGCGATCGCATCCATGCTCGTGCCCTCGAAACCCTGCGTGGTGAACAGGCGCTTGGCGGCTTGCAAGATGGCGGCGCGCTTTTCCAGATCTTTCGGACGACCGGGACCGGCGGGCTTGTTGGCGATGATGGCGATAGACATAGGCGATGTGACTAAAGTAATACTGGACAGTCCAGTTTAGTATTGATACTATACCACGCAGTTCATTAATCGCCTACAACAATCATTCAAGGATTGTAGCCATGTTGCAACCGGCCCGCTTGTTCCAGATCACATCGTTCTCACTCATTTTCATTGCCGCATTCAGCCAGGTCGGCTGTAGCAGCCATGCCACCACACCGGAAACGCCGCGCAGCGCGCTCGTAGCGCACCCGCAGGGCGCAGATAGCGCTCGCGCCGACGTGTATTCCGGCGATGTGCATGCGCGCTACGAAAGCAACCTGAGTTTCCGCGTCAACGGCAAGGTCAAGACGCGGCTTGTCGATACGGGCGCGCATGTGGCGGCAGGCCAGGCGATCGCCGAGCTCGATCCGCTCGATCTGAAGCTGCAGCTCGCCAGCGCGCAGGCCACGCTGAATTCCGCGCGTGCCAATCGCGACATGGCGCAATCCGAATACGATCGCTTCGGTGCCCTGCTCGACAAGCACTACATCAGCCGCACGCAGTTCGATACCCAGCAAAACAACCTGAAAGCCGCGCAGGCACAGGTCGCACAAGCGCAGGCAGCGGCAGCCGTGGCCCAGAATCAGGCCGAATACACGACGCTGCGTGCCGATCACGCCGGCATCATCACTGCGATAAGCGGCGAAACCGGCCAAGTGGTCGTCTCGGGTCAGCCGATTGCCACACTCGCGCGCGATGGCGAAATCGAAGTCGAGCTCGTCGTGCCGGAAAACCGTATCGCCAGTTACAAGCCCGGTCAGCCGGCGCTGATCGAAGCCTGGGCCGATGCCGGCAAGCAGATGCAGGGACGGCTGCGCGAGATCAGCCCGGAAGCCGACCGCGTCACGCGCACCTATCGCGTACGCGTGAGTCTGGACGTGGGCGATTCCACACCGCGATTCGGCCAGACTGCCCGCGTGGTGTTCGTCGACGCGAACAACGCGCAGCAAAATGTGATCCCGCTGTCGGCACTGTACGAGCAGGCCGGCAAGCCGGCGGTGTGGATCGTCGATGCGAAGACGCGTCAGGTACATCTAGCGCCGGTGCAAGTCGCTGCGTACCGCGAACAGGGTGTGCTGATCGCCGGCGGCGTCGATGCGCAGCAGTGGATCGTCACAGCCGGCGTGCACAAGCTGCGCGATGGCGAGCCAATTACGCCGGTCGACGTCCAGAACCGTCCCGTCACGTTGTAGAAGTCCCCCGTTTTTTGCCTCGCGCGCTGCCGGCTGCTTGCCTCCCCCGAGCTGCCGGCACGCGCTGAGGCGCCTTATCGCCGCGAGAACTCGCCATGACACGCTTCAATCTCTCCGAGTGGGCCCTGCGCAACCAGCCGCTGCTGCGCTACTTCATCGTCGTGCTGGCGCTGATCGGCGTGTGGTCGTACATGGGTCTCGGCCAGTCCGAAGACCCGCCGTTCACGTTCAAGGTAATGGTCGTGCAGACGCGCTGGCCGGGCGCCACGGCGGCTGAGATCACCGAGCAGGTCACCGAGAAAGTCGAGAAGAAGCTGCAGGAGATCCCGGAACTGGATTACCTGCGTAGCTACTCGCGGCCCGGCGAATCGCAGGTATTCGTCGCGATCAAGGATTCGATTCCAGCCACACGTGTGCCCGACGTGTTCTACCAGGTGCGCAAGAAAATCGGCGATATCCGTTACACGCTGCCGCCCGGCATCCAGGGTCCGTTTTTCAATGACGAGTTCGGCGACACCTTCGGCAACATCTATGCGCTGACCGGCGACGGCTATACCGACGCCCAACTGCGTGACTACGGCGAGCGCGTCAAGCTCGAACTGCTGCGCGTGCCGGATGTGGCAAAAGTCGACTTGATTGGTCTGCAGGACGAAAAGATCTACATCGAGGTGTCGAACGCGAAACTGGCCACGCTCGGCGTCAGCTTCGACCAGGTCCAACGCGTGCTCGAAGCGCAGAATGCGATCACGCCGTCCGGCAGTTTTGAAACCGACAGCGACCGCATCTATCTGCGCCCGAGCGGCGCCTTCGATTCCGTCGAGGCGATCCGTAATATCTCGGTTCGCGCCAATGAGCGCCTGTTCCGGCTCGGCGATGTCGCGACGGTGCGCCGCGGCTATGTCGACCCGCCACAGCCGCGCCTGCGCTATAACAGCAAGAACGCGCTCGGTCTGGCCGTGTCGATGCGCGCTGGCGGCGACATCATCGAACTCGGCAAGCATCTCGACGAGGCCGCTGCGCGCCTGACGAAAACATTGCCGGTCGGCCTGGATTTCGACCGCGTCGCGGACCAGCCCCGGGCTGTGGCGCGATCGGTCGGCGAGTTCGTCGACACGCTCGCGATCGCGGTAGGTATCGTGCTGCTCGTGAGTTTCTTCTCGCTCGGCTTCCGCCCTGGCCTCGTTGTCGCGCTGTCGATACCGCTCGTGCTGGCGATGACGTTCGCGACAATGAAATATTTCGGCATCGACCTGCACAAGATCTCGCTCGGCGCACTCGTGCTCGCACTCGGGCTGCTCGTCGATGACGCGATCATTGCCGTTGAAATGATGGCGATCAAGATGGAACAGGGTTTCGATCGCGTCAAAGCCGCCGCATTCGCCTATACCTCTACAGCGTTCCCAATGCTGACAGGCACGCTGATCACGGCGGCGGGGTTCTTGCCGATCGCCACGGCGAAGTCCGGCACCGGCGAATACACGCGCTCGATTTTCCAGGTCGTCACGATCGCGCTGCTGATCTCGTGGTTTGCCGCCGTCGTGCTGATTCCCTATCTGGGCTACAAACTCTTGCCCGAACACGGGGCGCCGCCGAGCCGTTTTGAAAACCTGCTGCGGCATTGGCGCAAACGCGCGTTGGCGCGACTGCCGCAATCATTGCGCGGCGAAAATCAGCGCATCGACCACGACGCGCATGATCCGTACGCGACGCCGTTTTATCAGCGCTTTCGCAAGCTGGTGGAATGGTGCGTACAGCGCCGCAAAACCGTGATCGCCGCGACTGTCGCCGCATTCGTGCTCGCGGTCATCGGCTTTGGTTTCGTGCAGCAGCAGTTCTTCCCGTCTTCCACCCGCCCGGAACTGCTCGTCGATCTGAAGCTCACCGAAGGTTCGTCGCTGGCGGCGACGGAAAGCGAAGTCAAGAAACTTGAAGCTTGGCTGGCCAAGCGTGGCGAACTGGAAAATTACGTGAGCTACGTCGGCTCCGGCGCACCGCGCTTTTATCTGCCGCTCGACCAGCAATTGCCGCAGGCGAGCTTCGCCGAGTTCGTCCTGCTCACCAAAGGCCTGAAACAGCGCGAGCAGCTGCGCAACGACCTCATCGCACTGTTCGACCATGATTTCACCAGCCTGCGTGCGCGCGTGCTGCGCCTGGAAAACGGTCCGCCGGTCGGCTATCCCGTGCAGTTCCGCATTTCCGGCGCCGACATCGCGACCGTGCGCGAACTAGCGCGCAAGGCCGCCGACGTCGTGCGCAAAAATTCCAATGTGCACAATGTGAATCTGGACTGGGAAGAACCATCCAAAGTGGTGCGCCTGTCGATCGACCAGGAGCGCGCGCGCGTGCTCGGCGTTTCTTCGCAGGATCTGGCCAATTTCCTGCAAAGCTCGCTGTCCGGCGTGCCGGTGACGTATTACCGCGAACGCGATCAGTTGATCGAAGTTAGCTTGCGCGGTCCCGCCGACGAGCGCGCGCGCCTGTCGCTGCTGGAAAGCCTGGCCGTGCCGACACCGTCCGGTCAAAGCGTGCCGCTGAGCCAGATCGCGACCGTGCAGTATGGCTTCGAGGAAGGCATTATCTGGCGGCGCAATCGCCTGCCGACCGTGACCGTGCGCGGCGACATCTACGGCGGCATCACGCCCGCCACGGTGACCGCGCAAATTTCGCCGCAACTCGATGGCGTGCGCGCCGCGCTGCCGGCGGGCTACCTGCTCGAAGTTGGCGGCGCGATCGAGGAAAGCGCGAAAGGCCAGGCCTCGGTGAATGCCGGCATGCCGCTGTTCCTGCTCGTCGTGTTCACGGTGCTGATGCTCCAGCTGCGCAGTTTCTCGCGTGTGCTGCTCGTCGTCCTGACGGCGCCGCTCGGCCTCATCGGCGTGACGCTGTTCCTGCTCGTGTTCAACGTGCCGTTCGGCTTCGTCGCAATGCTCGGCACGATCGCGCTGTTCGGCATGATCATGCGCAACTCCGTGATCCTCGTCGACCAGATCGAACAGGACATCAAAGCCGGCCATGCACCGTGGGATGCGATTGTGGATGCAACCGTTCGGCGCTTTCGACCCATCGTATTGACGGCGCTCGCGGCGATCCTGGCAATGATTCCGCTCACGAGCAGCGCGTTCTTCGGACCAATGGCGGTGGCGATCATGGGTGGACTGTTCGTGGCGACGGCATTGACGCTGCTGTTCCTGCCGGCGTTGTACGCAGCGTGGTTCCGCGTGCCTCGCCCGCAGGAAACACGCGCCGCGGCGCGCGCTGCCGTGGCGCTGGCAGTTCCGGCCTGAGGCAAGCCGATGCCGGTGCGCGCCAAAACGTTTGAATGACTTCCGGCACTACGAACTTTTACTGTGTACCCGGCATCTTACGATTGCCGGGAAGGGTGCAAACCCCTATGCTTTTCAGTCTTTTTTCCTGGCAGGAATCCCATGCTGAACATTGAACTCGCCCGCCACAACATGATCGAGCAGCAAGTGCGTCCCTGGGACGTGCTCGATAGTCGCGTGCTCAACGTGCTCAGCGCGGTGCCGCGCGAGGACTTTGTGCCAGCCGCGCAGCGCAACCTCGCATTCGCCGACCTGTGCCTGCCGCTCGGCCGCGGCGAAGTCATGATGAAACCGGTGATCGAAGGCCGCATGCTGCAGGCGGTGTCGCCTAGCCCCGGCGAAAGCGTGCTCGAGATCGGCACGGGTTCGGGTTTCATTACCGCTTGCTTGGCCAAGCTCGCCGCTCAAGTGCGCAGTGTCGAACAACACGCCGATTTCGCCGACGCCGCGCGCGCGCGTCTGGCTGCGGCCGGAGTTGCAAACGCGCACGTGGAAACGGCAGACGCCGTGACTGCGTTCGATCCTGCGCAGACGTTCGACGTGATCATTGTCACTGGCGCCGTGCACGCGCTACCGCAACACTGGCGCGACTGGCTGAAGGCCGGCGGCCGCCTGTTCGCGCTGGTCGGCAACTCGCCGGCGCAGCGCGCGATGCTGTACACGCGCGGCAGCGATGGCTGGAGCGAACAGGCGCTGTTCGAAACCGACCTGCCTTATCTATGCCATGCCGAACCGCCGCAGCGGTTCGTGCTGTAAACCGGAATTCACTTTCAAGGAAAATGTAAAAATGTATACCACTCTGCGTTTGACCGCTCTTGCCGCAGCGCTCACCTGTGCGGCGGCGCCCGCCGGCGCGGAAGATTTGATGCAGATCTACGACCAGGCACGCCAGGCCGACCCGACTTTCGCCATCGCCGACGCCAGCCGTCTCGTCGCCGAAGGCGGCGCTGACGCCGCACGCGCGGCGCTGTTGCCACAAATCAGCGCGAGCCTGGAATATCTGCACAGCGACAGCAATGTCCGCAGCGTCGGCCCGCAAGAGGACTCGGCTGGCAACTTCGTGTTGCTCCCGGATATCCATGAAGCCAAAAATCGCGAGCGCCAGGCGCAAGGCCAAGTCTCGCAGTCGCTGTTCAACTGGGCCAACGTCGAGCGTTGGCGCAGCGCGCGCGCCACACGCGAGAGCGTCGGCAGCGATTATGACGCCGCGGCGCAGGAGCTGGTCGTGCGCACCGCCACGGCGTATTTCGCCGTGCTCACCGCCGAAGACCAGCTCGCGTTCGCGCAAGCCAACGAAAAGGCGCTTGCGCGCCAGCTCGATCAGGCCGAGCAGCGCTATCAGGTCGGCCTCTCAGCAATTACCGACGTGCATGAGGCTCGCGCGCATCACGACACCGCGCGCGCGCAAGTCATCACGGCACAGAACAACCTCGACAGTCTGCGCGAAGCGATCAGCCAGATCACCGGCAAGAATTTCGGCGAGCTGAAAAAACTGCGCGAGCAGTTGCCGCTGGAAAAACCGGAACCCGCGGAATTGGAAAGCTGGGTCGATACCGCGCTCAAGCAGAGTCCATTGATCGCTTCGCGCGCGCATGCGCTGGACGCCGCGCGCCTCAATGTCGACGCGCAGCGCGCCGGCCATTACCCGACGCTGTCGGCTTCGCTCGTGCGCACCGACACGCCGGCGTGGTCCAATACGTCAGGCGTTTCGTTCGGCCAGGCGTTCGGGCCATTTCACGGCAATAGCTTGAGCGGTGCCACCACGATCGGCGTCACGCTCAATGTGCCGATCTTCACCGGCGGCCTCGTACATGCGCAGGTGCACCAGGCGATCGGCCAGCGCGAGATCGCGCAGGACCAGGAAGAACTCACGCGCCGCAGCGTCGTCGCCGGCACACGCAATGCCTACCGCTCGGTGATCGCCGGCATCAGCGAAGTGGAAGCGACCAAGCAAGCCGTGGTCTCTGCGCAGAGCGCGCTCGATGCGACACAAGCCGGCTTCGAAGTCGGCACGCGCACGATCGTCGACGTGCTGCTGAGCCAGCAGCAGTTGTTCCAGGCACAAAGCGAGTATTCGCAGGCGCGCCACCAGTTCGTACTCAGCGGGCTGCAGCTCAAGCAGGCAGCCGGCGTGGTGGCGGCGAAGGATCTGGAAGGCGTCAACGCGTTGCTGGAGTGAACTGTAGGCATCGATGCATCGAGCCCGCCTGATACTTACGCCGCGGGCGCGATGAATTGCGCGCCTACTGCGTTCCGCCGTCCAAAACCCGCCCCACCACTTCCACCGTCCGCAGTACCGCGCCCTGCTCGCGTTCAAATGCGGTGCGCGCTGCGCCGCCGACACGCTCGCGCAGCGCGGCGTCGGCGAGCAGCTTGATCACCGCCGCGCTGAGCAGGTCGGCGCTGGCGATGCTCAAGGCGGCATCGGCCTCGAGCAGGCTGGCGGTGATCTCGACGAAATTGAACGTCTCCGGACCAACGATGACCGGCACGCCAAGCGCGGCCGGTTCGAGCACGTTATGGCCGCCGATCGGCACGAGACTGCCACCGACGAACGCAACATCCGCGGCCGCGTAAAAGCGTAGCAGTTCACCCATCGCATCGACGACGAAACACTGCGTTTGTGGCGCGGCGTGCACATCCTCACTGCGCGTGCGCGTGAGAAAGCCGAAACTGCGGCATTCCTGAGCGACCGGCTTGAAGCGCTCGGGATGGCGCGGCACCATCACCAGCAATGCATCGGGAAAGCGCCGCAGCACCGCCGCATGCGCGTTCAGCACCGGCATCTCCTCGCCTTCGTGCGTGCTCGCTGCGATCCATACCGGTCGCTGCGCTCCCCATTCCGCGCGCAGTGCCTGCGCCTCGGATTTCAACTCAGCCGGCACCGTCATGTCGTATTTCAGATTGCCGAACACGCCCAGGCGTTCCGGCTCGGCACCGAGATCGCGCAGACGTCCGGCATCGGTATTCGATTGCGCGGCGACGTAGCGCGCGCTCGCCAGCGCACTCTGCGCGAGCGGTCGCACCGGGCCGTAGCCGCGAAAACTTTTTTCCGACAGCCGCGCATTCGCCACGATCAGCGGAATCTCGCGCGCCTTGCACTCGAAAAACAGGTTCGGCCAGATTTCGGTTTCCATCACCACCGCGAGACGCGGACGCACCCGATCGAGGAAGCGCCGGATCGACGCCGGCAGATCGTACGGCAGATAAACATTGAACACGCGCTCGCCATAGACGCGCCGCACGCGTTCGGAGCCGGTTGGCGTTACCGTCGTGATCACGAACGGCGTGTTCTGGTAGCGCTGCATCAACGCATCGATCAGCGGCATCGCCGCGTTGACTTCACCGAGCGAGACGGCGTGGATCCACACGCTGTCGCGGATTTTCGGATCGTGGAAAAAACCGAAGCGTTCGCGCCAGCGCGCGAAATATTCCGGATAACGCAGGCCGCGGATCGCCAGCCGGTACAGGATGACCGGCGTGAGCAGATACATGGTCAGGGTGTAGATGAAACGGCGCAGGCGCATCGACGAAGTATAACGGTCGACTACAATCCACCGATGCATCTGCTTGCGCCGCGCTACTGGTTATCATGGATCGGACTCGGCGTCGTCCGCTGCGTCGGCGCGCTTCCGCTCGCGGCGCAGCGTGGCCTGGGCCGCGCACTCGGCATGCTGACCGCGCATCTGCCCGGCGAACGCCGACGCGTGGCGGCGCGCAACATCGAATTGTGCTTTCCGGAGTTGAACCCGGATCAGCGCGCTGATTTGCTGCGCGCCGCGTTGCGTGATCTGGGCATGCTGCTCGTCGAATTCGCGCTGGCCTGGTTCGGCTCCGCGCGCGCACTCGCGCGCGTACCGTGCACGATCGAAGGTCTGCAACATCTGGAACGCTGCCGCGCGCAAGGCCGCGGTGTATTGCTCGTCGGCGCGCATTTCTCGCATCTGGAATTGTGCGCGCGGCTGGTCGCGCAGCGCATCCCCATTGCCGGCATGTACCGTGTGATGGACGATCCGGTGTTCGAACGCGCGGTGTTGCGCGCACGCTTGCGCTATGCGCAGGCGATGTTCGCAAAAGAGGACCTGCGCCGCATCGTCAAATACATGCAGCGCGGCGGCACCGTCTGGTACGCGCCGGATCAGGACATGCGCGGCAAGGACGCCGTGTTCGTGCCGTTCTTCGGTGTAGCGGCCGCGACAATCACCGCCACGCATCACCTGGCGCGGCTGTCCGGCGCCGCGGTGATCCCGTTTTTTCATCGCCGCAACGCCGACGGCCGCGGCTACACGATCCGTCTGGAAGCGTCACTGGAAAACTTCCCGAGTGACGACGTCAGCATGGATACATCGCGCGTCAATGCCTGCGTCGAACGCATGGTGCGCGAGGCCCCGGCGCAGTATCTGTGGATTCACAAGCGCTTCAAGTCCCGTCCGCAAGGCGAGCCGCCGCTATATTGACTGTGCGCTTCGGCCGCTATACTGCGTTTAGGAACATTTGAAGAAGCGCAACAGCTTATTCAAGGTTCCTTTGTCGCCGTACTGGGGAGACCACGGCCATGACTTTTCTGTTTGCATTCCTCGGCGCTCTGCTTGGCGCTTGGTTCTGCGCCGACGTGTTCGAGGATGGTACCGGTTGGACCGGCGCGCTGTTCGGCTTGGGCATCGGCATGCTGCTTGGCCAGCTACGCACGCTGCGTGGGCGCGTGGCAATGCTCGAGCAAAAACTGGCGACCCAGCCGCTGCCCGCCGCGCCCCCCCTGGCAGCTGCGCCTGTGCCGACAGCGGCGCCGGTTGTACCCCCGATCACAGCCGCTCCGCCGGTGCCGGTTGTACCCCCAGTCACAGCCGCTGCGCCGACGCCGGTTCCGGAACCGCCGCGCGTCATCGAACCTGCACGCGCGGCGCCAGTACCGGTCGCTGCTGCGCTGACCGTCAAGCCGCTTCCACCTGCGGCACCGGGGCTCGTCGAACAACTCGCCGCACGCATCAAACGCTGGTTCACTGAAGGTAACGTGCCGGTGAAAGTCGGCGTCGTCGTCTCGTTCTTCGGCGTCGGCGCACTGCTCAAGTACGCAGCCGATTCCGGCTGGCTGGTCGTGCCGATCGAATTGCGCCTGCTCGGCATCGCGCTCGCTGCACTGGCCGCGCTCGGGTTCGCGTGGCGCAAACGCGAGTCGCACCGCGCGTTCGCGCTGGGCCTGCAGGGCGGCGCCATTGGCGTGCTGATCCTGACCATCTTCGGCGCGTATCGGTTGTACTCGCTATTGCCGTCGACGCTCGCGTTCGCGCTGCTCGTCGTCGTTGTCGCCGGCGCCGGCCTGCTCGCCGTGCTGCAGGATGCGATGGCGCTGGCAGTGCTGGCGATAGCTGCCGGTTTTCTCGCGCCGATCCTCACTTCTGCCGGCGGCGAACATCACGTGGCGCTGTTCACCTACTACGCCGTCTTGAACACGGCGATTTTTGCGATCGCCTGGATCAAGCCGTGGCGCGCGCTGAACCTGCTCGGCTTTGCGTTCACGTTTGCGATTGGCACCGCCTGGGGCGTGCAGGCGTACCACAGCGAATTTTTCGCCACCACCGAACCGTTCCTGCTGCTGTTCTTCGCGTTCTATCTGCTGATTCCGCTGGCCTACGCGCTGCGTCAGGCGCCGGATGCACGCGACTTGATCGACGCCACGCTGGTATTCGGCACGCCGCTGCTCGCTTTGCCGCTGCAGGCCGCACTGCTCCAAGGCGAACGCTTGCCGATGGCATGGAGCGCGCTCGCCGCCGCCGCGATTTACGTACCGCTCGCCTGGCTCGAACTGCGCCGGCTGCGCCTGCAACTGCTCGGCGAATCGCACGCGTTGCTCGCGCTCGGCTTCGCGACATTGGCCATCCCACTCGCGTTTTCGGCGCGCTCCACCGCGTGTCTGTGGGCGGTCGAGGGTGCGGCCGTACTCTGGGTGGGTCTGCGCCAGCAGCGCCGTCTGCCGCGCTGGATCGGCTACGCGCTGCAGGCGTTCGCCGGCCTCGCGATGCTGTACGGCATCGGCAACGAACAAATTCGTCACATCGTCGCCGACACGCCGGTGCTCAACGGCGATTTCTTCGGCGCCGTGCTGATCGCGCTCGCGGGTCTCGCCAGCGCGTATCTGCTCAGTCGGCGCAACCCACGCGCGCCGCTCGCGGCACTGCTGTTCGTCTGGGGCTGGTTCTGGTGGTTCGCCGCCGGCAGCCGCGATATCGAGCATTTTTCGCCACACGCGTTGCGCTCGGACTGGTCGCTCGCGCTGTTCGCACTCACCGGTGTGCTCGGCGCCGAAGCGTTCCGGCGCCTCAACTGGCGCCAAGCGGCGTGGCCGGCGCTGGCAGCATTGATGCTCGCACCGCTGTTCGTCATCGCCACCGCGAACGACAACCATGGCGCACTCGAAGGCTGGGGCGCGGCGGCCTGGGGATTCTGGCTGCTCGCCGCGCTGCGCGCGTTGGCGAGCCTTGCACAGCGCACGCAACGGTTTTTCCACTTTGCGCACTTTGTATTTTTGTGGACACTCGCGCTCGTGCTCGGCGCCGAACTCGGCCACGTTGCCGATGCTCACCTGCAGCTCGGTTATGTCTGGACGACGCTGGCCGCGCTCGCGCCGCTCGCGGCGCTGTTCTGGCTCGCGCTCGTGCGCGCCGGCGCCGTGCGCTGGCCCGACGCGGACGCAGCCGAGCGCACGCGCAAGGCAGCGCTGGCCGGCATCGCCGCGATTCTCGGTCTGGCCTGGATTGCCGGAATATTCGTCGAAGGCGATCCGCAGCCACTGGCGTATGTGCCGGTGTTCAACCCGCTGGAGCTCGCGCAACTCGGCTTCCTCGCGCTGTTGCTCGCCTGGTACCGGCGCGCGGCAGCCGAAGGCGGCACCGTCTTCACGGCCGAGCAGCGCGCGCGCGTGCTCGCCGCCGCTGGCGTGCTGCTGCTCACCGCGATCACGCTGCGTGGCGCGCATTTCCTCGGCAATGTGCCGTGGACCGAGGAGCTGTGGCGCTCGGCGCTCGCCCAGGCTGCGCTGTCGATCGTGTGGACGATTGCCGGCATCGCGGCGATGCTGCTCGGCAAACAGCGTGGCTCGCGCGCAGTCTGGCTCGGTGGTGCCTTGCTGATGGGCGTCGTGATTCTCAAACTGCTGCTAATCGACCGTTCGCATCTGCACGATCTGGCCGCGATCGTGGGCGTGCTCGTCGTCGGCGTGCTGTTTGTCGCAGTCGGTTACTTCGCGCCGGCGCCGCCACGCGTCGCAGAGCAAGCCCCATGACGCTCCGACTGCTGGCAATTGGTGCACTTTTTTGCTCGGGCGGTGCGGTCGCCGCGACCGTAGACAATTACGCCTATGCCTGGCCGCTGCAGACGGACGGCGACAGCGCGGCGTGGCAGGTTGAGCTGACGCCGGAAATCTACGCCGCGGCGCGCCGCGATGATCTGCTCGACGTGGAAGTGGTCAACGCCGCAGGCGACGCGGTGCCGACGGCGCAACGTGCCGTGCAGGCGACCAGCACGGCACAGGCCAGTGATTTCGAATTGCCGCAATTCGCGTTACCGATGACGACGCCCGGAGCGCCGGCCGACGAATCGCTGAGTTTGCATATCGAACGCGGCCCCGACGGCAAGCTGCGCCGCCTCGATGCCGAAGTTGGCGCGACGCAGGGCAAAACCGCCGCTTCGGGCGACCTGTTGCTCGATGTGAGCGCGGTCAGGGCTCCGGTCGACAGCTTGTGGCTGGACTGGAACGACAACGCGGACGTCAACGCGCAATTCAGTGTCTCTGCCAGCGACGACCTGCAGCAGTGGCGCACACTCAACGCCAGCGCGGCTGTATTGTCGCTGCACCAGGGCGGCAACGTCCTGGCGCGCCACCAGATCGGATTGAGCGGCGCGCAAAGCAGGTATCTGCGCCTGCATCGGCTCGACGCGGCGACGGGCATCGATGGTTTGCGAGTGCGTGCGCGCACGCTCGCGCGCTCGACCCTGATCCAGCCGGCGCGTACGTGGGTCGAGGCGACGACGGCGACCGGTGATCCGGCCACGGCCAATACACCAGCGACGTTCCGCTACCAGTTGCCGGCTCAGCTGACCATCGATGCACTCAAGGTCGAACTAGCCAGCGACAATTCGCTCGCGCGCATACGCGTCGCCGCGCGCGGCCATGATGCGGACGAGCGCAGTCCCTGGTCGACGTGCGCCGACTTCACCGCATTCCGCCTGCGCCAAGACGACGCATCGATCGGCAATGACGAGATCACAAGTTGCCGCGGCATGCGCGCAGCGCAGCTCAAGCTGCTGCCGTCGACGGCGCTGGACCGCGCGCCATCCGTGCGCGTCGCGTTTCGGCCGGATCGCTTCGTGTTTCTGGCGCAAGGCGCCGGCCCGTATCGGCTCGTCGCCGGCAGTGTGCGTGCGCGGCGTGGCGATTACCCGGTCGACGCCGCGCTCGCGCAGCTGCGCGGCAAACTTGGGCCGGATTGGCAGCCGCCGCTGGCGGCGCTCGGCACACGCACCACGTTGCAAGGCGAAAGCGCACTCGTCGCCGCGCCGCCGCCACGCGACTGGAAGACCTGGATCCTGTGGAGCGTATTGATCGGCGCGGCGGCGCTGATCGGCGGGCTGGCGTTGAGCTTGCTGCGCAAGCCGCAGATCTAGCCGTTCGATTATCAAACCGGTTTTTTCGTTGAGTCGCGCGCTGAGTCGCTCCTCTACGTGCTGCGATCCTTGCGCCGCGCTTCATACACTTTCGCGTATTTCAGGAACACGTAAAACGCACCGGTCGCGGCGCTGATAAAGCCGGCCCAGCCGTTGAGAAAATAGCGTTTGAGCAAATACTGACGCAGGAAGAACGCCGGCGGATATAGCAGCATGCGCACGCCCAGGAAATGCTGGCGGCGGCGCAACTTGTCGGCGACGAGACCGCTGGAATACGCGTTGATCTTGTCGACCTTGGTGCGGATGTCGGGCTCACCGTAATGCAGCAGCACGGCGCCGCGCAGCGTGCGCTCGACGCCATCGACTTCCGGCGCGGCGTGCACCGGCACCGCGTTCATGCCGCCGCGGCGGCGGTCGAACAGGCGCAGGTGCGCGTTGGTCCAACTCCAGCGATGCTGGAACGTCCAGAACATCTGCTCGCGGCGCGGCAGGCGGAACCCCGCCACGCGCGGCGATTGCAAGGCCGCGTCAATGACCGGCTGCGCCGCCGGGGTCAGCGCCTCATCGGCATCGAGCAGCAGCACCCAATCGTGTTTCGCCTTGTCGACGGCGGATTGCTTCTGCTTGCTGTAGCCCTTGAACGGCTCGGTGAAAATGCGCGCTTTGTACCTGGCTGCAATTTCCAGCGTGGCATCGGTGCTGCCGGAATCGAGCACGACGAGATCATCAGCGAACGCGACGCTAGCCACGCAACGCTCCAGCGTTGCCGCATTGTTGAAGGTGGTGACCACAGCGGACAGCGGCTGACGGCCTGCGGCCGCTTCTTTATCCATGGGCTCACGCACGACTGCGATCCACATGCAGCGCCGCGCAATACAACGCGAGCAACCACCAGAACAGCAAACCCCACCACGCCGAATAGAATGCAAGGTGCGTGTTCAGCGGAAACGTCATCGCCGCGAGCGCGAGTGCCGGCGCGAGTGCGCGCTCGCGCGCGGGCATGCCGGCGCGGCGCCATGCCTGCAGCGCGAACCAGGCGCCGCTGAGCCACAGCGCAAGCCCGAGCGCACCGGTTTCGCTCAGGATTTCGAGCACGATCTGGTGCGCATGTGCGGCGCCTTCCTCGGACTTCGTATCGACGAACGTGTCGCCCGGTCGGGCATAGGACGGATACGCGTAACGGAAACCGCGCACACCGACGCCGGCGAGTGGATGCGCGGCGATCATGCGCGAGGCCGTGCCCCAGATGCGCAAGCGGCCGGCGGCGGCGGCGTCGAGCGCGGTTTCCGAGCCTTGCAAAGCGAGCAAGCTGCGCTCGACGCGGGCATCGAACGCCGTTGAGCCGTGCCAGGCCGCCGCGACCGCGAGCGCGGCGACACATACGGCGCCTGCACTCCAGGCGGCGAAGCGCACCGGCGCGCGCGTTTCCCGCCACACGAACGCCAGTGTCACGAGCGCATACATCAGCCACGCCGCGCGCGAGCCAGCGAGCAGGATCGGCATGAGCTGAAACACGAAGGCGACAGCCAATCCGCGCCAGCCCCAGCGCGCGCGCGCGGCCACGAACACAAATGGCGACAACACCGCCAGCACCGGGCCGAGCTTGAGATTGTCCGCACCGAAAATGCCCGACAGACGCTCGGCTTGCATCGGACCGGCGAGACTGTAGCCGGTGAGAACCTGCACCCAGGCGTCGAGCAGCCACAGCACCACGACGGCAGTGGCGCCGGCGATGAGCCGCGGCCACAGCGCGACGTCGCGCAACGCCAATATCGCGAATAATGCAAACGGGAAAAAGCGTAAAAGTACACCGACGGTGCTCCACGTTTTCTCCGCAGCGACGGCACCGGGCGCAGAGATCAGCGCCGCCAGCCAGTAGCAGACGAAGAGTGTCGCAGCGAGGCGCACGCCCGCATCCGCGCGCAATTGCGCGCGCGCGCGCCAGGCGAGAATCAGCCCCGCGATCGCGCCAAGCGCCAGCGCTACTTCAGCACTGCGCCCGAACGGCAGCAGTACCAGCACGCCGAGCAGGAGCAGCGCGGGCCACATCGGCTCAACCCGCAAGTTGCGTGTAGATGGCAAGCGTCGCCGCTTGCATGTCGGCAAGGCGAAAGCTTTTCAGCGGCGTGATCGGCGGCGCGACGCGCAACAGCTCGGCCGCGCGCTCGATCAAACGCGTGATGTCGCCCGGCGGTACGCGGCCTTCCGGATACAACTCGGCGAGCAATTCGCCGACGCCGCCGTGCGCATAGCCGCATACGGGCCGGCACAGCGCAATCGCTTCGAGCACGGTGCGGCCGAACGCTTCGGGCTTGTTCGACAGTTGCAACACGAGATTCGAGATCGCATAGATTTCGCGTATGTCGCTGCGCGGTGGCGTCATCACCACGTACTGGGCGACATCGCGTTGTTGCGCGAGCGCTTGGAGTTCAGCGATGTAGTTTTCCCGCCCCGCTTCGCGCGCGCCAACCAGCAGCAACCGGCAGTCCAGTCCGCGTGCCCTGAGGCCGGCGAGCAGTTCGATCGCATCGGCATGACCTTTCAGGCGCGTGCCGCGGCCGGGCAACGTCAGCAGCATGCCACCTTGCAGCTGCGGGAACTCACGGAAGAAATCCGCGCGCCAGGCATCCTCCGGCAGATAGCCGAACGGAAATTCGCGCGTGTCGATGCCGCGCGGGATAACGGTGAGCCGGCCCGGGCGGATGCGCGGGTAATGCTTGAGGATATAGTCCCGCACCGCATTCGATACGCAGATCACGCGCTCGCCGCGGGTCATGATCGCGCTGTACGATCCGGGTGAATTCAACCCATGCACCGTGGTGACGAAATGCGGCCCGCGCACGCCGCGCAACGCGGCCCAGCCAAGCCACGCCGGCAGGCGCGAGCGCGCATGCACGATATCGGGATTGAGGCTGCGGAATAGCCGGCGCAGCGTGAATACATGGCGCAGTGCGCCCAGGTCCTTGCGGCCGATGTCGAGCTCGATGTGTTCGCTACCTTGCGTAGCGACTTGGTCGAGCAGCCGCCCGCCGGCGCTGATCACGATCGAACGATGCCCGGCCGCGGTCAGCGCGCCGCCGATTTCGAGCGTGGCACGCTCGACGCCGCCGGCGTTCAACGCCGGGACGAGCTGGATCACCGTGAGCGGCCGTCCTGCCACGTGCGTCGCCGCTCTCAGTCGGTCAGGGTGTAGATGGCCCCGCAGTACGGACACTTCGCGCTGCCGGTGGCCTCGACCGCCAGGTACACCTTCGGATGCGAGTTCCATAGGCTCATGCCCGGCATGGGACACGACAACGGCAGCTCCGCGCGCGTTACGTCGTATTGATTCTGCGCGTTCGCCTGAACCAGGCGCACGGCAGCACGCTGCGGGGTGTTGAGAGCGGAATCGGACATCGAGGGGCCTTGAACGAGTTGTCTGCGTCAGCCGAACGGCTAAGTCTAGCAAGTTGTGCGCCGGACCGCGCCGTTGCATTGATCCGGTTCACGGTCGCAGCGCGAACCGCGCATATTCATTTCCAGTGCGAACCCGGTAAGATGCGCCGAGCTATCAGCCGCGGCGCGTACTTCGCTGGCAACGCCCAGCAACAGCGCGATCCGCCGGATCAATCGAGACAAAGCCTGAGGGAGGGATCACATCGTGGAATTTGATTTCAACAAGCTCATTGCGCGCGCCAAGAACATCCTGCTGACGCCGAAAACCGAATGGCCGGTGATTGCCGCGGAGCCGGAAACCGTACAGGGGCTGTACACCAAGTACATCATTTGGCTCGCGGCGATTCCGGCGGTGTTCGGTTTCATCAAGAACGTTGTCATCGGCCACAGCTTCCTCGGGGTGACCGTGCACACCAGTTTCGGGGCCGGTTTGGTCGGAATGATCGTCTACTACGCGCTCGCGCTGGCAATGGTGTTCGTGATGGCGCTGATCATCGACGCGCTCGCCGGCACGTTCGGCGCAGAGAAGAACCAGATCCAGGCGCTGAAGACGGTGGCCTACGCGTACACGGCGAGCTGGATCGCCGGTGCCGGCGTGATCCTTGGGTTGGCTCTGGGCGGCCTGATCGCGCTCGCCGGTGGCATCTATGCGATCTATTTGCTCTTTGTTGGGCTGCCGCACACGATGAAATGCCCGCCCGACAAGGCCGGCGGCTACACGGCGGTGAGCATCATCTGCGCGATCGTGCTCGGGTTCGTGATGATGTTCGTGGTCGGTGGCATCGTTGGCGTCGGCGCAATGAGTGGTGGCTTTTCACCCGGCGGCAGCCTCCATCTTGGCAGTTCCAACGGCGACGTGACGATCGACGCCAACAGCGCGCTCGGCAAACTGGCCGCGATCGGCCAGCAAGCCGAACAGGCGAGCAAGAAAATGGAAGCGGCGCAAAAAACCGGTGACGCCAATGCACAAGCCGCGGCGGCCGGGCAAATGGTCGGCGCGCTGCTCGGCGGCGGCGACAAGGTCGAAGCGCTCGCGCCGGACATGCTCAAGCCGTTCGTGCCGGAAACGCTGGCCGGACTCAAGCGCACGGAAATCTCCGCGGAACGTAACGGCGCGATGGGCATGCAGTTCTCGCAGGCCGAGGGGCATTATTCCGACGACGCCGGTCACAGCCTGCGTCTGGAAATCGGCGACATGGGCAGCGCCAAAGGCCTGACCGCACTCGCCGGCTGGGCCGGCGTGGAGTCCTCGAAGGAAACCGATCACGGCTACGACAAGACCTACAAGCAGAACGGCCGCCTCACGCACGAAGAATGGAATACCCAGAGCAAGTATGGCGAGTACAGCATCGTGCTAGCCGACCGCTTCACCGTGAAAGTGACCGGCAACGTCGACAGCGTCGATCAGCTCAAGGGCGCCGTCGGCAGTTTGAATCTGTCCGGTCTGGAAGCGCTGAAGAATCAGGGTGTGACGAAGCAGTAACCATTTGCCCCTCTCCCGCTGGCGGGAGAGGGCTGGGGTGAGGGTGGTGGAGCAGGCAACTGATTCCTCTCGGCGCCACCCTCACCCGCGCCTTTGGCGCGACCTCTCCCGCCAGCGGGAGAGGTGTGAGAGCGCTACTGCGCCAGATTCGCCGATACCGTGAGGTGGATCTTCACCTCGTCGCTGACATTCGGCACATAGGCGCCCACGCCCCAATCCGAGCGCTTGATCGTGGTGTCGGCATCGAAGCCGGCGGTCTGCGTCTGCATCATCTTGTTGTCGCCGATCTTGTTGACCTTGACGGCTAGCGTCACCGGCTTGGTCACGCCGTGCGCGGTAAGGTCGCCCGTCACTTTCAGCGCATTCTCGCCGCTCTTTTCGACCTTCGTGCTCTTGAACGTGATCTCCGGATTCTTCTCGGCGTCGAAAAAATCCGCCGACTTCATATGTGCGTCGAGCTTCTCGACGCCGGTGTGCAGGCCGCTGAGCGGCATGGTCACGCTGACGCTCGACTTGCTCCAGTCACGCTGGTTCAGCACGATGCTGCCCTTGATCGTCTCCAGCCGGCTGGTCGGATTCGAGAAGCCGAAATGGTCGTAAGTGAACGACACCTGGGTGTGGTTGTTGTCGATGTCGAATTTCTGTGTCTGCGCCGCCGTGGGCACCGCGCCGCCGGTCTTCTGGTCGGCAAGCGCCGGCAGGCTGGCAAGCAGCAGCGAAGCAAGAAGTATACGTTTGATCATTTTATATTTCTCCTCTTTCATTCTATGCGACAGGCTTCGTCGAAGGCGAAACGGTATTCGCGCGGCCAGATCGCCGCTGGATTGCCGTAACCGATATTGATCAGAAAATTGCTCTTGACCTGAGTGTCGGCAAAAAACAGCTTGTCGACTGTGGCGTTATGGAACCCCGACATCGGCCCGCAATCCAGACCGAGAGCGCGCGCGGCGATGATCAGGTACGCGCCTTGCAGACTCGCGTTGCGAAACGCGGTCGCGGCGATGACCTCGGGTTTGCCTTCGAACCAGCTCTTTGCCTCCGGCGATTCCTTGTACAGCCGCGGCAGCTGCTCGTAGAACGCGTGATCGCTGCCGACGATTGCAGTGGCCGGCGCGGCCATGGTCTGGGCGACGTTGTCCGCACTCAGTGCAGTTTTGAGTTTTTCCTTCGCCGCGCTCGAACGCACGAACACGATGCGCGCCGGCGAAGAGTTCGCACTGGTCGGTCCGAGCTTGGCGAGATCGTAAATCTGCCGCAGCTGGTCGTCGCTGACCGGCTTGTCGAGCCAGGCGACGGCCGAGCGCCGATAGGTGCGCGCCGCGCGGAAAATCTGGTCAAGCGCGGCATCATCCAGGGGTGCATGCATCGAACAGTCCTCCATGATTCGCGCCGGCGCGCGGTTTGCGTCAGTATAGCCGCCGCTTCGCACGCGCGTCGTGCCATGCATGGAACGCTGTGATGCGGCAAAACTTACAATCGCCTCGTTCCGATCCGAGTCCGCGCTTGCAAGAATCGCGTCCCCAATCCGCTGCCGTCTGGGTGATCAGCGACGGCGCCGCCGGCAACGAGCGCCAGGCGCTCGCGCTCGCGCAGGCGCTGCGGCTCACGCCAGCAGTCGCGCGTGCGCAACTGCGCCCACCGTGGTCGTGGTTGGCGCCACGCTTGTCGCACGGCACGCGTTGGGCGTTGCCGCGGGAGATCCGTGAACACCTGCAGGCGCCGTGGCCGGCACTGGTGATCGGCTGCGGGCGCCACGCCGCGCTGGTTACGAGATACCTGCGCCGTGCCAGCCGCGGCGCGACGTTCACGATCCAGATCCTCGATCCGCGCATCGACCCCGCGCAATTCGATCTCGTCATCGCGCCGCGCCACGATGAACTCATCGGTGCGAATGTGATCCAGACGCTCGGCGCGCTCAACGCGATCGACGACGACTGGCTCGCGGCAGGCCTCGCGCGATTTCCCAACCTGACGCAACTACCGCAGCCGCGCACGACGCTGCTGCTCGGCGGGCCGCGGCGCGGCCTGGCGCTGGACGCTGCATGGTTCGACGATTTGCTCGTCCGCATCAATGCCCTGCTCGCACGCGACGGCGGCAGTCTGCTGATCGCGAGTTCCCGGCGCACGCCAGCGGGCTGGCGCGCCCGCGCGCGTGAAATGTTGCGCGCCGACTGCCGGCATATCTGGAGCGGACCGGGCGATGGCGAAAACCCGTATCAGGGATATCTTGCCGCCGCCGATCGCATCATCGTCACGCCGGACTCGGTGAACATGCTGTCGGAAGCCTGCGCGACCGGCAAACCGGTATTGTCACTGCTGCCGCCCGCGGCGCGCGGGCGCATTCCGCTATTGCACGCCGAACTCTCCGGTCAGGGCTGGCTGCACACGCTCGATACACAAGTGGATTTATCCACATTGCAGCAAGTTCCGCCGCTGCGCGAATTGGCCGCGGTGGCGAGCAAGGTACGACATGTATTGGAAGCGACGCGGCCGGAGATTGCCGTCGCGCTGGCGCCGCAGGACTAAGCGAACGTCAGGCCCAGCGCCGCGCCGATCGCGAGCACGGCCTGCGTGTGCTGTTGCAGTTCCGTATCGCGCGCGACCAGCCGCGGCCGCGCGTCGAGCGTGCAGGCCAGCGCGCGCTGCAATAACGTGGCGTGCGCCCGGGCGAGATTCTGTATTTGCGCCGGATCGAGCACGCCGGCCTCGCCGGCGCGTACGACCAGTTCCGCGCTGTTGCCGCTCGCGAGCAGGTGCGGATGCGTGCCAGCATGCAGCAGCACCAGCATCTGCAAGATGAACTCGATGTCGAGCAGCGCGCCGGCGCCCTGTTTCAAATCGAGCATCGCGGTCGTCGAGCGATCGCGCTCGCTGCGCCAGCGCGCGCGCATCGCGCTGACTTCGGTGCGCACGAGCTGCGCGTCGCGCGGCCGCGCGAGCAGATCCGCGCGCGTGGCGCCGAAGCGGGCGATCGTGGCCGCGTCGCCAGCGATCGCCCGCGCGCGCACGAGCGCCTGACTCTCCCATACCCAGGCGCGCTCGCGCTGGTATTCGGCGAATGCATCGAGACCGACGACGAGCAGACCCTTGCTACCATCCGGGCGCAGGCGTACATCGACCTCGTAAAGCTTGCCGGCGCGTGTCTGCGCGGTCAGCCAGTGCACGACGCGCTGCGCGAGCCGCGCAAAATAGCGCACGCCTTCGAGTGGCTGCGCGCCGTCGCTTTCGCGCGCAGCGAGCGCGCTGTCGTAGACGAAGACGAGATCCAGATCCGAGGCGAAGCCCAGCTCCGCGCCGCCGAGACTGCCATAGCCGATTACGGCTAGGCCCGGCAGCCGCCCGTGCAGGCGCGCGAGATCGCGTTCGGCGAGTGCGAGCGTCTGCGCGACGACGCTTTCCGCCGTGTCGCCCAACGCACGCGCCGCAGTCACCGCATCCAGACCGTCGCGGAAGGCGAGCCCGATGCGAAACGCCGCGCTGTTTTTTTCCTCCTGCAGGATTTCGATCACCACTTCGGTGTCGGCGCCATCGCTCTGGGCAATACGTCGCTGCACTTCTGCATCGAGCATCGCGCGATCGGGCAGCGGCGCGTCGAGATTTATCGAGAGCAAATCATCAAGCAGCAGCGGATGCGCGATCACGCGGTCGGCGAGCAATGCGCTGTCGGCAAACAGGGCGACGAGCCGCTCGCGGGCCTGCGCTTGTTCCTCGAGCAACGCCAGATACGCTGGCCGCCGCAATATCGCGTGGAGCAGGCGCAGTAGGCGCTCGATGCACGCATCCGGCGCCGTGCTCGCGGCGGCGGCATCGAGCAGGTGCGGCAGCAGGCGCTCGAAGCGCGCCTGCGTTTGCGCCGACAATGCGCGCGTAGCCGGGCTGTGGCGCAGGGCGACCAGTTGCGCGTGCAGATGCCCGGCATCGGCAAAACCCAGCGGCGTCAATTCCGCAGGCTGCGCGTCGCCGCCAACCAGGCGCCGCCAATAGGTCGCCGCCGCGCCGCTGCTGGTGCGTTTCGCCGGCGTCGTCGGTGCGAGCAACGCGGCAAATTCTTCGGAGACCCGCGTACGCACACGCGCGAGTTCGGCGGCGAACTCACTCCAATCGGTAAAATCGAGCGTAGCGGCGAGGCGTGCGCGCAGTAATGCGTCGTTGGGCACGTCGTGGGTCTGCTCGTCACGCAGCATCTGCACGCGATTCTCGATGCGGCGCAGGAACCGGTACGCGTCGCGCAGGCGCTGCGCGCTCGCCGCCGGTAGCGCGCCGAGGCGCTCGCACGCAGTGAGCGCCGGCAGCAAGCCGCGTTCGCGCAAGCTCGGCTCGCGGCCGCCGCGGATCAGTTGCAGCAGCTGCACGACGAATTCGATTTCGCGAATGCCGCCCGGGCCCAGTTTGATATTGCCGGCCAGATCCTTGCGCGCGACTTCGGCGTCGATCAACGCCTTCATCTCGCGCAGACCGGCGAACGCGGTGTAATCCAGATAGCGCCGGTATACAAATGGACGCAAGCTGTCGAGCAGGCGCTTGCCGGCGGCGAGATCGCCGGCGACCGGCCGCGCCTTGATCCAGGCATAGCGTTCCCAGTCGCGGCCTTCGCGCTGGTAATACAGTTCCATGGCCGCGAACGACAGCGCGACGCGGCCGGCGCTGCCGAACGGGCGCAGGCGCAGGTCGACGCGGAACACATAGCCGTCGATGCTGATTTCCGCGAGCAGCTTGACCAGCAGCTGGCCGAGGCGCGCAAAAAATGTTTCGTTCGCGAGCGCGCGTTCGCCATCGGTGTGCCCGTTCTCCGGATAGGCGAGAATCAGGTCGATATCGGAGGAAAAATTCAGCTCGCTGCCGCCGAGCTTGCCCATGGCGATGACGACGAGCCGTTGCGCGACGCCGGCGTCGTTGCGCGGTACGCCGTGGCGCTGGGTCAGCACGGTCTCGCCAAAGTCGAGCGCAGCGGCCAGACAGCTCTCCGCCAGCGCGCTGGCGCCGGCGGCGGTCTGCTCGACCTGATCGAGCCCGTTGATGTCCCGCCAGATCAGGCGCAATGCCTCGACGCGACGGTAATGGCGCAACGCCTTCATCGCGGTGGCCTCGTCGATCACGGACGGCAAGCGCAGCGGCCGCGCATCGGCGTTGCGCGGATCGGCCATCAGCGCGACGACGTCGGCACGCAGCAATTCCGGCTCGCGCACGAAACTGTCGTACGCATAGTCGCTCGCCAGCAACACGCGCTGCACGTGCTCGGCCACGCCGGCGTCGTCATGGAACAGCACACTGGCCTCGCGGCAGCGCGCGATCAGGCGCGCGTAGCGGGTTTCGACGAATTCGCCGGGAATCTGCTCAGTCATATGAGCGGTGGATTGTGCACGAGAGCGGTTTGAAAAACCCCTCCAGCAGTTTGCTGGCACCGGGACATAGCACGCCGAAAATCGCTCCTGCATTTTCGACCCACAGGGATGTGGGAAGTGCCCGCAGGTGCCGGGAGCACCGGCGGGCCGGCGTACCGTCCGTCCTTGGACAAAAAAAAAGCCCGTCGCGATTGCTCGCGACGGGCCACCCTCCCCCGCATCTCGCCGTTTTACCAGCGTATGTCATACGCTTTTCGGCGGAATTTGCCACGTCGCGGCGCAGCAAGTCGCGCCGAATCGGTTCTTTTTCGACGCCTCCGAGGCGTCGCCGTAAGGCACTCCGGCTTTGCCAAACCCCCTATTCGCCAACCTATTCCGACACTGATGTCGCAAAACGGCTCGCCATCGTGTTCCCAAGATGTACATTGGATTCGCGACAATCACCTGGGGAGTAGCCATGAGCCGGACAGCAGGCGTAAGGTGGATGAGCAGTTTGGGCACGCACCGGATGATCATATTCGCCACGCTGGCCTGGTCGGGTACCGGAGTGGCGGCGATCCTTCATGTCGGCACGGGTTGCCAGTATTCCACTTTGGCGGCAGCAGTCGCTGCGGCCAAGACCAACGCCGGTGCGGACACAATCGCGATCACGGGCAACCTCAGCATTACCTCGACGGTGACTGTGCGCGATGCCAATGCTCTGACGATCGAAGGCGGTTATGCCAGTTGCAGCGCCACTACTTCGAACGGCACGCACTCGACACTGGATGCGAACAGCCTATCGACCACGAGCAGCGCCATCCATCAAGACAGCGACGATGGCAGCGGCAACGATCTAGGCGGCAATCTGACACTCAGGCATCTGAACATCCGCAATGCCAACAGCAACATCGACCCAGGCGATGACCTGTACGGCGGCGCGATCTACGCCAACCTGGGGACCTCGAAAAGCGGTACCTTGAATCTCGTCGATGTCTCGATCGATCACAACAAGGCCGGCGAGGGAGCCGGCCTCTGGATCGAAGGCAGCGACCAGACGCACGCCAAGCTCAACGTCACCGACAGCCTGTTCGAGTACAACAACGCGAACTTCGATGGCGGCGGCATCCATGCGGGCAAGACCGACGTCGCGATCAAGGGCGATACGGAAATCACCATCAACACCGCGGTCAATGGCGGCGGCATCTACGCGGAGAATTCGAATATCGACGTCACGGGGCATACCCGTTCGGACAAAAACTTCCTGGGCAGCAACAGCGCCGATTACGGCGGCGGGCTGTATGCGACCGCCGCCGCGTACGGCGGCGGCGACTTTCACGTCACGATGCAGAACGATCGGTCCGATCAACCACTGACGGTCGAAAACAATTCCGCGAACTTCGTCGGCGGCGGTTTTTATCTGAAGACGTCCACAGATCCCTCAACCAACCTGAAAAATACCATTCAGGCTCATCTATGGAACATGATTTTTCGCACGAACATGGCACTGGACGGGAGAGCCGCTGCGCTATTCATCTATGCCGACAACAACCAATCCGTCACCCATGTCTATATGAAGCAAACGGATCCAGGCAGTGCCAGTCCGCCGCCGTGCGCGTCAGGACTTGCCTGCAACGCGCTCGACAGCAACAGCTCCAGCTCGAGCAGTTCATTCGACAGCATCGTCCATTTGGATACAGGCCCGACGCGCGCAGGAATAGCCTCTTTTGAGCTTGTTCGCGGACGCCTCCGCGACAACCTCGCGCAATGGTCGCTGATACGCGGCGACGGCGACGTTTCGATCGACAACAGCCTGATTGCCTCGAACCAAATCACCCAGAGCGCAATGTTCGCGATGGACCACGATCACCTGGTTATCTCCAACACGACGATTGCGGACAACTCAATGCAGACGAACCAGAGTGTGGCCTACTATGACAGTGGCACGCTGCTCTTCTTGCATAACCTTGTCGACCAGCCTTTCCATCACGTCTGCTGGCCCGCAACACTCGCAACGAGCGCGCCTCAGGTCGTCGACCTGGGCGTGACTGCGAACACCATCAGCGCCGAGTGCAATGGCACGAACGTCCAGCAAGGCTCGCCGGCTTTCGTCGATCCGGGCAATGCCGACCCGTTGCAGCGTGACTTCCACCTCAAATTCAATTCCCAGGCGATCGATCGCTGGACTCCGGCCACCAGCAGCAACAGCCTCATCCCGACCGTCGATCTGGATGGTTATCCACGCCCCTATTTCAAACTAGCGAGCTACCCTTACGATTTCGGCGCCTACGAGTACGGTTCGGAGAGAATTTTCGCCAATGGTTTCGAACCGTGACGACAGCGTCTACATCACGTTGGGCTCGCTGAACGCTTCCGGTTCGCCGGCGAATTCCTCGATCGGCACGCAGCTGCAGAATACGTTCTTGTCGCCATAGACATTGTCGACGCGCGCGACCGGCGGCCAGTACTTGGTGGTTTTCAGCACGGCCAGCGGGAACGCGGCGAGTTCGCGCGGATACGCATGCATCCATTCGCTCGCTGCGACCATCGTCGCCGTGTGCGGGGCGTGCTTCAGCGGATTGTCGTCGCGGTCGAGCTTGCCCTGCTCGATAGCGCGGATCTCGTCGCGAATCTGGATCATCGCGTCGATGAAGCGATCCAGTTCGTGCAGCGATTCGCTCTCGGTCGGCTCGACCATCAGCGTACCGGCGACCGGGAATGACAGCGTCGGCGCATGGAAGCCGAAATCGATCAGACGTTTGGCGACGTCCTCGGCGCTGATGCCGGTGGCGTCCTTGAGCGGGCGCAGATCGAGAATGCACTCGTGGGCGACGAGTCCGTTGCGGCCGATGTACAGCGTCGGATAGTGCGGCGCGAGTTTCCTGGCGAGGTAATTCGCATTGAGCATCGCCACTTGCGTCGCCTTGCGCAGTCCCTGCTGGCCCATCAGCGTGACGTACATCCACGAGATCGGCAGGATCGAGGCGCTGCCGAAACTCGCGGCGCTGACCATGCCGACTGCACTGTCCTCACCGAAACGACGCGGCAGGAAAGGCGCCAGATGCGACTTCACTGCGCAAGGACCGACACCGGGACCGCCGCCGCCGTGCGGTATGCAGAACGTCTTGTGCAGATTAAGGTGCGAGACGTCCGAGCCCCACTTGCCCGGCTTGGCCAACCCGACCAGCGCATTCATGTTCGCACCGTCGGTGTAGACCTGGCCGCCGTGGGCGTGCACGATCTGGCAGATCTCGACGACATCTTCCTCGAACACGCCGTGCGTGGACGGATACGTCATCATGATCGCGGCGAGACGATCGGAATATTTTTCGGCCGCGCGGCGGATGTCTTCGACGTCGACGTTGCCGTTGGCATCGCATTTGGTCACGACCACGCTCATGCCGCACATCTGCGCCGACGCCGGATTGGTGCCGTGCGCAGACTCGGGAATCAGGCAGATGTCGCGGTGCGCCTGACCGCGCGCGCGGTGATACGCGCGGATCGCGAGCAGCCCGGCGTATTCACCTTGTGCCCCGGAGTTCGGCTGCAGGCTCACGGCGTCGTAACCGGTGATCTCGACCAGCATCGCTTCCAGCGAATCGATCAATTCGTTGTAGCCGCGTGTCTGTTCGGCTGGCGCGAGCGGATGGATGTTCGCGAACTCGGGCCAGGTCACCGGAATCATCTCGGCGGTGGCGTTGAGTTTCATCGTGCAGCTGCCGAGCGGAATCATCGTGCGATCCATCGCCAGGTCCTTGTCGGCAAGCGCACGCATGTAGCGCAGCAGCTCGTGCTCGCTGTGATGCGTGTTGAATACCGGATGCGTGAGGAATTTCGACGTGCGCTGCAATTCCTGCGGAATCAGCGACGGTGCGGTTGCATCGAGCGCCTCGATCTGCGGCAGGTTCGCCTCGTCGCCGCCGAAGATGCGCCACAGCAATTCGACGTCGGCGCGCGTGCTGGTCTCGTCCAGCGCAATGCAGATGTATTCGCCCCACGCCTTGCGCAGGTTTGCGCCCATCGCTGCCGCGCGCGCCAGGATGGCGTCGGTGCGCGCGTCGGTCTTCAGACTGATCGTGTCAAACGCATTGTCGTGGTGGGTTCGGGCGAAGCCGAGCTGCTGCAATCCAGCCATAAGGATCGCAGTCAGGCGCGCCACACGCGAGGCGATGCGCGTCAAGCCGTCCGGGCCATGGTAGACGGCGTACATCGAGGCCATTACCGCGAGCAAAACCTGCGCGGTGCAGATGTTGCTCGTCGCCTTCTCGCGGCGAATGTGCTGCTCGCGTGTCTGCAATGTCAGGCGATACGCCTTCTTGCCTTCGGCGTCGATCGACACGCCGATCAGGCGTCCCGGCATCGAGCGCTTGAATGCATCGCGGCAGGCCATGAACGCGGCATGCGGACCGCCGAATCCGAACGGCACGCCAAAGCGCTGCGAGTTGCCGACGACGATGTCGGCGCCCATTTCGCCCGGCGGCTTGAGCAGGGTCAACGCGAGCAGATCGGTGGCAAACACGGCCAGCGCGCCCTTGGCATGGATTTTCGCGACCTCAGCGCTCCAGTCCATCAGCCAGCCGCTGCTGGCCGGGTACTGGATCAGCGCCGCGAAGTAATCGTCAGCGCCAATCGCGGCGTCCCACTCGGCAGCGGAATTGGCCTGTTTGATCGTCAGATCCAACGGCTCGGCGCGCGTGCGCATGACCTCGATGGTTTGCGGATGTGCGTCGCCGAACACCACGATGACGTTGCCCTTGGCCTTGGACGCGCGCCGCGCCAGCGTCATCGCTTCGGCGGCCGCGGTTGCTTCATCGAGCAGCGAGGCGTTGGCGATTTCCATTCCGGTCAGATCCGCGCACATCGTCTGGAAATTGATCAGCGCTTCCATGCGCCCTTGCGAGATTTCCGCTTGATACGGCGTATAAGCCGTGTACCAGGCCGGGTTCTCGAGGATGTTGCGCAGGATGACGTTCGGCGTGTGCGTGCCGTAGTACCCCTGACCGATGAACGAGCGGAACACCTGGTTCTTGTCGGCGACCGCGCGGATCTTGGCGATCGCCTCGACTTCGCTGATCGCCGCTGGCAGCGCCAACGGCTGCGGTGATTTGATCGCCGCCGGCACGATTGCAGCGGTCATGGTTTCGAGCGAGTCGAAACCGATCGCGCCCAGCATTTGCGCGATTTCGGCATCGTTCGGACCGATGTGGCGGGAAACGAAGGCATCGTGCTGCTCGAGGTCGCGCAGCGAGGTCTGGTTCGTGGACATGGCAAGGCACCGGATAGCGCGTGCGAAGCTGCACGCAGGGCGCCCCTCTGTCCTTTTGCCTGAGAGTTTGGAAGCTTGCGCTTCGTGCCCCTTCGGCGCCGGCGCCGGGCCGGTCTCTCCAGAGTGTGTTCGCGCGGTGGTTTGGGGAGCCTGAGCGATTACGGGCGTTTGCGCCTTCGGCAGCGGCATTGCCGCTTCTTCCACCGTGCCGGGCAATTATACAGGCCTGCCGTGGGTTTGCGCCGACGCTCACATTTGGCCATCCACACTTCGCTAGAATCGTGTGCGCAGGAGGCGGTGATCATGAAGGAACCGGCACAGACAGCTTCGACGGCAACGCCACAGGGCGCCGACGCGCTGTTTGACGCCGTTTACCAGCGCCTGAAAGCGATGGCCGGGCGCCAGCTCGCGCAGCAGCAGCGCGACACGCTCAACACCACCGCGCTCGTGCATGAACTGTATCTGCGCTTGAGCGCACATGCGGAACTGAAGTTCGAGCACCCCGGACAATTCTTCACCTACGCCGCCAAAGCGATGCGCAACCTGCTCGCCAATCGCGCACGCGATCGCATGAGCCTGCACGCGGGCGGACTCTGGCAGCGCACGACACTGAACGATGCCGACGAACGCTTCGCGCTCGACACCGCCGAACAAGCGCTGCTGCTCGAACGTGCGCTGGCGAATCTCGAACAGACCGACGCGCGCGCTGCACAGGTCGTCGAGTTGCGCTATTTCGCCGGACTGTCGCTGGAACAGGTCGCCGAGAGTTTGCAGCTGGCGCGGCGCACGATCGACCGCGACTGGCGTTTCGCGCGCGCGTTCCTGAAAGCCGAGATCGGCACGCTCAACTGATGCGCCCTGAGACCTCCACGTTGCGCGACTTGTTCGAGATCGCCCGCGAATTACATGGCGCGCAGCGCGACCAATTCGTCGCCCATTTGCCGGCGGCGCAGCGCGCGCACCTGCAGCGCCTGCTCGCCGCCGACGCCGACGAGCGCGAGCCGCTCGGCGACGATCCGGCGCAACTCGCGGCCGTGCTGGAGGAACCCGCGCTGCTGGCATTGCCACTCGCGGGGCAACGCATCGGCGCCTGGCAACTCTTGGCGCTGCTCGGCGAAGGCGGGTCGTCTACGGTGTTCCGGGCGGTACGCGAACACGCCGGCGTACGCCAGGAAGCGGCGCTGAAACTGCTGCGCCGTGGCTTGTACACGGCCGATGCGCAGCGCCAGTTCCGCCGCGAACGCCAGGCGCTGGCGCAACTGAGGCATCCGGATATCGCCAGCCTGATCGAAGGCGGTGTTACCGACACGGGCATGGCCTACATCGCGCTCGAACTCGTCGACGGCGTGCCGATCACCGAGCATGCGCGCGTCAACGCGCTCGACCTGCGCGCGCGCCTCGGCCTGTTCCTGCGCGTGTGCCGCGCCGTTGAAGCCGCGCACCGCGCGCTGATCGTGCATCGCGATCTGAAACCGTCGAATGTGCTGGTCAGCGCCGACGGCCACGTCAAGCTGCTCGATTTCGGCATCGCCAAACTGCTCGATGCCGAAGACGAGACGCAGACGCGGCTGCCGTCGTTCACGCCAGCGTACGCCGCGCCCGAGCAGCGCACCGGCGCCGCGATCACGACCGCAACCGACGTCTACGCACTCGGCATCGTGCTCGGCGAACTCGTCACCGGCAAGCGCATCACGTCCGGCCACACGCTGTCGAGTCAGGTCGATGCCGATAGCGCGCCCGGCGTGCTGCCAGCGACGCCGCGCATCACGCGCAAGCTGTTGCGCGGCGACATCGACAACGTCGTGCTGAAAGCCACGGCCGAGGAAGCCGAGCGCCGCTATCCATCGGCCAGCGCGTTCGCCGACGACGTCGAGCGCCTGCTCGATGATCGGCCGGTCGCCGCGCACCCGCCGTCGCGCGTCTACCGCGCGCAGAAATTCATTGCGCGGCATCGCGCCGGCGTGGCCGCGACGGCGCTGTTTGCGTTCCTGCTGCTGGCCACGCTCGGCGTGGCGCTGTGGCAAGCGGTGCTCGCGCGCCGCGAAGCCGAACGCGCCAACACTGTGCGCGATTTCGTCATCGGCCTGTTCGACACTGCACGTGCACATCTGCCGCGCGACCAGCGGCCGACGCCGGAACAACTCGTGGACCAGGCGCAACAGCGCCTGGCACTGACCGCGCTTGACGACACGACGCGTGCCGACCTGCTGAGCACGCTCGGCCAAGTGAACCTGTCACTGTCGAAATACGCGCAAGCACAAACCCTGCTCGACCAAGCGCGCACGATTGCCGAACACGGCGGCGATGCCACGGCGGCGCGGCACGCGCGCGTGTTGCGCGCTGACGCCGCACGCAATGCCGGCAACAATGAGCAGGCAAAGCAGCAAATAAATGCCGAACTGCCGGTGCTGCGGGCAGCGCCATCGCCAGACCTGCTGCGCGCGCTACACACGCTGGCCGCCGCCGAGATGGCCGCGGGCAACGTTGATGTGGCGATCGCGCAAGTCAATGAGGCGGCCATCGCCGCGGCAAGCCTGTATGGCGCCGGCCATGTCGAGACGCTCGCCGCGCAGTTCGAAGTCGGTAATATCCTCGTCCAGGCGCAGCGTTATCCGGAAGCGATCGCGACGCTGGAGCCGGCACTTGCGAACTGGCGCGCCAATCATGCTGCGGAGGACGACCGCTATGTGGCCGCGCTGGCCAGTCTCGCCGCGGCCGAAGACGGCATGGGCGATAGCATCAAGAGCGAAGCCCGGCTACGCGAGCTGCTCACACTCAAGCAGCGCATCTATACGGCGCCACACGATGCGATCGCCGCGACGCTGCGCGAACTGGCGCTGGTCATCGGCCGCGACGGCGCGCGTGACAGCGAGGCGCAAGCGCTGCTCGATCAGGCACTGGCGATGCAGCACCAGGTGTTCGGCGCCGATCACGCCGAGATCGCAGAAACCCTGGAAGCACGCGGCAACGTACTCATCGCGCAGCGGCGCATTGCCGAAGCTCAAACGGCTTACCGCTCGGCACTGGGCATGTGCGAACGCGCGGCCATCCGCAGCGAAGTGTGCCCGCGCGCGCGCAACGATTTAGGCATGGCGTACTACCGCGACAACAAACTCGACGAGGCCGAACGCGAGATGGGCCAGGCGCTGGCCGAGCGCCGCGCCTTGTTCGGCGCGGATCATCCGACCGTGGCGTATTCGCTGTCCACGCTCGCCGATGTGGCCGCGAAGAAGCGCGATTTCGCGCGTGCCGTGCAGCTTTCCGCTGAGGCGCTAGTCGTACTCGACCGCGCCGGACGCGGCACCTCGCGCGAAGCGGCAATGATCCGCAACTCCCACGCCAGTGCGCTGTGGCTCGCCGATCACAACGGTGAGGCGCTGGCGGAAATCGATCACGCGCTCGCCGGCTGGCAGCGCGTGGCCCCCGAAGCGGCGCCACGTCGCGTGATGATGCTGGTGCTCAAGGCACAGATCCTGCGCGACCTGAAACGCGACGACGAGTCGCGCCGTGCCGCGGATGAAGCTATCGCTCTCGGCGCGCCAGGCAACGTGCTCTCGGCGACGACGAAGAAATTGCTGCGCGAGTTGAGCGGTCGAAGCGACGTCTATCCCGATCAGCCGTAAGCAATGTCGCAAGTTGCCGTCGAAGCGTGTTCATTGAGGTTAGGAACAGGGAGTCCAGACTCGGCGAGGAGTCACGCCATGCAAATTCAGCAACGAAATCGAGTGTCGCGGCAGCGCCCGGCGTTTTTGACCCTAGCCGTTGGGCTGGTGGCGCTGGCGGCAACACTCGTGCCGAAAGCGACTGGCGCGTTCGCCGTCTTCAAAGTCGATCCTTACTGCCCGGGCGTCTACAGCAATATCCAGGACGCGGTGGATGCCGCGGCGGCGTATGCGGATGCCGATTACTTCGACTACGTCTGGATTGCCAACAACGTCAGCTACAGCAATCAGCACATCGTTATCAATGATCAGCGCACCGTGATCATCGAGGGCGGTTTCGCCGACTGCAACGATTTCGATCCGGGCACCGAGCACACGACGATCAGCGGCGCCGGCAACGGTGGCTACCCGGTGTTCGAGATCGCCGGCAACAACAGCGCGGTTGTACTTCTCAACCTGAACATTACCGGCGCGCAAACCAGCGGCAGCGGTGGCGGCATCGCGTTTGCCGGCCATGGCGAACTCGATATCGGCCAGACCAACGTGTACCTCAACCAGGCCAACTATGGTGGCGGCATCAATTTCTATGGCGACAGCAATGGCGCCACCCTGTACCTATGGGCCGACGCCACGCTGTTGAACAACACGGCCAATGTTTCCGGCGGCGGCGTGCGCGTCGAAGGTTCAGCACGGCTTTACGCGCTGCAGCAGCAGACCTGGATCGGCTACAACCACGCGAACGGCGGCTACGGCGGCGGCGTGGAGATCCTCGGGCCCGCGCGCGCCGATATTGGTTCTGGCGGATACAACGGCGTCGGCGTGATTTCCTACAACGATGCCGTGGACGGCGGCGGTGCCGCGGCGATTCCGGCATCGGGCAACGACGCGACGCTGCGCATCTTCACCACCGATCCGGCGAATCCGGTGCAGATCGACAACAATGTCGCCAGTGGCACCGGCGGTGGCGTATATCTGGGCGCCACGGCAATCGGCTCGGGCAACCTGTGCGCATTCGATTTTCGCCTGCATGACAACGCGGGTACGGACGGTGCGGCCGTGTTCGCCGATACGCACTCGGAAAGCTTCTATGACGACAATGGCGGCCGTGTATTCCTCAACGTGTCACCGCCCAGCGAAGTGATGTTCGGCACCGGCTGCGGCCCCGAATCGCCGCCGACGCTCGGCGCCGTGGATTGCGCCGCGGGCACACCATGCAATGAAATCCGCGGCAATCAGGCAGTCGATCTAAACGCCGTGCCAACAAGTGGTGCGGTGATCAGCGCGGGTTCGGCAGCCGGTTTGCAAGGCGATCCCTTCAGCCTGCGCGACAACGCCGCAGCGACGCTGATCCGTCTCTACGGCGGCAGCAATGCACCCTATGTCGCTTCCGTCGTGCGCAATTGCCTGATCGCCGACAACCATACGCAACACGAATTGATCAGCATCCACGACGGCCGCGGCTTCGGCATCAATGGTTGCACGATCACGCATAACGCCATTGATAACGGCTACGTGATCTACGCCAACACCAGCAGCGGCCTGACCCTGGTTAACAGCATCATCGATCAACCCGGCCGCAGCGTGCTCGACTATGTCGGCGAGGCCGCCAATCGCAGCATCGATTACGTGATCGCGAATGAGACTTTCACCCTGCCCGGCGCGCAGCACACCCAAGGGAATACGCCGGTCTACGTCGACGCGGCCAATGGCGACTATCATCTCGGCCCGCACTCACCCGGCGTCGATTACGCGCCGACGCAAGCCGGCAGCGATCTGGATGGCAATCCGCGCAGCGTCGATCTGGCATCGGTTGCGAATCTCTACGGCCCGCGCGACCTCGGCGCCTACGAACGCCAGATTGACGGCTGCGGTGCGGCCGACACGCTGTTCTGCAATGGTTTCGACGCACCCTGATTCAACGCGATGACGTTACGCTCGCGGCGGTGACACGCCAAATGCGGCCACCGACGTCATCGGCGACGAGCAGCGCACCGCGTTTGTCGATCGCGACGCCGACTGGGCGGCCGCGCGCATCGCCTTGCGCATCGCGGAATCCGGTGAGCACTTCGGATGGCTCGCCAACCGGCTTACCCTGCTCGAATTTCACGAAGATCACGCGGTAACCGGCTGGCTGCGAGCGGTTCCACGAGCCGTGCTGGCCGACGAACGCGCCACCGTGGAAGCGCTCGGGCAAATGGTTATCGTCGGAATATGTCAGCCCCAGGCATGCGGTGTGCGCGCCGAGCGCGTAGTCCGGCACGCGTGCGCTGGCGACGAGTTGCGGATTCTGTGGCTGCACGCGCGGGTCCAGATGCGCGCCGTAATAGCTGTACGGGAAACCGAAGAAATCGCCGACGTGCACCGAGGTCATGTAGTCGGGCACGAGATCATCGCCGAGTGCATCGCGCTCGTTCACCGACGCCCACAGCGTACCGTCGCGCGCGAGCGCGAGTCCGGCCGGATTGCGCAGGCCCGACGCATACACGCGCCATTGTCCGCTCGCCGGATCAACGTCGAGAATCGCGGCGCGATCCTTCTCCTGGTCGATACCGTGCTCGCCGGCATTGCTGTTGGAGCCGACGCCGACATACAGATGCTTCCCGTCGCGGCTGGCGACCAAACTCTTCGTCCAATGATGATTGAGCGTGCCACCGGGCAGGTCGGCGACCTTGCGCGGCGGCGCTGTCGCTTTCGTCTCGCCTTCCGCATACGACACCTTTACCAGCGAATCGGTATTGGCGACATACAGCG
>Ga0163163_10000296_pt1 | contig 49368 bp, 65 predicted proteins | sample S65metaG_FD_119766 | JGI IMG/M metagenome (GOLD analysis project Ga0163163, IMG submission 119766) | Switchgrass rhizosphere microbial communities from Kellogg Biological Station, Michigan, USA - S6-5 metaG | ecosystem: Host-associated > Plants > Roots > Rhizosphere > Soil | place: USA... | reverse complement strand
GCTCGCCTCGCCGACCGACAGCTTCTGCGCCTACGGCGGAGCGACCGGCGGTAAGCCGTTCAGCTCCGACCCGACCAACGCCACTAACCAGGTCTTCGTGGAGAACGTGTGGCAGCGCGGCGGCAACGGCAAGTGCGGGGCGTTCGGCCCGATCACCGACTTCGCCACCGGTCGCACGGGCAACGTCTGGTCGGGCAACGTCTGGGATGACGGAGCGGTGGTGAGTCCGGCGTGAAGTGGAAGCTGCAGCCTGTGCGGCACTGCTCGGACGGCTCCTAGCCGAGCCTGAACGCAAAACAGCCCCCCTGCCGGTTAGACAGGGGGGCTGTTCGCTTCACCGTACCGAGCGGCTAACCGGCCCGCTGGTGCGGACTGATCAGCTTGTCAGCGACTCCGACAACTCGCGGGGCTTCGCGCTCAACAACGGAACCGCACTCTCCCGACGGAGCTCCGCTGCTGCCTTGCGGTAGGCCAGGGTCCGCGCGTCCTCGTGCTGGTCGGCCGCTGCCCGGATCTGCGCGGCTGTTGTCGGGGTGGCGCTCTGGGCTTCCTTAACCTGCCGGATCTTGCGGACGACCTCGACGAGCGACAGGGTTGCGACCACCATTACGCCGTCGATGCACGCGGGGAAGACCACTGCGATCCACCCTGAGTACCCGAGCTGACGAACGTAGGCCATCTGCTGCACGTACGAAACCGAACCACCGACCCCCGACACAACCAGGGAAGCCAGAACGCGACCCGCAGACAGCAGCTTGCTGGACGACGGGATGCGGCTGATCAGCTCGATGACCACGAAGACCGCCAGCGGAGGCACGGCGGCAACGAAGCGAGCACCGAGATTGTGCGGCGCGTGCATCACGTTCAGCGCGACTGATGAGCCGATGCCCATGCAGACGACAACCAGGACGAGCAGACGCAGGCGCTTAAGTTCGGAAAGGATCATGATGGGTCTCCAATCCCATCTGGCCAGCGGCGGGCTGGCCCCGGAGCCGTGCTCACGCCGACCCCGTGGTCCGGCGGTGCTCTGCGCTCGCTTGATTCGTGGTGGTGCCCGCCGACGGCTCGCACGTCGGTGCCTGCTGGTCGGGCTAGTGGTTACGCCTTGCGTGTCGCTGCAACCAGATGCCGGTTCGCCGCTGCTCGCGCTCGGCTAACCGGTGCCAGCGGCCACTCACGCCCGGCGCCACAGGAGCAGGCCCAGCCGAACTGGCCGACCTCTACGCGGTGCTCCATGTCGACTCCCTTCGTAGCTCCTGATTCCCAGAGTACAGCGCGGGCTGCATTATGCAAGCCCGCGTGACCTGCGGGAAAAAGTCTCTCTACCTATAGGGGTCCGCATTCGAGGCGCGAGAATGCTAATCATTGCGGACATAACGCCGCCGGTCTCACGGCGCGTATATCGTCCAATGTGGACGGTGTAAGGGGCTGCATCCGATCTGACCCCTTACATTCCTCGATCGGCTCCGAACTCTGCCCGAACGGCTGACCTGCAAAGTGGGACAATGCAGGCCGGGCTGTAAAAGATCATGCTCTAGAGATCAACTAGCTACAAGATCAGGAACGAATCGGGCACTACCGCTAGTTACGATCATGGTCGGTCTGCTGCGGCTTGCGCCAATTGCCTGATCCTGGCCTCGCGGCGTCCCAGGCGAGAATCCGATCGCGCGCCCACCACGGACGGGCATGCCCGCGGTCGTTGTCGTACCCGTCCGGCTCCGGCAGGCGCCGGCGCGCCCGGTAGCTCGAGGCGGTGCGCAGCTCGACGCCGATCACGTCCGCCACGCCCTCGAGGTACAGGGCGTCGGCTGGCTTCGTGGCGGTGGTCATGGCGTGCCCACGATCAGGAGCACGCCGAGCAGCAGCGCGAACTCGACCCAGAAGATCAACCACCAACGCATGAAGGTGCTCACGACGGGCGCTCCGCTCGATTGAGGCGTTCGAAGATCAACGGCAGGTGCGTCAGCTCATTGTCCACCGTGACGCACGCGAAGCCTTCTAAAATGCAGGCCTCGGCCGTAGTGCCGGAGCCTGCGAACGGGTCGAGCACGACACCTCCGGCCGGCGTGACCAGCCGCACCAGCCAGCGCATCAGCTCGAGCGGCTTGACCGTGGGATGGGCGACGCCGTCAACCTTCGGCCGTTCTTTGGTCGGCGCCTTGGCCTGGTAGCGGAAGGTCGGGAAGAATCGCGACGCGCCGCCGGAGTCGACGCCGCGTTGCGGGTTGGCGTCGGCCTGGCCGTTGAACGTGCCGAGCACTGTCCGGTCACCGTCAGCGCCGCGGCGGGTCGGGTTGGCGCCGCTGGTGAGCGTTCCGCTCTGCCGGTCCAGCTCGGCGGCGGCGGCGTCGTCGAGCACCACATTGGATGGCCAGCGGCCGGACCACGAACGGCCGGCAGGCTCGGCGTAGTTGCGCCCCGACATGCTCCCGCTTTGGCTATCGCCGCGCCCATGTTGGGTCACGACCTCATCGCCGACCCGGCAGGCGTCGATGTTGAGCGCCCCGGTGCCGTGGGCGAGCACGTTGGCGGCGACGGTGCCGGACAGCGGTCTGCGGGCGACGACGATCGGTTCGTGCGCGGGCTTGAGTGCGGTGCCCCAGCCGGACCAGCGGCGCGCGTCGTCGGTGGCGGGGGCGGTGATCTCGGTCGGGTCGCCAACCCAGCCAGCGGAGTAGTCGTGTGCTGTCGCACCCTGCGCCCGCTTTGCCTCATCGCTGAAACCCGAGGCGTACCGGCCATCAGTGCGGCGCCCGACGACCTCGCGCTGCGCCCCGGCAGCCTTGTCGATGGCCTTGCTCACGTCGAGACTCTTCGGAAACCCCGACCCGTACAGCCACGAGATCGTGTCGCGGATCTCGAAACCGGCATCCTCGACCGCGCACGCCAGTCGGTGCCAAGTGCGGGTGCCGCCGAACGCCAACAGGTGCCCGCCGGGCTTGAGTACGCGCAGGCAGTGCTTCCACAGCTCGACGTTGTAGGCGATGCCGCTGGCGTCCCAGGCTCGCCCCATGAAGCCGAGCTCGTACGGCGGATCGGTGACGACGGCGTCGACGGATTCCTCGGCCAGCTGCGGCAGGAGGTCGAGCGCGTCGGCGAGGTACAGCCGTACGCCTTTGTGCTCAAACGGCACCGGCTCGCCCATCGTTGCGACCTCCCATCTCGGCAACCTGCACGGCGATCGCGACCAGTACCAACAGGCGGAAGCACAGCGCGAGGTCGCGCAGGGTGAGCCACGGCCAGCGATGCGCGCTCACTGGCCGCCTCCGTTCGCCAGGTGGCGGAGCCATGCCTGCGCCGAGTAGAAGCCCGCGTCGATCGCTTGCTCAGCAAGGCTGTCCGCCGCCTCGTTCAGTGCCGCCGCCCGGAGGTGGGGAGCGGCAGCGCGGACGGCTGGCTTGAGGACGTGGTCCGGTACCTCAAACGGCCAGCGACCCTCAATGCGGACCCTGTGCCGTGCCGCCGCGATCGCCGCGTCCAGCCCTGCTGGGTCAGCGGGTGCGGGCTTGTCCTCGGCGACCGTGGTCTGCCCGGTTTTGACGAGGTAGGCGACGAGAGGATCAAGTCGCGGCCACGGGTTGCTGCCAGCGACGCCGTCGATCAATTCGTCATGGTCGCCGTCGTGGGCAGCGGCCCGCGCCTCGTCCCGTTGCCCGCGCAACTCCTCAACGTGGGCGGTGGCGGTGTCCAGCCGGGCCTGCAGACGGTCGGCGATGTCGCGAAACACGCCCGCCGCGCTGTCTGCGGCGGCGCGCTCGGCCCGGCTGGCGGCGACGTCCATGCTGAGTCGCCGGTTCGCGTCCTCGATCGCGGCGACCTCCTGCCGTAGCCGGGCGTTCTCGCCGGCGAGCTCTTCCACCTGCCGGTTGAGCTTCGCCACCTCCGCCTCGTACGTGTCGAGGTCGCCCAAGGCCATGGCGAGGCTGTCGTCGCGTTCGGGCTCAGTCATCGGTGCTCTCCCTGGTCCAAGCCGTCGACCATGCGTAGAAGATGACGGGAATGTCTGCGTCTACCGCCTTCTGGGCGCAGTCCCACGTCCCTCTGGATCTGGGCCCAGGGAACGCGAGACAGATGTCGGCGCCGAGGCTGACCATCTTGGAATTGCGAGCCGGGCCAAGGATTCGACCGCTCCTGTCGCGCTCGGCGGGGTGCGGCTCCTCGCTGGCCAGATCGTGCTTTCGCGCCCACTGTGCCGCGTACAGATCGACGCCGCCGTAAGGGCATTGGCCGTGCACCACGACTACCCGCCCGAACGGTCCGCCTACTGCCTCCGCGGCCTGCTCAATGGCTTCGTGGATGACGTGGGCGTGTGACTCCGGCCAGTCGCGCCAGCCGGTGACGAGAATTCGCGTGTCACCCATCGGTGCTCTCCTTCACGGCGGCGGCGACATATAAGCAAGCGAGGGGAGATGGTCGGTCACGAACGCCGCGCGCCTTGATTGTGCGGCAGCGCGTCGCTCGGAGAACCAGTCGTCCGACCATTCTCCCCCCGCTCGATCCCCCGAGGTCAGGAGCCGATCGCGTCCAGCGCGGCGGCGGTGATCGCGTCGAGGATGTTCATTGCTCAGATACCGCTCGGCTGTCCGGGCTGCGGAGCGCCGACCTGGCCCGCCATCATGGCGAGCACCTGATCGCGCTGCACCTGCTGCAGCCCTTCCCAGGCGGCCTGGTTCCATCCAGCAGGCGCCGGACCAACGGCCGGAGGCGCGGGTGGCTGCGGCGCCGCAGCGGCCTGCTGGGCGGCCAGCCACGCCTGGAACTGCGCCTGTGGATCGTTGGCCGCCTGCGGCTGGTAGGCCTGCGGATAGACCGCCGCGGCCGGAGCAGCGGGCTGCGGGACGGGCGAAGTGTAGGCGACGGTCTGTCCGGGCGGCGGCGGAGCGAAGCCCGGCAGGGGCACCGGCTCGTTCCAGGTCGCCTGACCGGCCATGATCGCCGTCCAGACAGCGATAGCCTGCCCTTCCTCCGGAGTGCCCTGCACGGAGATCAGGCGCCACGGGCGGTTGCCCTGCGTGCCGCGCTCGATGCGACCCAGCACCAGACCGGAGGTGACGATCTGGCCGCCGGGAGCGCAGGCGCGCACGATCTCCTGCGAGTTGATCCAGACGCCGTCGAACTTCGCCGGCGCGGTCACGGTGTGCGAGTGCGGGCGCGGCGCGTTGCCGCCGCCACCCTCGCTGCCGCCGATCTGGATGGCGCGGTTTCCCGGCGTGGTCAGGATGTACACGTCGGCCGTGACGCGGTCGGACAGCTTGGCGTCCGCAGTGAGGCCGGGCATGTTGGCCTCGAAACGGGTTGGCCGGTATGCCACGAGACACCCGTCCATATCGCGAGTGCGCGGAGCGAGGCCGGAGCCGGGCGGCGGCGGCGGAACGAACGGGTTGGGCTGCATTATGGGACTCCCTATGTCGGTTGCGACTGACGTTAGTAGCTACTTAGTGACGTGTCAAGAGACTAGACGCGCTCCGGCCAGTGCCAGGTTCCCGGCGGGCGAAGCTCCCGGCCAAATACCCCGTCCGATCCTGCCTGTTGGTGGTGCACTTCGCGGCGCTGCACAATGCCATCCGGGCGGAAGACCGTCAGATCCACCCAGCCGCTCGCTAGGCCGTCTCGCGTCATGGTGATGATGGCGGCGTGGCAAGGCGCGCCGACCTCCCAGTCCTCGACCTGTAGGTGAACGATTCGCCCTACGCTGGGTCGCTCGCGCGCGTCGGTCATGACTTCTCTCCGGTGTCGCGGATGGCGTCGGCGACGGCGAGGATCGCATGCACCTGTGCCACCAGAACGATCTGAGTCATGGCGAGGTGGGAGACGATGACGTCCATTTCAAGGTCATCGGGCGACTCGTCTCCCACCTCGCGCAGGCGATCCATGAGCTGCACGGCCTGGGCGTCACCCTGCTCGAGCAGCGTCAGCGCGTCCTGGTAGGCGCTCATCGCGAGCCTGCCGGGCAGGAGGCGCGTGACCCGCAGGCGACGCACAGGTTGGTCACGTGCGGAGTGAAGACGCCAGCGGCGTAGCCACGCGCGGCCGAGCGGAAGCGGTAGGCGACCTCCGCCCACGGATAGTCCTCGAGCAGGTTGACCGGCGGCGTGTACTCACCTTTTCGCGCCATCCAGTAGCTACCCCAGATCGGCCCACGCGCCGGACCATGCAGTCTCTGCAGCGCCCAGGCGTACTCCGCCATCTGGATATGCTCCGATGGTTCCTGGCGGCCGGATTTCCAGTCGATCACCGTCAACTCTTCCCAGTCGTGCTGGCTGGCGCCGCGCACGGCAAAGTCGATGAAGCCCTGCGACTGCACGCCTTCGACGTCCATAGTGAACGGCAGTTCAATCACCGGCACCACGCTCATAGCGCCCTTATCGACGCTCGCCTCGCTGACGTGCAGCGTAGGGAAGGCTTCGCGGCGGCGGGCGTCGTGGTGGTCGATGTAGCGGCGGATCATGTCGCCACCCTCGACGCGCCACCAGTCGTAACCCTCTTTGCCGCCGTTTGCGGCATACCACGTCTCGACCGGCCAGAGCAGGGCGCTGTCGCGCTGCTCCACAATGGCCGCCTCGAAGGCCTCGGTCCAGAGCGTCTCGACGCCGGAGAGCGGCCAGACGATGCCGAGTAGATAGTCACGCTCGATCCGCTCGATGGCCTTGTGGAACGCGCCGCCGCCCACCAGTGACCATGCCGGCCGCCGCGGCGGCAGGACGCCCTCGCGGCTGGCGTCGCTGAGCAGCAGCTGCAGCGAGCAGGACTCATAGGTTGATACGGCGGAATGTGAGAAATGCTCACGCCGAGGCGTCGCGAGTCGACCGCCGCTGAAATCCCTGGCCAAGCCGTCGATGTCGTTCCAGCTGCACGGCTTGATTGGGGCGGACGACGGCGCGCCCGGGGCGACGAACGGGTTGGCCGGAGCGTCGCTGTCCAGCGTCGTACCGTGCAGCGTGTCGACCGCGCGATCCAGCGCCTCGGCGATGCCGTCGGGCCGCTCGATGTAGGGCGTCTTACCGGTGCTCAGGTGCACGACGTCACCTTTCTGCAGCGTGTTGGCCGGAATGATGATCGTGTCCGCGTCGGCCCAGCCTGGGCGAAGGTCGGTCGGCTGGTAGGTGTCGGTTTTGCCGGTCAGGTAGTCCTCGACCGTCGTGTCCAGCGCCGAGGGCGCCGGTGTGGCCTGTGCGATCTGCTCGAGCTTGACCGCCACGCCGGCCAGCCGCGCCGCGCTCTGGCGCAGTTCCTGCGCGGTCGACACGCGACCCTTGCGGTTGGACGCCTGCCACCATTCGGCCTCGTCGCGCCAAAGCTCGGCGAGGCGATGCAGCGCGGCGACCAGCGGCGCGGGCGGCATCTGGTCGGCCGCGTCGTGCGCCGCCCAGATCTCGCGGCACTGGTCCGCCGCGCGGTCGGCGATGAAGGCTATGTCCGCCGCGCGTGTTGGTGATGTGGGTTGCTCTGCCTGCTCCTGCGTCATGGTCGCCGACCCTACCTTCATACCTAGTGATACGTCAACAGGCTCGCTCACGAGTCTGGCATGATCTGCATGGTCGGAAAGGCGTCGAACAGAATCGGCAGCACGTCGACGATGTCCGGCACGGCGCGGGTCGCCATCGGCGCGGACAGCTCGAGCACCGCCACCGTCATCGTGTACGGCCGGTCGAGCCGGTCGAGCAGGGTCAGCGCGGCCGGATCGGTGCGCTGCGCGACGCGGAACAGCTGCTCACACAGCCAGACCATGTCGCCGCCCGACAGCGCCCACCACGGTGCCGATTGATAGATCATCTGATCACGTCGCATCTGTCCAGTTCGGCGGCGGCGGTTCGGTGATGCAGGCGCTGTCGGCCAGCTTGGCGTAGGCGCGGGCGGCGGCGCTCAGCGCGCGGTCGAAGGTCGCGAAGCCCTGCCGTTGCACCAGCCGCCGCCCGTCGCAGTGAATATAGAAGTCCCACCAGATCCGGTGGCCGTTAGCGTTGGTGGCGTATGCACGGTGCCAGCGCTCGCCCAGTTCGCGGCGACATCCGTAGCAATAGCTGCGGATCTTGACGCGCAGCCGTGGGCGCATTCCGATCAGGCGTCGACGTCGGCGATGAGCTCGGCGACGGCCTTGAGTCGGTGGCCGGGATGGGTGCCTTTTTCGCCGAGGATGTCCTCGACGCCGCGCACGAAATCGCGCAGGCGCTCGAGTTCGTCGCGCTCGCCGTAGTTGGGCACCTCGTGGAAGTCGTGCGCCCAGCGCAGTGTCTCGGCGCCGCGCATCAGGCGCACCTGTCGACGGTGCTCGGTCCATGGCAGCGTCGACATGACGCCGTCGAGAATGTCGGCGAGGATCGGTCGGAGCGGTGCGAGCTCACCCACGGCCGGAACCGCCCGGATCGCGCATCTTCGACAGGTCGATCTTGGTCATGTTGCCGTTACCGGGAATGATCAGGCCGAGATTGGCCCGTCGCGCGTTGGCGGCGGCGTCGCGGATGATCCCGGGGATGGCCTCGGCGACGGCGTCGGCCATCTCGTCCTGAATGCGGACCTCGGCGATCACGGGGCCGGAGGCGAAGACGATGCCCACCCACATCTTGCCGTCGGGGCCCGGCGTCGGGTGGGCGTTGAAATGCAGCTGGATCTGGTGCTCGGTCTGGCTGTCGGGCTGCGGGGTCGGCTCAGTCATGGCCGTCACGGTAGTTGACTCCTAGTGACACGTCAACATATGGTGAGCGCCATGGCAGAGACCAACTGGGCCAACTACGCAGCCTGCACTCTGTGCGGCGCGGCGGCCGGTGATGCGTGTACAACCGTCGGCGCCTTGCATGGCGCGCGGCGTCGGATGCCGCATCGCGGACGTCCGACAGTGGTGGTCACGGCCAAGCGCGGAGGGAAGCGCGCCACGCCGGCGCGGGCCAAACTCACGGCGCAGATCGTGGCCATGGTCGAGCCGGCCGTGCGCCAGCGCATCGACGACCTCGCCGAGCACGACGAGATATCGCAGGGCGAGATCATCCGCGCAATCATCGCCGTCGGCCTACCCGAAGTTGAGGCGGAAAGCCGCCGCCGTGACGCCGAGGCCGAAGCGGCACTGAGCGGCGGAGCGTCGTCATGAGCGCCGCCGCCGTGGGCTCGGACGTGCTCGAGGTGAGCCGGTTCGGAGTGTGTCAGGCCTGCCGCACCGCCCAGCCGCACCATCAGCTCACGCTGGTGACCATCGAGCGGTGGCCGGACGTCAACGCGCTCGCCTGCGTCAACGCCTCGGCGTGCCGGCAACGCGCCCAGCTGTCCGGGATCTGGCTCGGCGGGGCGGCGCGGCTCTAGGCTTCAGCCTCTGGCACGTGTCCAGACCTCGCGCGGTTCCCTGCCCGGACGGAGGTCGCTTTGTCGCAATCCCTGAGTCTGTCGGCCATGGCCGCGGCGTACGTACAGCGCGGATGGAAGGTCATCGCGCTGCACGACGTCAGCGCTGGCTGTTGCTCCTGCCAGGACGGGCAATACTGCACTTCTCCTGGCAAACACCCCATCGGGCGCGTGTGGCAGAACGACTATCTGTCCACCGCGCCCGATGTCTTCGCGGCCTGGGCGGCGCGGCCGGCGGCCAACGTCGGGATCGTCACCGGCCCGGCCAGCGGTATCTGGGTGCTCGACGTCGACCCCGACCACGGCGGTAGCGAGCGCCTCGCTGAGCTGGTGGCGCGCTTCGGCCCGCTGCCCGACACCTACACCGTGTCGACCGGCTCCGGCGGAACCCACTACTACTGGGCGCTGTCGGCCGCCGTGAGCTTCGACCTGACCAACCGCCGCGGCGCCCTGCCGCCGGGCAACGACGTGCGGGGTCGCGGCGGTTTCGTCGTGGCTCCGCCGTCGGTGTCTCTGCGCGGGCCATATCGCGTGCTGACCGATCCCGACCATGACATCGCGAGGTATCTGTGAGTCAGAGCCTATGACCGCCGAGGCGGCGCCGTGGCTGCTCGAGCTGCTCCAACCTCGACCATATGTACGACCGGTCGCGCCGGATCAAGGGGCGGCGGTGGTCGAAGGCCACGGATACGCCATGGCCGCCGTCGTGGCCGAGCTCGACCGGATGCGCGAGGCCGTGCCTGGCACTCGCAATGAGACCGCGTTCCGCGTCGGCTGTCGGCTCTATGAGCTCGCGCTGGCGCCCTGGGCGCGGCTGGACGCCGAACAGATCGAGGCGGCATTCCTCGAGGCGTGCGAGCAGGCCAACACCGACGGAGCGTTCACCTACGGCGAGGCGTGGTCGGTCTGGCTCAAAGTGCAGCGCCATGTCCGCGAGCCGGCCACGCGACCGGCGCTCGAGGGTGTCGGCAGCGTCCTGCCCTGGGAGCGGCTGCCGGCCGGGCTGTCCGATTTTTTAGCCGAGCAGCGCCGCGCCGCCATCGCCGCGCAGGCGGCTGCTCTGTCCGATAGCGATCAGAGCGCTGCGGGTATGGCCGACCCGTTCGAGGCAGCCGTGGCCACCGAGCTCTGGCGACAGGCGGTACGCGCCGAGGCGGTGCGACGTATCGAGGCGGCCGGCACCACAGTGCGCGACTTCGACGCCGAGGTGCTCGACGATGAGGGGTTGGCCAGAGTGCCGCCGCCGGTACCGCTGGTCGCCGATTTCCTGTACCGCGACACCCTGGCTCGGATCAACGGGCCATCCGGGCACGGCAAGAGCTTCGTAGCGCTCGAGCTGGCCGCCTGCGTGGCGTCCGGGCGAGCCTGGCACGGACGGGCGGTCAGTCGCGGGCTGGTGCTGTACGTGCTCGCCGAGGGCGCAGCTGGCGCCAACGCGCGGTTGCAGGCCTGGCGGCTGCGAGCCGGCCTCGAGCGTCACGACGTGGCGGTGCTGACCTCGCCCGTACAGACCGGCGGTCCGGACTGGCCCGCGTTCGTCGACTGGTGCGGCAAGCGCCGGCCAGCCCTGATCGTGCTGGACACGCAGGCGCGGGTCACCGAAGGGCTCGAGGAGAACGCAGCAAAGGACATGGGGCAGGCGGTGGGCGCCTGGGAGGCCCTGAGAGCGGCGACCGGTGCCTGCGTGCTACTGGTGCACCACCGCGGGCTCCGCGGCGAGCACGGACGGGGCAGCACCGCCGTACGGGGCGCCATGGGCACAGAGCTGGACGTGTCGAAGACCGGAGCGACCATCTCGGTGAAGACCACCAAACAGAAGGATGCGGCGGAGGCGCCTCCGCTCCTACTGACCATGAATGAGTACGCCGGCTCGGTGGTGTTGATCGCCAACGACGACGCCGCCGAGGCGCCCGACGGAACGCGGTTCGTGGCCCCGTCGGTGGCGCTCCCGGACGGACACCGACGGGCGCTGGCGGTCATCTCGGTGATGCAGGAGACCGCCGACTCTGGCGAAACGTATGCGCGGATCAAGGCCAAATCCATCGAAAGAACTAACTTCGGAGCGACGCCCGGATCGGTCACGACGGCGTTCGGCCGAGCCTGGAATCTGCTCATCGCGAGGGGTCGGATCGCCAAGGCGCAGGGCCGCGAGGCCTTCTACTTCATCGAACTCGATGGATTAGAAGATTTAGCGGCAAACCCAGACAAGAGGGTACAGGGTGGCCCAGAGCACTACGAAGGCTGACCTTGCTGGGCATAACATACATTCGCAAAACGGGACATAACAACAGGTGTTATGGGCTGTTATGAAGATCATGTTATAACATGGTTGACCTGCGGAAACGTCCATAACATGGGTTGTTATCAAGATCTTGTAAGCACTCCATAACAACCGGCGCGCTCTTATAAGCGCCGTGGTGTTATCTGTTATGGATCATGGTGTGAGAGAGCTGAAAATTGTATGAAAAACTTTCACGTTTGGCTCGTTGCAGGCACCTCTGGTGACGCCCCATATCCATGCCGGTGCTGGGAGTCGCCCCGTAGTTGTGGATCAAAGTGGTGTCCGTGTTGGGGGAGGCTGGATCTTGACGGAACGCCGAGCGAGTGTTGCGCCCGCCGCTACCTACGATCGACCTCTTGACGCGTCATTAGGTGCGGCCTACGGTCGAGGCATGGCGGACAGTGCGGACATGAGACGGGCGCTACGCGATCTTGAAATCGCCAGGGCGCGGGTTGATCAGGAGACGGCGCTCTACGGGGCGGCCAGGGTGTCGAAGATCGCGACGCAGCGGCTGACCGTCGCGGTGCGGCAGGTGCGCTACCTCGAGTCGGTCGAGGATCTGCTCGGCCGCTATCGGCCGGTCGCTGGGCCGCCCGTGGAGTACGACAACCGCGTGCGGGTCACCCTGTGACCGACCCAGGGCGGATCTTGGCTCTACGGCCGTACCAGCGGGACGCGCTGGACGCTGTGTGGAACTCCGTCTACGAGGGTGGGCGCGGGCTGCGTCGTCCGGCCGTGGTGCTGCCGACGGCGGCCGGCAAGACGGTTGTATTCGCTCATATGGCCAAAGAGTGGCTCGAATGGCTCGGCGCGTCCGACCTGCCGGGGCGCGTGCTGGTGCTGGTGCACACGGTCGAGCTGCTCGAGCAGGCGGTGGCGAAGTTCGCCGCAGTGGCGCCGGGCCTGCGCGTCGGGGTGATGACGGCCGGTCGCTGGGAGACGCTGCCGCGGGTCATCGTGGCCACCGTGCAGACGCTGCGCGATGAGCGGCGCCGGCGGATGTTGCGCGACGTGTCGCTGATCGTGGTCGACGAGTGCCACCACGCCACCGCCGCCACCTATCGCACCATCTTGGAGCATTACGGATGTTTCGAGCGCGATGGCGCGCTGGCGGTCGGCTTCACGGCGACCATGGTCCGCGCCGACTCGGCGGCGCTGGGCGACATCTGGCAGGACGTGGTCTATACCCGCTCGATCGCCGAGATGATCCATGAGGGCTATTTGGTGCGACCGCGCGGCGTGCATGTGCAGGTTGACGATCTCGACCTGAGCAAGGTGCGGACGTCCGGCGGCGACTTCCGCGAGGGCGAGCTCGGCGAGGCGATCGAGGCCAGCATGGCGCCGACCGCCGTGGCCAAGGCCATCACGGAGCACGCCGACGAGCGCCGGATTCTGCTCTTCGCGCCGACGGTCTCATCCGCCACGGTGATCGGAGACGCTATCGAGGCGTCCGGGCGATCGGTCGGGCTGATCCATGGCGGGCTGCCGCCGGGGGAGCGCCGCGCTGTGCTCGACCGATTCCGATCAGGTCAGACGCAGGTGCTGTCGGGCTGCATGGTGCTCACCGAGGGTTTCGATGAGCCGGCTGCGGACTGCGTCGTGATCGCTCGGCCGACGAAGTCTCAGGGTCTGTTCACGCAGATCGTCGGCCGCGTGCTGCGCCCGTTTCCCGGCAAATCAGAGGCGCTGGTGCTGGACGTGGTCGGCGCCTCGAGGCTGCACGGTCTGCACACTGTGGTGTCGCTGTTCGGGCAGGCAACGAAAGACGCCGCCGAGGGTGAGCTGGGCGAGGATCTCGACGATGAGGGTCTGGACGCGGCGAGCGGGCTGGGTCTGGCCGACGACGAGGTCTACCGTGATGGCCCGCTGGTCAGCGTCGAAGTGGATCTGTTCCACTCTTCGCCGATGGCATGGCTGCGCACGCGCGCCGGCGTCTGGTTCATCGCCGCTGGTGAGCGCTATATCGCCATCCTGCCGGGCTTCAAGCCCGGTACGTACGACGTGACCGCAATGCACAAAGACCGCGTCGGTACCGGTGTCTGGGTGGCCACCGGCATCGCCGATCTGTCCTACGCGATGGCCTGGGCCGAGGGCGAGGTCACGTCGGGCGAGAAGATGATCGCGACCAAAGAGCGCAGCTGGCGGGCCAAGGCGCCCAGCGACAAAATGCGCGCCTTCGCGCAGCGCCTGCGCATCATCGTGCCGGACGGGGCGCGCTCCGGCGAGGTGTCCAACCTGATCACGCTGAGTCTGGCCAGCGGTCGGATCGACCCACATCTGCCCGCATGGGCGTTTCGGAGGTAGCCGTGCCGCCGCCGCACAAACATCCCAGCCTGCACTGCTACCGAGCGCACAAATGCCGGTGCGCCAAATGTAGGGAGCTGCACCGCGTGTATCAGTACAACTACCGCCACCGCGGTCAGGGCGTCCGTGGGCGTCAGCCGGTACCGCGCGACACGCCACCGCGCGAAACGCCATTGAGCGAGAGCGAGCTCGCGAGGCTGCGGCGGGCGGTCGGCCTGATATGAGGCTGGTACTGGATTGCTTCGTGCCGGGGCGGCCGAAGACAAAAGGCTCGGTACGGGTGGTCAATGCGCGCCATGGCGTCGTGCGGGATACGCCGGCTTCGCACCGCTGGCGCCAGCAGGTCGCCTACGTGGCTAAGCAGGTCATGGCTGATCGCGCTCGAGCTGAGCCGCTGTCGGGGCGGATTGTGGTCGGGCTGGTGTTCTACCTGCCGGTCGGCGACGTGACGCAGCGCCAGTGCGGCGACCTCGACAAGCTCGAGCGCAACGTCCTCGACGCGCTGGGTTGCACCGACCCCGACGACGCGCGCCTCTACGCCGATGACGTGCAGGTGGTGCGGATCGTGAGCGAGAAGCGCCCAGCTACGTCCAACAGTCCGGCCGGGCTGTCGCTACGGGTGTGGCAGGAATGACCGCGCCATGGTTGGCCACGCACCGCGCTCACGCCGACTGGTGGCGGGAGATGTGGTGGTCGGCGGTGGACGCGCGGATCGCCGCGCGCGAGGCTGCGCCGGTCGAGGTCGACGCGCCTGAGTTCGTCGTGCTGGTGCCAGGATATGAAATTGATTCAGATTCTACGGACGGGTCGGCTCATCAGGTGGTCGAGGCGGCCAGGGCGCATGGCTGGTTGGTGCGTTGCGTCAGATCGTGTCACGCAGATGTGAAAGGATTTCATGAACTGGTGACGGTGCGGTTCCGCCGCGGCGGGCCGGTCGGTGGCGTCGAGCGCGGTTACGGCGCTTGGCAGGATGGGCGTTTCGCTCGCGCGCTGCTGGTGCATCCCGGCGGGCGGTGGGAGACGCTGGGATGGGCCAGGGCGACCGCCAAGCGCCAGCCGGCTAAGCGCGCCCTGCTCGACGTGATCGAGGGCGTACGGGCATGATGGGCATATGACCGCTCCGGAGCCCATTACCACGTCGCTGCCAGTGGTGCACATCGCAGAGGCGACCATTACAGTGAATGTGCATATCGGCCCCGACACGGCGACCGTTCTGTCGGCAATAAGTGATCTAGGAGTGCAGATGACCCAGTCATTCGATTCGGCCGGCGCGGCGCTGGACGCGGTCGCTGAGAACGTCACCGAGTTGCAGGCCGCCGAGGCGTCCGACCGCGCGGCGTTCGACTCGCTCGCCGCGGACGTGCGCGCCTTCATCGCCGGTCTGCCGGCCGGCACGCTGAGCGTCGAGGACTCGGCCAAGGCCGACGCCATCATCGCGTCGATCGACGCCGCCACCGCAGCAGAGACCACCGAGGCGGCCGATCAGGCCGCACTTCAGGCCGAGGTCGACGCAGCCTGATATCCTCGCGCTCATGACGCAGCCAGCAGAAGCGAGCGGATCGGCGTTTGACGCCACCGTGAAGACGGAGGCGATCGAGCCGCCCGGCGGCGGGTCGATGGGCGACAGCGGCGGTCACGACGTTGACGCCGACGATGAGGCCGTCATCGTGGAGGGTTAAGGGCAGCAACGACACGGCGGTTCTGCCACGGTATCGCTGGGTCTGAGTGGATAAAACGAAGGGTGACGCCCTGGCAGGGGACCGTCACCCTTCGTGCTGTGTTGATCGTGATGGACGAAGATTTATAGTGCTTATATGGGTCAGGGTCAGGATCGCAGCCTGTCGCGTGGTGCGGCTTCGGTCCGGGCTGAGCGTGACGCGCGGGTGTGGACGCTGTCGATTGAGGGTTGGTCGCAGTGGGAGATCGCGCAAGAGGTCGGCATCACACAGGCCCGCGTCTCGCAGATCATTAATCGGGTCGCCGACTCGATCAAGCGGCCGGCGGCCGAGGCGATCATTCAGCAGGAGAACAGCAAACTCGACGCCGCCGAGCGGGCGGTCATGGGCGTGCTGAAGGCCAAGCATGTGCTGGTGCGCGGTGATGGCGTGGTGCGGCAGTTGATCGTCGACATCGACACCGGTCTGCCGCTGCGCGATCCGGTCACCAATGAGCTGCTCGAGCGCGACATGGAGGACGATGCTCCGGTGCTCGCTGCGGTCGACCGCCTCATGAAGATCTACGAGCGCCGGGCCAAGCTCAATGGCCTCGACGCGCCGACGAAGATCGAGCAGACCACCTACGCCTACAGCGTGAACGGCGTCGAGATGACCGAGGCCGATAAGCTCGGCTAGCTGTTGACGCGTCACTAGGGCGCCGCTTAGGCTCACCCCTGTGAGGCGGCTGCGGATCTACTTCTACTGGCGCGACCTGTGGCTAGGGCTGTATGTGGCGCCGGACGCGATCTACGTCTGCCCGCTGCCGACCATCGTGATTCGCTGGCAGCGCAAGCCATGACCAGGACGGCATCGCCACGGAGCCACGTTCACAGCTATACGCCCCGCGGCGTGCTGCGCGAGCTCTTCGACCGCGCTGAGCCTGAGGTGCTGATCGCTGGGCCAGCCGGTACGGGCAAGTCAATGGCCTGCCTCGAGCAGCTGCACCTAGCAGCGCTAGCCAAGCCCGGCATGCGCGGTCTGATCGTGCGCAAGACGCTGACCTCGCTGGGCTCGACGGCGCTGGTGACCTGGCGTGAGCGCGTGGTCAAAGAGGCGCTGCGCGCCGGCATCGTGCGCTACTACGGCGGGTCGCAAGAGGAGCCGGCGCAGTACATCTACCGCAACGACTCGCGCATCGTGATCGGCGGCATGGATAAGGCCATCAAGATCATGTCGTCTGAGTACGACATGATCTACGTGCAAGAGGCGACCGAGCTGATCGAGGACGACTGGGAGTCGCTGACCACGCGCCTGCGCCACGGGGCCATGAAGGTGCAGCAGATCATCGCGGACTGCAATCCGGCGCAGCCGACGCACTGGCTCAAAGCACGCGTCGAGCGCGGCCAGACGGTCATGCTCGAGAGCCGCCACGAAGACAACCCCGTGCTCTTCGACGAGGACGGGTGTGTGACGCAGGTCGGGGCGGCCTATATCTCCAAGCTCGACGCGCTGACCGGCGTGCGCTACCTGCGCCTTCGGAAAGGCATCTGGGCCGCGGCCGAGGGCCTCGTCTTCGACGAATATGATCCAGTCGTACATCTGATCGATCATTTCGACGTGCCGCATGACTGGCCGCGCTTCTGGTCGGTCGACTTCGGCTACATCCACCCGTTCGTGTGCCAGTTCTGGGCGGAGGATCCAGACGGCCGGGCCTACCTGTACCGCGAGGTCTACCGCACGCGGCAGACCGTCGATCAGCACGCCGTAGACATCCTGGCCACCTGCACGCGCCCTGACGTCAACTTCGGCCCACCCCGCTCGCGCGACGATCGCGCTTTTCCGGCCTGCGCCGGACGGATCTGGCTCGAGCCTCGACCCACCGCCATCGTCTGTGACCACGACGCCGAGGGGCGCGCCGTGCTCGAGCGTGAGCTCGGCATGTCGACCACCGCGGCGCACAAGAGCGTGCTCGAGGGCATCCAGGCCGTGCAGGCGCGCCTTCGCCCAGCTGGCGACGGCAAAAGCCGAATCTTTCTCATGCGCGATGCCGTGGTCTATCGTGATCCTGAGCTGGTCGACGCCAAAAAGCCGGCCAGCACGGCGGACGAGATCATCGGCTACGTCTGGGATACCGGAGGTGGGCGCAAGCCGAAAGAGGCGCCGTTGAAGGTCGACGACGACGGCTGTGATGCGATGCGGTACTACGTGGCCGAGCGCGATCTGGGCTCTAGGCCCGGAATACGCTTTCTGTAGAGAGTTGGGCGAATGGTCCGAAGCATGGGCAAGGCGGTCGCCGACTACGCCGCTCGCCGTCGCAACACAGATCCGATCATGTCGTCAGTGCTCGACGTGGCCGGCCTCGCCGTCTTCTCCTACGGCGCGTGGCTGATCTACCGGCCGGCGGGCTTTCTGGTCGCCGGTCTGTCGCTGCTCCTGCTCGGCTACCTCACTCGGCCGGCCGGTGCGCGATGAGAATCGAAGACGCGGGTCACGCGCAGGCTAACGCCATGGTTACCGATTCGGGCGATTGGTTCTATCCGGACGATGCGGAGGATGCTCGCCACTTTGCCGAAGGCCACGGGGCGGAGCCGGCAAATCCTGACGCGTTCCGCGCGATGTTCGGAGAGGACTGGCGGCGATGAGATCCGTTATCGGCACGATCCGCAATCAGCCGCCCATCGCCTACGTGCCGCGGGTACAGGTGGCCTGGCCATGGATGGCGAAGTCGACCACCGAGCAGGAGTTGCGCGCCTTCGGCCGTAACGGCGATCTGTTCGCCATCGTCTCGCGCCTCGCCAACGCTGTAAGTCAGGTCGAGTGGAAGCTCTACCGCTCTGCGAAGAGCGGCAACGACGACGACCGTACCGAGGTCGCCGACCATCAGGCGCTGCGGGTGTGGAACAAACCGAACGACTTCATGACGCGGCAGGAGTACGTCGAGGCCGGTCAGCAGCATATTGACCTCGTCGGCGAGGGTTGGAACCTGATCGGGTGGGCCAGCAAATCGGCGAGCATCCCGGCCGAGCTCTGGCCGGCGCGCCCCGACCGCATGGCGCCCGTGCCGTCGCCTGACAAATTCATCAGTGGCTACATGTACATCGGTCCGAACGGCGAGCAGGTGCCCTTTGAGGTCGACGACGTCACCATGATCCGCTGCCCTAACCCGTGGGACATCTACCGCGGCATGGGGCCAGTGCAGTCGATGCTGGTCGACCTCGATGCGTCGCGCTACAGCGCGGAGTGGAACCGAAACTTTTTCACGAACAGCGCGGCGCCCGGCGGCATGATCGAGATGGAGAAGAGTCTCTCCGATCCGGAATGGGAGAAGTTCGTCGCCCGCTGGCGCGAGCAGCATCAGGGCGTGAGCAACGCGCACCGTGTGGCCATCCTTGAGGGTGGCGCCAAGTGGGTCGACGCCAGCTACAGCATGCGGGACATGCAGTTCGCCGAGCTCGAGCAGGTCGCCAGCGACAAGCTGCTGCGATCATTCGGCTTCCCCAAGTTCATGCTCGGCGAGGTGAACGATGTCAACCGCGCCACCGCCGAGGCGTCCGATGCGATGTTCGCCAAGTGGCTGGTTGTGCCGCGCCTCGAGCGCTGGAAAGGCATGCTCAACAACGACTTTTTGAAGCTGTTCGGGGCGGCCGGCAAGGGTGTGGAGTTCGATTACGACAATCCCGTGCCACCGGACGCCGCGCAGGAACTCGCCGAGATGACGGCGAAGGCGACCGCAGCCAAGACTTACATTGACGCTGGCTTCAAGGCGCCCAGTGTGGTCGAGGCGCTCGATCTGCCCGACGCCCTCGAGTGGGAGAAGCCAGAGCCGCCGCCAGCGCCGATCGCGCCGCCGATGCCGCCCGGCCAGGGTGACCAGCAGCAGCAGGGCGACCAGCAGCAGCAGGACGGCCAGCCACCACAGAAGCCGCCAGCGCCGCCACAGCCGCCCGCGAAGGGTGACCAGCAGGCCGGCGCCATTGATCGCCGGTTGGTCGAGGCGCTGCTCGACCTGGCCCAGCTGCGAGGCGAGGCGCGGACGCGCGATGATGCCACGCCGCACAGCGTGCGGTTTCAGTACGACTCCGACTGACCGCGTCTACAAGCGCGACGATCATGGGCGGTTCGGCTCCGGCGGTGGCGGCAAGACGCCGGAGCAGCTCCACGACGACGAAGCCACCATTAAGGACGTATACAACTACACGGACGAAAAGACCGGCCTGAGTGCGCGCGTCGACTCGATCCGCAGCAACGGGCCGGGCTTCTCCACCTACGTCAGCGGCTCGATCCTCGACCGTAGCGGCAAGGTGGTCGGCGGGTTTGAGCGCGACATCCGGCCAGCCAATCAGAAAACGGTCAGCCATGGCGGCCTAGTGCTCGAGGGCGAGCATCAGGGGCAGGGCTTCGCGACGCGCTACAACGTCAAAACCGAGGCGGCCTATCGTGAGCACGGCATCGAACAGATCACGCTCAATGCCAATATCGACGTCGGCGGCTATTCCTGGGCGAAGGCCGGTTATCGGTTTGCCGATCACTACGGCCGCCAGGACGTGGCCGAGCGGGCGCGCAAGATTGGAGCAAAGTTCAATCCAGACGTGCAGGCCGAGATTCGCCGCGTGGCGAGCAACCCGCACAGCGAGCCGATCGACTATGCCATGATCGGCCACCAGCCCGGCGCCTCGACGTGGCCAGGAAAACAGATCATGCTCGGTTCCAACTGGGGCGGATACAAGGATCTGACGACATGAACCGCGCCGAGGCCATGGCCAGGATCGCCGAGCTGCACACGGCGTGGTCGCTCAAGTACGGCGACCTCGTGCCCTACGTGGCCGAGGATGCCGCACCGACCGACGGCAAAACCACCGATCTTGCCATCTGGCAGGCCGACCGCTCCGCCACTGCCGACCAGCAGGACGGGCTGAACGCCGCCATAAAGGCGATACTTGCTCAGATTGTGGATGAGCCGACGCAGAATGTGACAGTCATTCGCATTTACGGCAAGCCTGCGCACGGCCTGCCGTACAACATCGATACGTCGCAGGTCGACCTCTCCAAGGTGCAGGACGCCTGGGAGCGCCAGCTGTCCAGGCTGCTCGACGCCTGGGTATCGGTCACCGCCGACCAGCGCCGGCGCATCGTCGAGATGGTGCGCGCCGCAGTCAATGCCGACGACCTCAACGCCATCGCCAAGATGAGTCTCAACTCGACCGACGCCGCCAACATCCTCACCCAGGCGATGAATGACATGGCCTTGCAGGCGGCGCAGCACATGGTCGGCGAGCTCAGCGCGCAAGGCCTGCACGCCGCTCCCGCGCCCGGCCATCCCGACCTGCACTCCAACTACGCGGCCGCCATGGCGGCGATGCTGGCCGCCGGGTACGCCAACAGCGCCGGCCGCGAGGCGCTGCGCCTCTACGCGCCCAGCGCCAGCGGTGATGACGTGGCCAATGCCGTCGGTGAGCATCTCGACGGCCTGTCGGACGCGTTTCTGCAGCAGAATCTCGGCCTAGCCCTGACCGCCGCCCAGAACGACGGGCGCTTTGAGACGATCAAGATGGCGCCGGAGACCGCGCTCTACGCCTCCGAGGTGATGGATAAGAACACCTGTGGGCCATGCCGCGAGGTCAACGGCAAGTGGCTGGGCAACTCGACCCAGATGGACATGGTGTACGCCACCTACCCGAACGGCGGCTATACGGAGTGCCTGGGTGGCCCGCGCTGCCGCGGTACCGTCATCGCGGTCTACCGGCCGCGCCAGGTCGACACCAACCATGAGGCGGGGTGAGCCGTGACGCTGCCCGTGCTCTTCCTCCGCCGGCCGCTCGACCGCGTCTACAAGCGTGACGAGCGCGGGCGGTTCGGATCGGGCGGTACTGGCGTGCGGTCGGAGCTCGCCGACGCCAAGACCACGGAGGCTGTAAATCAAGCCGCTGCGACCGAGGCGAAGCGGATCACGGGGCGCGATATCGAATTCAGTATGAGCGGCGATACGAAGATCGCCGCCGAGCACGCTGAAGGCATACTTCGCGGACTCGAGGCCTACCCTAGCGCTCCACTTAATCGCGTCGGCACAAATGCAAATGCCTTCACGCGCCATGAGAACGCCTGGGCAATGACAACCCATGGCGAAAATATCGACTTTAATCCGTCACATACGGCGAATTCTGACGCTTACCGGGCCGAACTCCAAAAAGCTCAGACCGACGGACATCTGGCCGTCGGATCTCCGACAGGCGTAGCTCTACACGAATTCGGCCACGTGCTGTTTCATCGTGGCGCCGGCGGCTTCGCGGGGCAAGCTGTCGCCGAGGATGCGGCAGCCAAGGCTGGCCAGGGCACTAGCGAATTCGTCACCAAAAACATCTCTCGCTATGCGACCTCGTCCGGCTACGAGATGGGCGCCGAAGCCTTCGCCGATGTAATGCACAACGACTCCAGGGCTAGTGATCTCTCCCGCGCAGTCGTTGACATCGAGACCCGTGCGGCGGGAGTGCAAGCGGTCACTTGGCTTAGCCCAGCTGGCCGCGTCTACAAGCGCGATGAGCGGGGACGGTTCGGCTCCGGCGGCGGTGGCGGAACGGTGCGCAAGGCGCTCGCCGATGCCAAGACTAAGGATGAGCTGACCGCAGCTGCGGAGGCGGCCGCAGCGCGCGTCACCGGCCGGCCAGAGGGTGACATCCGATTCTTTGCCCGGCACTCCGACCTCGAGGTGGCCAAACAGCACTTTGAGGGCGTGCTGCAGGGGCTCGAGCGCTTCCCGCATGCGCCGCTGAGCACCGTAAGCGACTTCGACCCCGACAATCCCGGCGCGATGCACTACGGCGCCGACGTGTCCAGCACCATGGCCTATAGCGGCATGGGCTACGAAAAGGGTTCAATCAACTTCAACGCGCAGTATTCCGCTCATCCCGACAAATATCAGAAGGTACTGGATCAATCGGCCGAGGATGCCTTCACGACGTCATCTGTGCGTACGCCGCACCTCGTCGCCGCCACCATGCAGGGCGTCGCGCTGCATGAGTTCGGCCACGTTCTGACCCAGCAGCAACATCCCCTCGTCGGCGGCGGGTCAGGACCGCCGAAGGTGCCGGCTAAGAAGATCGCCGCCGAACTCAACCCTGGCGGCAAGACCACGGCCGACTTCATCCGCGGCGAGATCTCGGAGTACGCCACCACCAACCAGCACGAACTCAGCGCCGAGGCCTTCGCCGACGTCGTCCATAACGGCTCGAGCGCGTCTCACGTTTCGCGGGCGATCTATAACGAGATCGCCGCGCTGTACCCGCAGGACGCACAGGCGGTCACCTGGCTCCGCCCGCTCGACGCCGGCCGCGTCTACAAGCGCGACAAGCGCGGGCGGTTCGGCTCCGGCGACGGTGGCGGCGAGGGCGAGACGGCGCCGGTCGAAGAGCCTAAGACCGGCGTTGACGCGCTGCCGATGATGAAAAAGGCGCCGACCGTCAGCGCCGCGGCGAAGGGGACGAATCCGAATTTCGGCTCGCAGGATCCCAACACGGCCGTTACCTACCGCGCCGCGGGCAAGGCGGGTAAGAACTGGGATCCGAGCATGGGGCCGCCGCCTTACGGCGCCTATACGGAGAATTGCACGAACTGTGTGCATGCGTTCGAAATGCGCATGCGCGGTTTCGACGTCGAGGCGGCGCCGCTGCACGTGCTCGACAAGCATGGCTATGCAGCTGGGCGGACCTATAAAGAGGTCGATGATCAGATTGCTTCGAGCTGGACGTTGCCCAACGGCAAACCGCACGGGCGCAGCTTCTCGGGCCAGAAGTGGCGCAGTTTCGAGCAGGTAGACTCAGAGATCAAGGCCTGGCCGGAGGGCGCGCGCGGATTCATCACCGTTGGCAAGCATGTCTTCAATGCCATGAATGTCGGCGGCAAAGCCAAGTACGTCGAGGCGCAATTCGACGCTTCACCGACACGGGTAGTGACCGCGCAGTATCGCAAGAAGTATCGATCTTATCCGACATCGAGCGGCGAGCGGCAGGAGGCCAAGTTGGTACGCCTCGACGATCTCAAGCCTGCCGACGGCATCCTCGAGTCCGTGGCGGCGAAGTCATGATTACATTCGAAGACGCCCGACAGGTGGTCGCCGCCGACTGGCCGGACTACGATCCTGCGCCCTGGGGTTTCGAGGGTGATGAGGATTGGTTCGTGCTGCTCCTGCCGGAGACGACGGGCGGCCGGATCGCCGCGGTCGACAAAGAGTCCGGCGAGCTGAATTGGATCAACGAAAACGCCGATGAGTACACGCAGGAGCGCCCGGCCGGCGCGCCACATGATCGCAACGCCGAGGAGTCGACGCCGCTGGCGATCACCTATCTGCGCCCGGGCGCTCGGACGTACAAACGCGACGAGCGTGGGCGGTTCGGCTCCGGCGGTGGTGGCGGCGAGCATCTGACTGGGCAGGACGCGCTCGACGCCGTGCCAGCCACGTACCGCTCAGGTCCGGAGGCGCATTTCGGCAACTACGAAGGCGCAGAGTTCGACGCTCCGCCCGGCCATGGCGATTCGCAGGCGCTGGCGGAGTACGAAGGCGTCGAATTCCAGGTGACCAACACCTATCTGCGCCATGGTCCGACTGATCTGTCCGAGCTCTCAGACGAGAATTATTCGGGCGCCGACTACTCGCCGCGCAGCCTGGTTGCGGAGCGGGACGCCGCGACGGCGCACCGTGTCGCCGAGATCGATAAGACCATGGACGTATCGCCGCTCAAAGCGCCCGTTGAGGTCAGTCGCGTCATTCAGCGCGGCGGGTCGGTGTTCGGCAACGCCTGGCATGAGGGTGTGATCAACAAAGCCACGAAGGATTTCGACGAGCAAGATAAAGAATATGACCGATGGCAAGCGGGCGAGCGGCCCAACCTGACCGGTCTGAGCTGGCACGAAAAAGGCTACGTGTCGACGTCGGCCGCGCCTGGGCATAGCGAGGCGTTCGGCGCGCGCTGGGCCAACTGGCATAAGGAAGGCCATAGCGGGTCGGACGGCGAGCCCGTGATCATGAATATCCGCGTACCGAAGGGCGTGAAGGCGGTACGCCTCGGCGACCTCGGCTGGTCGACTGGGCCCGGTGGGCGCAAGATCATGAATAGTGGCGAGATCATGCTGCAGCACGGACTGACCATGAAGGTCACAGCCGATCACGGCATCGACGAACAGGGCTTCCGCCGACTCGACATCGAGGCGACTCCGTCATGACCGACCCGATCACCGCCGAAGACCGCGCCGCGGCGCGCATGACCATGGATTATGAGGCGCTGATCACCGCGCAGCCGACCGGCCATGACACTGTGCAGGGGCCGAAAGATGTTCCGCCACCGCCGCGCCAAGCCCAGGCGATCACCTATCTGCGCCCCGACGCCCGGACGTACAAGCGCGACGACCGCGGGCGGTTCGGCTCCGGTGGTGGCGGTGGCGTCGATCACCACGCCGCTATCAAGGCGGCTGGCACGGCCGAAGAGGTCGCGTCCGCGCTCGAGACGGCGCTGACCGACACCATGGGTCATTCGGTGTCGGTGACCTTCAAGGGCATGGATACCGGCCTCGCGCGCGAGGCCGCCGAGGGGCTGCTGCAGGGCGCCGAGCGCTTCCCTGACGCGAGACTCAGCGGCATCTACACCTACGGCTCTGGCGCGGGAAAGTCGAATATGGGCGACAACATGGCGCGGCTGCATCCCGACGCGTCTGCGGTTACCCAAGCGCACGGAGTGATGGAAGATCACAAATTTGTGGTCAATAGTAATATATACTTCAATACCGGACCATCGAGCGATCCGGAGGCGTATCGAGCTGGGCGCGTGAGATCCAAAGAGGAAGGGTTCCTATCGACAGATTCCGCGACTGGAACCGCGCTCCATGAGTTCGGCCACGTGATCGAAAACCAAACCAGCACTAAGCGTGATGCCTATGACGCCGCGGTCGCCATGGCCGAAAAGGCTGGCGCCACTCCCACGGCCTACATCAGGCGCGAGGTTTCCTCATATGCGACTGAGAGCATGGGCGAATTCGCGGCGGAAGCGTTTGCCGACGTCATGGCGAACGGGGCGAAGGCTAGCTCTGTCTCGCGTGCAGCCTTCGACGTGATGGATACTAAATATCGGGAGTCGAAATGACCAGCCGTCCAACGCCGCAATGCATCACCTGCGCTCACTGGGTGTCGCCGCTCGACCGCACCGACGACAACGCCGCCGAGGCCGAGCCGACGCAGGAGTGTAAGGCCTTCCCGCTCGCCGACGGCGGCATTCCGGATGACATCTGGTGGAACCGCTTCGACCACCGCCAGCCGCACGAGGGCGACCACGGCATCCAGTGGGAGCAGCTCGACTCCGGCACGCCCTTCCCTGAGTGGGCCATGGCGACCGACGCCACCGCTGCCTGATTGCGCCCTGATCACCGCCGCTGTAACGTGAGCACAACTCACATGGGGCGGAGACCTTTGGTGATGCGGCGCCGCGCACAGGTGTTCAACCGCGCTGGCACGCGCCCCGACGCACCGCCCAACCGCGCCGACTGGGCGCGCATCGTCACCAACGCCGCCACGCCGGACGCCGCCGAGGTCTGGATCTTCGACGAAATCGGCATGTGGGGCATTACGGCCAGCGACTTCGTGCAGCAGCTGAAGGCCTTGAAGAGTAAGACCATCGATGTCTATCTGAACTCGCCCGGCGGCGAGGTCTATGACGGGATGGCCATCCACAACGCGCTGCGCAACCACGCCGCGGACGTCACCGTGCACGTCGAGGGCGTCGCCGCCTCCATCGCCTCCGTGATCGCCATGGGCGGCGACAAGGTCATCATGGCTCCGAACGCGACCATGATGATCCATGAGGGACATATGGTGGCGATCGGTAACTCGCAGGACATGCGCAAGGCGGCCGATCTGCTCGACAAGGTCAGCGCCCAGATCGCCGACGTCTACGCCCAGCGCACGGGCGAGCCGGCCGACACCTGGCGTGAGCGCATGAAAAATGAGACCTGGTACAACGCGAAAGAGGCGGTGAAGGCCGGCCTCGCGGACGAGGTCGCCCAGCCGCGCCCGCGCAACAGCGCCGCCATGCCGCTGTCGACCTGGGATCTTTCGATCTTCAACCACGCTGGCCGCGCCGCCGCTCCGCCGCCGCCCCTGCCCGCGCCCGTTGACGCCAAGCCGCAGGCCGCAGCGACCAGCACGGCGGATGTGTCGATGGTGTCGCAGGCCATGGGCTGGTTCACGGCGGTCGACAGCATCGTCGACGAGGCGCAGGAGGCGCTCGCCGCCTACCTCGGCGTGCCCAGCCCGGACCCCGACGAAGCCGACGACATGACCATGCCGGACACGCCAGGTATGGCGCCGGCGGCACAGGTCGACTGGTCGAGCATCGGCGACACTATCAAGGCGGCGTTGTCCCCACCTGTGGATAACCCTGTGGATGTCGACGAGTTCCGGGTGGGCATGACCACCGCGGCGAACAGCGCGCCAGCTCCGCCGGACGCTCCCATGCCGGTCGATTTCACCGCGCTGTTCGCCGCGGCGCAGTCAGCGACGGCCGTAGTTGAGGCGTTCGGCGAGGGCATCATTACCGCGCTCGGACCGCTACCGCCGCCGGACCCTGAGCTCTTCCGCGCCGCCATGCTTCTCGCGGCCAACGACGCGCCGACGCCTCCGGAGGTCACTCCCGTAGCCCCCCAGCCGGAGGCGTCGGCGCTACCACCCATCGATCACATTTCTTTCGTCAACGCCCTTAGGGAGGCAATGCAGTGAATCCGTATTCGACCGCCCGAGGGCGCCGAGAGATCGCGCAGACGCGCGCTCGGCTGGCCATGCTCGAGCGCGCCGGCATCGACCCGACGCAGGTCGGGCGCATCTTCAACCGCGCGGCGCCAACGGTCGATACGGCCGAGGACGTCAAGATTCCGACCAGCGAGGCCGAGCTGCAGGGGATGCTCACCGACGCGACCGTCATGGCAAAGCTCATGGCCAAGCCGCAGGCGTTCGGCGAGTTCATCCAGAACTACGCCCGCGCCGTGCACAATCGCGACCTCTCCATCGCCGCGCAGGTGCAGGAGCAGGTGCAGATGGTCATGGCCGAGATGATCAAGGCAGGCGAGCTCGAGGGCGCCGCGCCGATCCGTCGGCCGGACCTTCGCGGCGTCGGCGAGCCCGGCAATATGTCGCTGATGGGCAGCACGCTCGAGGCGCGTCAGGGCCTGCACAACCCGCGAGCGATGGGTGCCGCGCTCGACCGTGAGTTCACCAACTCGGCGGAGTACTTTCAGACGATCTGGCACCTCGGCAACTCGACCGCCGACCGCCAGGCCAAGCTGCAGCGCATCCGCAACGCGTTCAGCTCGACCGTGCCGTCCGAGGGTGGCTTCCTCATCCCCGAGACGCTGCGCTCCGAGCTGCTGCGGGTCAGCCTGGAAACCTCCGTCGTGCGCCCGCGCGCGCGGGTCATCCCGATGGAGACCCTGCGCGTGCCGTTCCCGGCCATCGACTCGACCACCAACGTCGGCTCGGTGTACGGCGGCATCGTCGGCTACTGGACGGAGGAAGGCGCGGCGCTCACCGCGTCACAGGCCAGCTTCGGCCGCATCGTGCTCGACGCCAAGAAGCTCACGGCCTACACCGAGGTCCCGAACGAACTCATGTCGGACTCGATCTCGTCGTTCCAGGCGTTCCTGGATCAGATCTTCCCCGAGGCGCTCGGCTTCTACGAGGACGACGCTTTTATCAACGGCAACGGCGTCGGCATGCCGTTGGGCTTCGTCAACTCCGGCAACCTGGCCAACGTCAGCGTCGCCAAGGAGACCGGCCAGGCCTCGGCCTCGATCGTCTGGGAGAACATCGTCAAGATGTACGCCCGGATGCTGCCGGCCTCGCTCGGTCGGGCGGTCTGGATCGCCTCCATCGACACGTTCCCGGCGCTGGCGCTCATGGCGCTCGCCGTCGGTACCGGTGGCTCGGCGATCTGGCTGAACAACGGCGTCGTCGGCCCGCCCATGACGATCCTGGGTCGCCCGGTGATCTTCACCGAGAAGACGCCGGTACTGGGCCAGGTCGGAGACATCAATTTCGTCGACCTCTCGTACTACCTGATCGGCGACCGGCAGGTCATGTCGGCGATGTCCTCGCCGCACTTCAAGTTCCAGAACGATCAGACCGCCTACCGCATCATCGAGCGCGTCGACGGTCGCCCGTGGCTCATGCAGCCGATCACGCCGCGCAACAACGCATCGGCGACCCTCACTGCGTTCGTCCAGCTGGCCGTTCGCTAAACCCACCTAGATTCCCCTGCGAGCCTTGCCCCGATCCGCGGGGACGGGCAAAGTGGCGAGGCTCGCAGGGGCGCTCTAAGCCGAGGCGGAGAGTCCCTCCGACCGGTAGGCCGTACCGACAGCTAACCCGGCAGTAGCGCCCCGGGCGGAGAGTAGGAGAAAGAAAGATCATGGAAGCTCTAGGGCGGGTTTTCGACATCGGCACGGCCTGGGTGCCGGTCGACATCGACACGGCCAACGGCGCGACCGGCAAGCGCATCAGCATGAACGGAGCCTCCGGCATCACGTTCGTGTTTTTCGGCGCGGCGGGCGGCGCGGAGGATCTGACGCTGGACGTGCAGCAGCACACGGCCTCGACCGGCGGCACCACGGCCGACCTTGACTCCGGCGGCGTCGCGGGTAGCCGCGGCCCGACGTACTACCACATCAAGGCCGAGACGACGCTCGACAACGACGAGAGCTGGGTCAAGGTGACCCAGGCCGAGGCGTCGGAGTGCGTCGTGGTCGGCGCCACGTATGGCGCCCAGCAGAAGATCGTCGCCATCCACGTGCCGGCCAACTCGCTCGCCGACGGCTACACACATGTGTCGGTCGTCTGCTCGATCACCACGGCCACGCCGCAGCTGGCCTGCATGTTCTACCTGCTGCACGACCTCTACCAGCAGCGCAAGCCGACGTCTCTGCCGAACCTGCTCAACCCGGGCGCGGCTAACGTCTAATGGTCAACCTCGACGACGCGTGTCCGGTCTGTGGCTCGGTTGCCTGCCTGATCCAGCAACCGACATTCTGCCGCACCACCAACAGGCTCAGGCCGGACCCGTCGCCGAGCGCACCGCCCGCACCATTACCGCCGGCCGCGCCGGCATCACGCCAGGTGGAACCAACCACCATAAACAGGAGGCCAAGCCATGCCAGCAAGCGGTAACACGAAGGTTCGCAGCGACTGGGTCGGCGGCGATCTCGTCTTTTACGACCGCACCAACAACAACGAGGTTTATCGCATCCCGGCGCGCGGCACGCAGCTCACGGCCGGTGCGGTCGGCGTCGTTACGGCCGGCACCATCTCCGGCACCACCGCCGCGGGCGCGGCGCCCACCGTCACTGTGACCGACTGCACCGACATGCGCGGTTCGTTCCTGCTCAACCCCGTCACGGGCGGCGGCGCGCAGGCGGCCGGCAAGACCGCGACGGTGCGGTTCACCTCCGCTTTCGCCGTCGCGCCGAGCTCCGTCGTGCTGACGGTGGTCAACGAAACCGACGGCACTGTGGTGGCCGGCGCCGGCGCGCTCGCGCTGGACGTGAACGGCTTCGACATCTATACGCCGGTGCTGACCACGGCCAAGGCGTACCGCGTCTACTACCACGTCCGCTAGGGGGTTGCCGATATGTCGGGAACATGGCGCGAGCGCCTCGACGCTCGCCTGCCGCTGCGCGAGCGCGACGTCAGCGCGGCCCTGCGCGAGCTGGGCGAGGGCGTCGACAGCGAGACGGTCGCCAGCGACATCCAGGGCCTGAGCCAGCGCGTGGAGACGCTGGAAACGGCCGTCGTCAGCCTGACCGGTGCGCTTGACGCTGCGGCGGAGCGACTGGCTGCGCTCGAGGCGACGCTCGACGCAGCCCTGACGCCCGCTCAGCGCGCGCGGGCGGAGAAGGCTACCGGCGAGTAAATGTCCTACATCCAGACGCCACAGCAGATCCGGAGCATCGGCCTCGGGATCCTGGCCACGAAGGCAACCGGCACCCTGACGAACGCCACGACGGGGCTGTTCGCCATCGCTGGCGGACTGGTCGCTGTGACGTCGATCGTAGGACGGGTGACCACGGCTATCACGGTGGCCAACACCTACAAGCTGCAGCACCACCCGACCGCGGGCAGCACAAAGGATCTGTGCACGGCTGCCGACATCGGCACCGTCGACACGATCCTCGGCGAGGTGTTCGTGCTGACCGGCCTAGCCTCCGACGCCATCGCGGTCGGCAGCAAAGGCACCAAAGCGCCGTTCATCATCCTCGAGACGGGCACCATCGAGCAGGTGAGCTCCGGCACGGACGGCGCGATCACGTGGTATGTGACCTGGGCACCGATCGACGACGCTGCGACGCTGGTGGCGCTGTGAGGGGCGCGGGCGTGCTGTTGCAGCCGCCGGAGCAGCGCTGGGGATGCCCGAACTGCACGGCGACCGACGTCACGCGCGAGGCGCAGCCGCACACGCGCTTTCACAGCTGCCGCGGGCTGTTCGGTCTCACCGCGCCGATGGTGCCGGCCGGCCAGCGATGCAAGGTCGAGGCCGTCATGCGTGAGGACTACGTCAACGGCGATCTCGTGCAGCTCGACGGCGAAGGCCGCCCCGTGATGGCCGTGGTCACCACGCGCGACGACGGCAACGACGTCGCGGTTTACGCTCCGACCGCCACCGCTCGAGGGAGCTCGCATGGCCTGGTCTAACAGCAAGATCTTTCAAGAGTGGGTCAACGGGCCAATGTTCCAGGCCTCCGGTACGAGCTACACCGGACTGGACTCCGACACCGTCAACGTCGCGCTCTTCAACAACTCCGTCACTCCGGACCAGAACGCCGCAGTCGCCTCGACCGGATTCAACACCGGCACGTGGACTCTGGCCAATGAGGTCACCGACGCAACGAACTGGGTTAGCGGTGGCCGAGCGCTGGCCGGCAAGACGTTCACCGCCACGACGGCGCTGAGCACCTTCGACGCGACTGACCTGGCGGGCGGCGGCGCGGTGACGCTGATCGGCACCTTCGGTTGTCTCGTGTACGACAACACGATCTCCGGTGGCACGGTGGCCAAACAGGGCGTCTGTTTCAACTACTTCGGCGGCACGCAGTCGGTTACGGCGGGAACCTTTACGATCATCTGGAACGCCGCCGGCCTGATGGCGTTCGCGCTCTAACCGGGGAGGTCCGATGAGCCTACAGACCTGGGGTGAGTGCCTCGTCTCCCAGAAGGCGGACAGCCCGCTACAGACCACGTTCACCACGGCCAAATCGGTGTTCGGCGTCGACGGCACCGACGCTGCGGCGGCGTGCAAGTTCACCGTACCGGCTGGTTTCTTCACGCCGGGCAAAGCGCTCACGATCCAGATGCGCGGCGACATCTCCAACATTGTCACCACGCCAGGAACGATCACGTTCCAGGTGATGGTCGGCGCCGTGATCGCCTTCACCACGGGCGCTATTCAGATGTCGACCACGGCGCACACGACGCTGCCGTTCTGGCTCGACATCGACCTCACGTGTCAGAACGAAGGCGGCGGCACGCAGGCGAAGCTCATGGGCCAGAGCATCATCACGTCGAACACAATCGCCAACACCGCCGTCGCCGACTCTGTCGCCAACACCCTGCCGACGCTGCTCGGCCCGAACACCACGCCGGCGCTCGGTACGGGTTTCGACTCGACGGCCGCCCAGAAGATCGACATTTTCGCTGGCTTCTCGATCAGCAACGCCGGCAACGGTGTGCGGTCGCGTCAGTACAGGCTCATCGCATGGAACTGACCCACCGGCCCTAGTAGGGAAGTGGGCGCATGAGCCTCAATTTCGGCGCCGTCAACTCTCACGTCAACTTCTCCATTGGCAACGCCGCCAACGTGAGCAACGGCGCGTTTACCATGATGGTGCTGTGGCTTATGCCCAGCACTGGGCTAAACAGCGGCTTTATTGCGGCTCTACTCAGCGGAACTGATCAGCGAGCCTTCGGCGTAGACACCGCGCATTTGTTCGGCGATAACGACTTTTCGTCTGGCTTCGGCACTCTAACCGGATCCCATTGGTACTGGGCGGCTATGACCAAGCCCGCCGGGGCGGCCCATTACCGTTGCCACTTCAGGGACTACACAACCGGCGGGGCATGGTCGCACGGCGAGGCCGTCGGGGCGGCCAACCACACCGACCCTGGCACGTCCGACTCCCTTCAGGTCGGAGCGGGCACCAGCTTCGCTGCCTCCACCGGTGACGTCGCGGTCGCTGGCGTATGGACATCCGAGCTCGCCGACCTGACCATCGAGGCGCTTGGCACCTCGGCGCTGAAAGATTTCATGGCGGGCAATCCGCAGTGGGCGGCCCGTTTCATGCAGGCCGCGCCCAGCTCTATCCAGGATCTGACTGGCGGAGGCGGGAACGAAACCAGCCGGACCGGCACCATCACCACGACGGCAGACCCGCCGGCGTTCGATTTCCTCGGCGCGCAGGGCGCCATCTCGGTCAGTCGCCACCCTGGCCGCGGTCCAAGTGCGGCCCGCTTCTACCAGACGCCGCGCTCGACCGACATCGCCTCGGCCGCGTCGGTGGTCAATGCACCGGCCGAGGTCACCAACGCGACCGGCACCGCCTCGGCGGCTACGGTCTCCATCGCACCAGCGGCGGGCGTCACCAACGCCACCGGCACGGCGAAGGCGCCGACGCCGTCCGTGGCGCCAGCTGCTGGCGTAACTAGCGCCACCGGCTCAGCCGCCGCGCCCAGCGCCTCTGTGGCGCCCGCGGCCGGCGTCACCAATGCCACCGGCTCGGCCGCAGCTCCGAGCGCCTCGGTAGCGCCGGCCGCCCAGAGCACCAGCGCCACGGGTACGGCCAAGGCACCGACCGCGTCGGTTGCGCCGACCGCCCAGAGCACCAGCGCGAGCGGGTCGGCCAAGGCGCCAACGCCATCGGTCGCGCCGGCGGCGGGCGTCGCCAATGCCACCGGCTCGGCGCCCTCGTCGAGCGTCGCCATCACAGTCAATGCAGGGCTCGCCTCCGGCGCTGGCTCAGCCTTCGACGCCACCGTCTCGACCGTCAACGCCACCAACGCGCCGGCCGAGGTCGCCAACGCCACGGGCACGGCGCAGGCGCCCAGCGCCTCTGTAGCGCCCACCGCTGGCCAGGCCAGCGCGACGGGTACCGCGTTCAATGCCACCGTCTCGACCGGTGGCACGGCGGCGCCCGCGGCGGGGCTGGCCAGCGCGAGCGGGTCGGCCTTTGACGCCACCGTGAGGACCGTCGGACACACCCGTGGTGTCGGCTGGTACGCGTACCTCGACATCATCACCGAAGGGCGCGCGGAGGCGCAGCGTCTCTCTCAGGCCGTGCCGCTGGCCTGCCCCAACGACGGCGAGCCGCTGCGCGAGGGACCGGAGGGACAATTCTTCTGTCCGGTGGACGGCTGGAACTACCCGCGCGACCGCGACGACGAATGGAGATGACGTGTCCTGGCGAGGGTTGATCAACATTCTGCGGGAGAACGCGCAGGACGTGCGGGACGAGCAGCGCCGGCCGCCGCTGGCCTGCCCCAACGATGGCGAGCCGCTCGAGGACGCGATCATGGGCACCCGACACTGCCGCTTCGACGGCTTTCTCTACCCTGACGACTGGATTCCGCCAGGGCGCTGATCTACGCTGCGTGAGACAACTTCATGTTTTGCCCACCTCGGCGCGAGCCGTAGGCCAGAAAGCAAGGCGAAGGTATGGGCGCTGTCTGGTATGCCACAGTCGAAGACGTTATGTACGCCTCCGACGCCGCGGAGTCTGCGCGGACTGTCAACCGGATCAAGCGCGCCCTGGGTGCGGCGACCGACCAGATCGACAGCGCGGTACTGCACCACTTCTATCCGACCGTGGGCGTGAAGTACGTCGATTTCCCCAACTATCAATATGCCTATCCGTGGCGTATCTGGCTCAATGGGGATCAAGAGGCCATATCGCTGACCGCGGTCAGCTCCGGCGGCGTGGCCATCCCGCTCAGCTCCGTCTTTCTCGAGCCGGCCGATTCGGGGCCGCCGTACGACCGCGTCGAGATCAACATAGGCACGTCGTCGACCTGGCAGGGCGGCACGACGCATCAGCGCACGATCGTGCTGACCGGCACCTTCGGCCACGGAGCTAACACCGATCCGGCCGGCGCGCTGGTCGGGGCGATCAATGCCTCGGTAACCTCGATCGCCTGCACCGACTCGTCACCGTTCAGCGGCATCGGCACCGGCCAGCTCCTACAGATCGACAATGAGCGCATGATCGTCACGCGCCGATCCATGCTGACCACCGGCCAGACGCTGCAGACGCCGATGTCGGCCAGCTCCGCCAACGTCACCGTCGCCGTGACCGACGGCACGAAATATTTCACGGAAGAGACGATCTTGCTGGACGCCGAGCGCATGCAGATCGTCGACATCACGGGCAATACCCTGATCGTGCGCCGCGCGACCGACGGCACCGCGCTGACCAGCCACGCCGGTAGCACCATCTACGCGCCGCGCACGCTGACCGTGAGCCGCGCTGTGCTCGGCACCACTGCGGCCAGCCACGCTGACACCGCGCCGATCCTGAAAAACCGCCCGCCGGAGCCGATCAAGAATCTGGCCATCGCGCTCGCGCAGAACACCGTGCAGGAGGAGCAGGCGGCCTACGGCAAGCCCTACAGTCCGGGCGTCGGGGCGGCCAGCACATCCAGCCGCGGGCGCGGCGGTACGAGCGGCCTGGCCGAGCTCTGGGCGCAGGTCATCGGCACGTTCGGCACCCTGTCGCGGACGGAGGCGATATGAGCGCCGGTGCCGACTTCTCGATTGACGTGGTCCTGTCTGGCCCGCTATTCGGCGGATCGAACGTCGCTGCGCCGACGCTGTTCGGCAACCCCGCTGCACCGATCATCGGCGAGTTTCTGCGCGAGGCCGAGCGGCGCGTGGGCGAGCAGGGGCTGGCCAACGTGCAGCAGAACCTCGACCGTTCGATCCGCCACCCGACGCCGTACTACGAGACTCAGGTCACCGTCCAGCAGTTCCCGCCGGGCGTCGGCACCTGGGTACATGACCGCGGCATCATCTATGGGCCATGGCTCGAGGGCACCTCGAGGCGCAACCAGACGACGCGGTTCAAGGGTTACGCGAGCTTCCGCCGCGCCACCCAGCAGCTGCGCGGGCAGGCGACGGCACTGATCCAATACACCCTCAATCACTACCTGCCACGGCTGGGCGGTGGTGTTTCGTGACCATCGACGAAGCCACCGCCAATAGCCTGCTCGCCGCGCTCGAGTCGCACGCGATGGCGCTGGGCGTCTTCGACGCCGTCAATGGCCATGAGCCGAAGGCCAAGCCGGGGCAGGGGTTGGCCGCGTCGTTCTGGCTGCAGCGCATCGGGCCAGCGATCGGCTTTCAATCCGGCTTGGCCGCCACCACGGCGCTACTGGTCTGGCAGTCCCGACTCACGATCAACATGATGTATGAGCCGCAGGACGCAATCGATCCAAAGCTCATGGGCGCGGCGTCGTCGCTCTATGCGGAGTACGCCGGCGCCTTCACGCTGGGCGGTCTGTGCCGCTGCGTCGACCTGCGCGGCATGGCTGGCGTACCGCTGTCCTGCGACGCCGGCTACATGACGCAGGACAATACGGCGTTCCGCGCCTACACAATGACGATCCCCCTCATTATCGATGACGCCTGGGCAGAAACGGCATAGGTGAGCAATGGCTAAGCAAACAGGCCTAGGCGACAATCTGTACGTCGACGGTTACAACCTGAGCGGCGATGTCGGCTCGATTCAGCAGATCCGCGGCGGGCCGAAGGCGGGCGACGTCACCGGCATTGACAAGTCGGCGCATGAGCGCCTCGGTCTGGTCCGTGAGGGCGCGATCAACTACTCGGGCTTTTTCAACGACGCCAACACGCCGCCAGTCGGCGCTCACTTCGTGCTCGCGCCGCTCACGCTCAATGACGTGATCGAGACCTACTGTCGCGGCACGGCGCTCGGTGGCAGCGCGGCGTGCATGGTCGCCAAGCAGATCAACTACGATCCGACCCGCGCTGCCGACGGGATGCTTACGTTCGCCGTGTCGAGCCTGAGCAACGGCTTCGGCCTCGAGTGGGGAACGCAGCTCACGGCTGGCCAGCGTACCGACGTGGCGGCCAGCAATGGAACGGGTGTCGACCTCGGCTCGGTATCGCCCGGCGCCTTCGGCGGTCAGGCCTATCTGCAGGTGTTCAGCTTCGCGGGCACCTCGGTGACGGTGAAGATCCAGAGCTCGGATGACAACGCCGTGGGCGACCCCTACACCGATGTGGCCGGCTGGACGTTCACCGCAGCGACCGGTCGCACCACGCAGCGCCTCGCCACGGCCGCCATCAATATCAAGCGTTGGTTGCGCGTGGTCACCACCGGCACCTTCTCGAGCGCCGTCTTCCACGTGATGGCCACCCGCAACGCGACGGCTGTGACGTTCTGATGATGGTCAACCGGATCGTGTCGCCGTTGCCTCCGCAGGCGATCAAGACGTACCAGATCTTGCAGCCGGTCGAGACGCACATGCGGGTCGCGACCTGCCTCGAGGTCGACTGCGACGCCTACCGCAACGGCTGGTCGACGGCGGTGGACGTGGCCACCGACCTCGGCCGCCAGCAGGCCCAGTACATCCGCCTTCACAGCGGGCGCGCCTTCACTGCAGTTGTCCGTGAAACGTTAGTGACGTTCACGTTTCCCGCTGGCCAGCGGTGTTTCAGCAAGCATCACGTACCGATCGAGCGACCGGCGCTCTACGTGGTGCGCGACGGTGACTGGCGCGGCAACCCGCGCCGCACCGAGCCGCGGCAGGTCAAAGCGGATGACTGGGTCGACGACTTCGCCGAACATCAGGACCGTCTCAAGACAGCGATCGAGCAGGGGTGAGCCGTGGCCGTAACCGTGATCTCCGACGTGTTTCGTGAGGCCATTCGCGATCTGGGTATAGATCCGAACCAGACCGAGAGGGTGATCATCGACCTGCGAGTTAACGAGCCGGCGCGGGTCTATGTTCAGCAGTTCGGCGACGAGCGGCTGCTCTCAATCGTCGGCGCGCTCGGCGACGCCGAGATCATCTATGCGCCCAGCAGGGCCGAAGGGGAAGTGAGCAATGGCTAAGGAAGCTGGCCTCGGCTGGACGACGCTGTCTGTGGATGACAGCGGCGGCACTCCGCAGGCGATCAAGAATGACATCACCAATCTGCAGTTCAGCGTGCCGCGCGGCGTGCAGGACGTGACCGGCATCGACAAGTCGGCCATGGAGCGCCTGCTCTTGCTCGCCGATTTCTCGATCACGCTGAACGGCGTTTTCAACGACGCGGCGACCTCGGCTCACTCGGTGTTCAAGACCGTGCCGAGCACCTCGGTGAACCGCACCGTGAGCATCGTCGTCTCTGGCGACACCCTGCCCAACGAATGCCTGTTCACCGACTACGCGCTTACCCGCGGCCAGGATGGCTCGCTGACCTGGACGGCGCCGGGCGTGCTCGCCGACGGCACCGTTCCGACCTGGGCCTGAGCCGATGCCGCTCACCGAAACCGGCGGCTTCGTCGTCGCGCGCAAGATGTACCGCATCATCTTCGACGGCGAACTCCAGGGCCTGTGGATGACCGTGCGGGCTGGCTCCGTGGCGGCATACAAGCGCATCGCGCTGTTGGCCGATCGCGAGGTCTCCGACCCACCCACCGCCGAGGACATCGCAGCGATGAGCGACCTCTACGAGTCGTTCGCCGCCGTACTGGTCGACTGGAACCTCGAGGAGCCAGCCGGCCGCCGCGTGCCCACCACGCTCGAGGGCGTCGAGAGTCAGGAGCCGGCCATGGTTAACGCGCTCGCCGTGGCGTGGCTCGAGGCAGTGCAGCGGGCGCTCAGCGCCGGCTCGCGCGACATGACGCCGGAGGAGATCGAGGCCACACTGAACGTCGCCCCGCTCGAGCTGGCGGGGTAGCTGCATGACCACGCCCACCGGTCCCAACGTTGTCGAGATTCGCGTTGTCTCAAAAGACATGTCGGCGCAGGGTTTCGACAGCGCGACCGCGCGGGCGAAAAAGCTGGCGGCCTCGGTGGACGGCGGCGCCGATTCGGCCGGCGCCGCCGTCGAGACTCTCAAGAAAAAGACCAACTCTCTCGGGTTGGCCTTCGCCGACGTCGGCAAGATCGCGGGCGGAATCCTGGTCGCCGACCTCATCCAGCGCGGCGCCCAGAAGGTCAAAGAGCTTGTTTCGTCAACCATCTCGGCGGCCAGCAACCTGAATGAGTCACTCAATGCGGTCGACAAGACTTTCGGCAACAGTGCGAAAATCATTCACGATTGGGGCAACAACAACGCCGCCGCCTTCGGTCTGAGTACGCGGGCGTTCAATGAGGCGGCAACCCCGCTGGGCGCGATGCTCAAAAACTTCGGCTTCACCGCCGACCAGGTCGCCGAGCAGACGATCAATCTCACCAAGCGCGCCGCGGACATGGGCTCGGTATTCAACGTCGACGTCGGCGAAACGCTGGTCGCCGTGCAGGCGGCGCTTCGCGGTGAGACGGAGCCGATCCGCCGATTCGGCGTGTCGATCAACGCCCTGACGATCGAACAGAAGGCGCTTGCGGCGACCGGCAAGACGGCCACTTCGCAGCTGACCATGCAGGACAAAGCGACGGCCACGCTCAAAGAGATCATGGATCAAACGGCCACCACGCAAGGCGACTTCGCCGACACCTCGACCGGCCTGGCCAACGCCACCCGCATCGCGACCGCCGAAATGGAGAACGCCAAGGCGGTCATCGGCAAAGAGTTTCTGCCCGTCGTGGCGTTCGGTCAGAACGTGCTGGTCGGCTTCGCCCGCACGGTGCAGACGCTGCCCGGACCCATCACGATCACCGTGGCCGGCATAGGCGCGCTCGCCGCGTCGCTGCTGGTGTTGGCGCCCCGCATCGTGGCGACCAGGGCCGCGCTGCTCGAGATGGCGGAGAGCCAGAGCGTTATGCAGCGGGCGACGGCCGCCACCATCGTCGGCGTCGGCAAGATGGCCGCAGCGTTCGTCGCGCTGCAGATCGCGGGCACGGTCCTCAATGAGACCGTTTGGAAACCGCTTGCTGCCAACATCGACGACACGACGCGCTCACTCGAGAAGTGGGATGGCAAGGCCAAGCTCGCGGGCGAGGGTGCGCGCGTCTTCGGCGACAACGCCGATGAGCTGACCCACGCGCTGCAGACGGCGTCGGCCTCTGGTTTCAATAAGGTGCTGAACGACATCAGCATCACGTCGGCCTCGCTGGTCGGTCTGGGCGGTTCGTTCGACCAGGACACCGAGCGCGTGAAGGCGTTCGATTCCTCGCTCGCTCAGCTGCAAGCCAACGGCGAGGGCGCGCGAGCCCTTTCGATCATCCATGACATGGCCGACAAAATGGGCGTGTCGGTCGATACGCTGATCAACGCCCTGCCGCAGTACAAGGCCGCCACCGAGGACGCCACCGGCCCGACGCAGTCACTGGGCGCGGCGGCCGCCGCGGCGGCGACCAGCTTCGATGATCTTGATAAGAGCCTGAAGAGCATCATTGACGACGCCTTCGCCATGGGCGAGGCGCAAGACAAGGTCGCCAACGATATCGAGCGGTTCACGAAGCAGATCAAAGATCAACGTGATGCGGGAGAAAAGGGCGCCGGCACGCTCGACCGCAACACGCAGGCCGGCCGCGACAACGCCGCCTCCGTGCGCGATCTCGTCCGCGACTATGAGGCCCTGGCCGTCAAGCTCGCCGAAAACAACGAGTCGACCGACGGCCTGAAACAGAAGCTCATGGCGCAACTGACCGCGCTCGGCCTGAACGCGCAGGCCGCGGCGGAGTACGTCAACCAGCTCGACCAGGTCACCGCCTCAATTGACCTCATTCCAAAGGAAATCGGAATAACGGTTAAAACGAACATTCAGCAGGCGCTGCAGCAGATCCACGAAACCGATGTCGAGGCGCACCGCGCTAACCGCGGCAACCGCGCCGGAGGCATCACGGGGGCGGCCAGCGGTGGCCAGCGTGGCGGCCGGACCTGGGTCGGCGAGGACGGGCCAGAGCTTGTCGACCTGCCGTATGGCTCGATGGTGCACAGCTACGGCGACTCGATGCGCATGGCCAGCGCGGGCGGCGGCGGTGGCGGCAATATGCATGTCACGGTTGGCTCGGACGGCTCACAGCTCGGCGACGCGATTATCTGGCTCATTGCGCAGGCTGTACGGGCCAAGGGCGGCCGTCCGGACATCCTCGGTATCACCAACCTACCCACCGCTACGGCATCCTGAGAAAGGCGCCTCATGCCATCTGACGGCTACGCCAACCTGTTGATCGGCGCGCAGGGTGATGGCCCGGCGCTGTCGGCCTCGACCTCCCCGACCTCGCTCCTCCCGGGGCAGGCCAAATACATCATGCCGGCCGGCTTCATCGACGTGATCGGCAAAAAGTTCCGGCTGACCGCGCAAGGGCGCATCTCGACCGTGGTCACCACGCCGGGCACGCTCACGCTGTCTCTGCGCTGGAACGCTACGCCGATCATCGTGTCCACCTCGCAGGCCTTCGCGCTGAACGTCGTCGCCAAGACCAACACCACATGGTGGCTCGAGCTGCTGATCACGGCGCGGGCGGTCGGCTCCGGCACCTCGGCAAACCTCATGGTAAACGGCGTCTGGGAGTCGGAGGCCGTCATCGGTTCGCCGCTGCAGAGCGCCGGCGGCATCGGTGCTCTGCCGTGGCAGGCGAGCGCGCCGGCGGTCGGCACGGGCTTCGACTCGACCGTGGCCAACCTGATCGACTTCTACGGCACGTGGTCGGTCAACTCAGGCAGCAACTCGATTCAAGTGCATGACTACGCGCTCGAGAGCCTGAACTAATGCCGACGCCCACCCGCTCGCTGCGCATCCGTCGCGCCATCCACCGTGGCTACGGCCACGGTGGCAGAGACGCGGCCGCGGGCGGACTGGGCGGCGATACCACCACCTCGACGTCACTGCCCGTCGTCACCTATCCGGGCACAAACCTGGCGATCAGGGTTTACATCGCGCTCGGAGCCAACCCCAACTCGAATCCGTCCACTTACATCTGGACAGACATTACGGCCTATGTGCTCTGGGCCAGCCGCATCATCATCAAGCGCGGCCGCCAGGACGAGCAGACAGAACCGCCGCCGAGCTCCTGCGCGCTGACGCTGAAAAACTTCGCATTGCCGCCATACAACATCCCGGGGATCTTCTCGCCGCGCAATCCGGCCGGGCCCTGGTTCGGCCAGTTCGGCCGCAACACGCCGCTACGGGTCGACATCGATCCGGGCACCGGTCTGACCACGCGGTTTATCGGCTTCGTTCCGTCCTGGCCATTGAAGTCTGATACGTCGGGCAAGTTCAAGTATGTGAACATCGTCGCCGAGGGCATCACGCGCCGCCTTGGCCAGGGCTCGACGCCGATCCGTTCCGCGCTGGTGCGCGCCAGGGCAGCGCTCACGGACATCGTCGCGTTTTGGCCGATGGAGGATGGGGCGGCCTCGAGCCAGTTCACGTCGTACTTCTCCGACCAGCAGCCGCTCACCGTGGCGGGCACACCGACGAAGGCGGCCGACGGCGCCGCCAAGGGGACACTGCCGCTGCCAACCTTCGCGCTGGCCACGGGCGACGCGGCGCGCGGGTACTACACCGCGCCGGCGCCGATGAGTCAGTTCCGGCTGGCCGCGGTGCTCAATGTGCCGGCCGCGCCCTCCACCACCGTTACGCTGTTTGACTTCACCACCGATGGCACTGCCACGCGCTGGACTGCCACGCTCAACCCGACCAGCACGCCGGGGCGCGCGACGCTGCAGCTCCAGGCGTTCAACTCTGTCGGTACGCAGCTGCTGCCGGGCAACGCGCAGGCCATCGCTGCGGATGTCGACTTCTACGGGATACCGTTTCAGTTTGAGCTGGGCGTAGTCCCGACGCCGGGTACGCCGGGATCGTACGATTTTGTTTGGTTCTGGGTGCCAGCCAGGATCGAGAGCGGCAGTGGCTTCGGCAGTAGCGGGACGGTTGCCCTGGCCAATCTCGGCTCAGTGACTTCGATTGGCCATACGCCCGACCCAAATCTGCCAATCATTACTTTCGGCGCGGCCTCAATTCACGCCAACGGCGGGTTTACGCTTGCAGGCACCGCCGCCGCCAATATGGCTCAGTCCAGCCTGAGCGGCTTCAATCAGGGGTTTCCCAGTAGCAACCTGGTCGCTCTGTGCGGTCAGGAGGGCGTGCCAATCGCCTTCTCGGGCACCCCACAGCTTCTCAACATGGGACCGTGGGCGATTGACACGTTCCTGAACGTGGCCCGCCAGTCCCGCGACGTCGATAATGGCGTGCTGACCGAGGCGCGCAGCGGCGTACTGACGCTCTACACCAATGTCGGATTCACCAATCAGGCGCCGGATCTGACGCTGGATAATGCGCTCGGCCAGCTCTCGCCCGACTTCACGCCGATCGATGATGATCAGCTCATCCGCAACGACGTCACCGTTACCAGGATCAACGGCAGCGTGGCCGGCTCATTCTCCCGCCAGGTGCAGACCACGGGGAACGCGGGGACGGCCAAGGCGGGCAAGATCGACACCTCCAAGCAAGTCAACACCTTTGCCGACTATCCCGACCTCGCCATCCAGGCCAGCTATCGAGTGGTTCACGGCACGGTGGACGAGTCGCGTTACCCGTCGGTAAAGGTCAACTTCGCGCGCCCGGCTGCGACGTCGCTGATACCGGCCTGGCTTGCCTGCGACATCGGCGCCCGAATCCGCATCCTGCATCCGCCGGCCGACCAGCCGCCGGACGACATCGATCAGGTGCTCGAGGGTTATACGGAGAGCTTCGACCAGAAGGTCTGGGACGTCGAGCTCAACCTGTCACCGTTCAGCCCACACCGGATATTCCGGTCGGCGGCGACCGTCGGCGATCAAGACGAATTTCTCGGCTACGCCATCCCCGAGACTTGGACGCTTAACAACGACATGACCTCGAGCGATCTCACGCTGTTCGGTTCGTCGACTCCGTCGCTGTCCACCGGTTTTGATGATTGGTACGGCGGTCGGGCGGTCATACGGATCGATGGCGAGAAGATGATCATTAACGGCGCAACGTCCGGCATGGCCGACGCCTTTACGCGCGTGGTGGCCGGCGGTTGGGGCACAGCGGACAGCGGTCAGACGTACGACGCCAACGCCAACGCCAGGACCGACGGGACTACGGGACTGACCGAGCACACCGCAGTGCCGAACACCGTCGAAGTGAAAATGAATATCACGTGCTCAGACTTCGACTTCTATCTCGACATCGATCCGGTCGCGAGCACTGGCGCCGGTACCGGTGAGTACGGCATACGTACCCGCGTCGTCGGAGGGAACTACATCAGCTACCGCATTTTCGACACTGCGGGCGGTAGCTATACGGCCAACGTGCGAGAGGTCATCAATGACGCCGAAACCCAGTTCGACCCGATCTTTCATGGCTTAACCAACGTCGCGCCGGGTGGCGTCATCCGCGTGCGGATCTCCGCCTTCGGACGCGTCGTGCGCATGAAGGCGTACAGCGCGAGCGACCCTGAGCCGACCGCTTGGCTGTCCCAGCTCTCCGCAGTCAACGTCATCGCGCCTGGGTACGTCACGTTCTACTCGTCGGTCCCCGGTGGTTGGACCAACCCAACGCCCTTCTCGACCCACTGGGACAACCTGACGGCGCTCTCTCCGCAGACGCTCGCGGTTACCCGCGGCGTACTGGGCACTGCCGCGAGGGCACATACTGCGATCAGCGCCGCCACGGGGCAGCCGACGCCCATCGAGTTCGCGACGCCCGGCGTCCTAAGTCTGTAAGGAGCTCCGATGGGGGACTGGACTGGCACCGTACCCAGCTTCGTGGTCGCGAAGGTGCGGGCGGTGGCGCTATCGACGCTGGCCGACATCGCTACGGCGCTTACCGCGTCGTGGTCTCCGTGGGTGTCGACGCTGAGCAACATCACCACAACCGGCGGCACCCAGGTCGCCAACTATCGCAGGCTCGGCAAATCGGTGGATTTCCTGTGGAGCTTCTTACTCGGCGCGGGGAGTGCCATCGGAACAGCTCCGGCCTTCACGTTGCCGGTGGCGCCGTCGACCGACTGGGCCTTCACCGGCAACACCCTGTTTCCGACGCTCGCCGTAGCGGTCGATGCCGGTCTGGCGGAGTGGCCGGTCGAGACGAGGCTCTCTGGCTCGACGGTAACGATGTTCTACAAGAGCACCATCAGCGCCGTTACGAACATCACCGCGACCGCTCCGTTCACATGGGGCAGCGGTGACGGCCTCATCGTCTGCGGGTCGTACTACACAGCCTAGGAGTGCAGCCATGACCCTGTTTCTGTGGGACGCCAGCGATTACGACTGGGACCGCGGCCCGATGGATCTGCGCGCGGCAAAGGCGGACGGGATCGTCGGCTTCACGCATAAGTTCACCGAGGCCACCTGGATCAAGCACACGCATTCCGGCGAGGCGGTCGCTCGAGCGCGCGACGCCGGCATGGAGTTCGTCGGCGCCTACCATGTCGTCCGCTCGACCTCGCCTGCCGAGCAGGTCGACTATTTCCTGAGCTACCTCGACGCGGTCGCGCCATGGTGGCGCACGTTCCCGGGCTTCTTTCTGCAGGTCGACCTTGAGAACTGGCCATACGACCACGTCACTGCGGCGACCGGCCTCGAGTTCACCCGACAGCTCATCGCAGCGCAGCCCAAAAAGGTCATCCTGTACGCGTCGCGCGGACAGTACGGCGACCAGCTCACGGGCAGCCCGGCGCCGCTCTGGAACGCCAACTACGGCAGCAATCCGGTTGCGCACTACCTCGCGGCCTACCCGGGCGATGCGAGTTCACGGTGGACGGCCTACAGCGGCCAGACGCCCGCTCTTCTCCAGTACGGCTCGCAGCTGACCATCGGCACGCAACCGATATGCGACGCGAATGCGTTTCGCGGAACGATCAACGATCTGCGCACGCTGCTCGGCGTTGCGCCAACAGCGACAGCACCGAAGGGAAACGCCGAAATGTTCCGACTCATCGACCCAGAAGGCGGCCAGTTCGTCATCTCGCCTGACACGCTCAGCTCGACCGGCTGGTCTTACGAGCCGATCGTTGATCCGGTCGGGCCGATCGGGCGGGCGCTGGTGGCGGCCGGCATCGGCACGGCCAACGGCAACCCCAACGACCCTGCCCATGACCCGTACGCCAACAACCAGTGGCGGCCGGGCACGTTCGGGCCGCACAAGACCGACGTCCGAGCCAAGCTCATCGCCGACGTCGCGGCCGCCGTGGTCGCGGCGCTGCCGCCGGCTGGCGGCGGGTCTAGCGGGCCGACCGTGACGGAGATCGCCGAGGCGGTCGCCGACGAGCTGCACAACCGCCTGTCTCAGTAGCCAGCACAACAGAACGCGAGGGCGCCAGCGATGCTTGAAAACCTGATCACCGCTGGCGCCGCCGCCGCGTTGCTCGGGTTCGTCGTCACCATGACCCGCATCGCGATCACATCGGAGCGCCGGCGCGCCGACGACTGGCGCTCGGCCGCCAGGACGTCGGCCGAGGCCAACACGGTACTTACCGGGCACTTCGACAAGCTGATCACGTCCGTCGAGCAACTGGCGGTATCGCAGCGGGAGATGATGGCGCTACTGCAGACCATGACCGCTGACCTACGGCGACGGGACACGGGATGAAGTGGTGGCCGTGGTGGCGTCCGCACCGACACGGCAACGGAGACGCAGCCAGACAGGCCAACGTCAACGCCGAGGCCTCGCTGCGTGATGCCGAGGATCTGGGCGACATCGTCGCACGCACGGAGCGCACTGCGGCCGAATTGACCCAGCGCGCCCGGCGGTACACGCGCGAGTTTGAGAGATCATTGAACCAACGGCGACGGTGGGAAGAGCGAGGCGGCGCGTGAGGGTGATCTACGGGTTGCTGATCTTGATATCGCTGGCGTTCGGGCTGGCGTTTGTCATTGCCTACGGCGACCCGCGCCGCAATGAAACGCCGTCGATGGCCTGGCTGCAGGCTGGGCTGGCCTGGGTCGCGCTGACCTTCGACGTGATCTTTCTGTTGGCGGTGTTCCACGTCGTTGCTCCGTGGTGGGCTGTTCTGGTGGCGCTGCTCGGTCAAGACATCGTCTTCGGCTGGCGCCTTTATGTCCTGTTCGCGGCTAGACGAGAAAAGAGTACCAATGAGCGATCTTGACATGTGGGCGCTGATCGTCGGCGCGCTGCTGCCCGCCATAGTCGCCGCGGTCAACCGGGTGGCCTGGCCGTCGTGGCTCAAAGGCGTCGTCGCCATCGCGGTGTCGATCGTCGCCGGAGGGGTTACGGCGCTCCTGACGGGGCAACTCACCGGTGTGACCTGGGTACATGCCGCGCTCATCGTCGCGGGCGCCGCGCTCGCCTCATATCGGCTCTGGTGGCACCCCACCGGCATCGCGCCCGCCATCGAGCGGACCGTGAATCCCGGCCCGCCTCCGCCAGCCTAGGGAGTAGCCATGCTCATGATCCTCGCGGCCATCGTCTTCGCGGTCGGCTTCGTTCTGCAGTTGGCCGGCGTCGACACCGGTCGGGTCAGCCTGCTGTTTCTCGGCCTGTTCCTGATGGCGCTGGCCGGCGCCAGCCCGATCGGTTTCACGCTACAGCGCCGGCCGCCCAGCGCTTGATCAGCACCATCTGAAGCAAACGCACCACGCGGACAGTTCCGCCAACCTACTAGCTCCGGTACCGTCGAGGCTTCATGTCCATAGATCCAGGTCTGAGCTCGGGTCGGTCATGATTGCCCTCGGCCCCGTGGCAAGGTGCGCATGTGTGCCCTGGATCGGCACCCCGGAGCGGTCATGGTACGAAAGGGCGCACTCGCGCTGACGACACTGTTCACCTGCATGGCTACACTCAGCGCAACGCCAGCGCACGCGGCGGCCGCAACGGAGACACAATCTCCGCCGGCCGCCGTTGTGCTGAGAGCGGAGCCTGCGGAAGGGCCGCGGCCCGCTGTACGCCTCACAGCGGTCACAGAATCGCTGGCCACACCGACCTACCGGGTAGTGGCTGGCGACACGCTCAGCGCCATTGCGGCCCGATTCTGTGGCAGTTCTGCGGCCTACCCCGCGCTCGCTGCGGCCTCCGGCGTCGCCAACGCCGACCGCATCTGGCCGGGCGACCGGATTCTGCTCGTTTGCACGGGTAAGCCTGCTGCGCCTCGACCGGCCGTCGCCGCGGTGGCGCCGGCGCCGGCTCCCGTCGCGACCAGCTCGAGCGCGGCCGATCGCGCAGTCGCCTTCGCGCTCCGCCAGGTCGGCAAGTGGTATGCGTGGGGCACCGCAGGGCCGAACACCTATGACTGCAGCGGGCTGGCCATGGCCGCCTATGCATCGGTCGGCATACGGTTGCCGCACAACGCGGCGGAGCAGAGCCACTATGGGCGTTACGTGTCCCGCTCCGATCTGCGTCCGGGCGATCTGGTTTTCCCCTACTCGAGCCTCGGTCACGTGGTCATCTACATCGGCAACGGGCAGATCGTCGAGGCACCTCACTCGGGCGCAAAGGTGTCGGTCCGAGCTCTGTACGGCTTCTACACCGCTCGGAGATACGTGTAATGAGAATTTTCCCTCGGTTCAATGCGATTTACACGGCTCTGGTGCTCGCACTGGTCGCCGCCGTCGTGACGCTCTCCATCCTGGTCGCCAGCGGCGGCTCGGCGCCGACTCCGCTGTCCGCCGCGCCGGTCGACATCACCGTGCCGGCTGGGCTGTCCGGAGACGACCTCAACGCGTGGTGCAGAGCTCGCATCGCGGCCGGCACGGCTGGGCTGTCGAGCAGGGCAAAGAACTGGCTCACTGATTGCGTGGCGGTCTCCAATTCGACGGCCAGCCCGTCGCCATCGCCGAGCGGTACGCCCAGCCCTTCGCCGTCGCCCAGCCCTTCGCCGACCCCGACGACTCCGTCACCAACGCCCACCACGCCCAGCCCGACGCCGACCACGACCACGAGTCCGCCGCCGGCGGGCTGCCCGGTGGCTGGCACCAACGTGCCCGGCGGAGCTGACCCGTGGGGCGGCTGCTGGCCCGGCCCCGGCAACACCGGCGTCCCCGCCGGCGCGGTGCTCACCAGCTACACCGGGCCCTGCACCATCACCGCCGCCGGAACGGTCATCGATCACCAGCTGGTGACCTGCGCGACGCTGGACATCCGTGCGGCCAACGTCACGATCCGATTCTCCATGCTCAACGGAACCGACGTGACCGACTCGGCGACGGCCTCGGCGTCGTTCACCATCACCGATTCGACGGTGGTCAACGGCGCGCGCGACCAGTGCCTGTGTATCGGCGACCACGATTTCACCGCTGTCAGGGTCGAGGTACGCGGCGGCAACCGCTCGATGTACTGCGCCCGAACCTGTGGCGTCACCGATTCATGGCTGCATGGCCAGCAGTTGCAGGGTGCCCAGCACGGGTCCGGACTGCGCGAAGAGCAGGGCACCACGGCGACGCACAACGTCCTCGTCTGCGATTTCCCGATCGTGGACGATACGACCTCGCTGGGATGCTCGGCCGACCTGACCGGCTACCCCGACTTCGCGCCGATCAAGAACAACACCATCCGGCGCAACCTGTTGCTCGCCTCGCCGACCGACAGCTTCTGCGCCTACGGCGGAGCGACCGGCGGTAAGCCGTTCAGCTCCGACCCGACCAACGCCACTAACCAGGTCTTCGTGGAGAACGTGTGGCAGCGCGGCGG
>Ga0163163_10000295_pt1 | contig 49733 bp, 26 predicted proteins | sample S65metaG_FD_119766 | JGI IMG/M metagenome (GOLD analysis project Ga0163163, IMG submission 119766) | Switchgrass rhizosphere microbial communities from Kellogg Biological Station, Michigan, USA - S6-5 metaG | ecosystem: Host-associated > Plants > Roots > Rhizosphere > Soil | place: USA... | reverse complement strand
TAGAACTCTGCCAAAAGTACGGGCACATGCTCGCGGTTGGAGTTGAAGAGGCGCTAAAGCAACCGTTGAAACCCGTCTCGCCAAGGTTGCGCACTGCCTTTGAGTTAATTGATCTGCCTTACCTCAAAGTGATGACACGGGAGGAATTGGACGCAATTCGCGTAGAGAATCATGCCATTCGTTCGCGCTGGGCTACGCGCCTTCTAAAGAAACTCGACGCCGGCGAAACCTTCGCCACTTCCTATCGTTATCCCGTCCACGCCTGGCAGTTGGGTGATGAGATGCTCGTGATTGGCCAGGGAGCCGAAACGGTCGTGGATTACGCGTTGCGGTTCAAGAAGGCATATGGACGAGGCACATGGGTGTGCGGTTACGCCGATGATATGATTGCTTATATTCCTTCGCGCCGAGTTTGGGAAGAAGGTGGATATGAGGGCGGATCGAGTCTTTACGAGTACGGCCATCCGGCGGTGCGTTGGTCCGGCGACATAGAAGATCGAATCACAGCTTCGGTCCACAAATTGGTGAAACAAGTTCGTGAGTGAGTGCGACGCAGGAATGTGCGTAATGAAACCACTGCTTCTGTGGCTTTTCGTCACGTTCTACGTTGCTTTCCAGATATCGGCGCAGCAAGGCGATGCCTCGGACCCGGCAGGAGAAAAGCAACTGGAACGGCTGCCAGCCCATGCAATTCCGTCGGCACCGGTTCTGTCGCCAGATAAGGCGCTCAAGTCATCGATATTATTTGCTCGGTTTCAATTTCCACTGTTCTCGCAAAATATTGACCCTGAGATTCGTTTCCAATAATCTTGACCTCGAACCCCGGTTGCGCTAGTAAAGAAGGCCACTCATGGAAAGTGTCCAAAGGGATGGTTTTAAGGTCTTACTTGTCACCTTTTGGTTACTTGCGTTTCTGATTCTTTTCCGAGCCACACAGGCTCGTGCAGGAAATCTCCCTGTTATCTCAGGGATTACGAACCGCAGTGTCGCTGCCAATACTAGAACTGCTTCCATTTCCTTTACAATTGGCGACTTGGAAACGCCGGCGACAAACCTTGTGTTATCCGGCAGTTCCTCAAATCCTGGTTTGGTCACGAGCAATGGGATGAGCTTCTTTGGATCCGTGAGCAACCGGTCTGTGCGGATACTTCCCGAAACCAACCAAATCGGAACAACCACTATTTTTATTCGCGTCACCGATACGGACGGAATGTTTGCCGAATCCAGCTTTTTGCTTGCCGTGACGAACGGGCCACCGGTGATTTCATCAATCGCCACCCGGATGGTGAATGCTGGAGTCACTTCGGCTCCGATTAGTTTCACTGTCACTGATCCGGAGACGGCATCTTCGACGTTGACAGTTGCAGGCCGATCCTCGGCAACAAATCTCATTTCAAATCAGAACATATTTTTTGGTGGCATAGGCAATAGCCGAACGATCCAGGTCAAGCCCGAACTGATGTTGGGCAGCATCACCATCACGCTGACGGTTACAGACATTTTTGGTTCCTCGGCATCAACGGACATGAACTTAATCCTGAGCAACTCTCCTCCAGTAGTAAACACGCCCTACAGCTACATTCTTCCCATGAATTCTACGAGCCCACCGCTTCCATTGACGGTAGGTGATTTCGAAACGCCAGCTTCGAACCTGGTGGTTTCCGGTTTCTCGAGCGTTTCAGCACTGGTCCCGACCGAAAACTTGTTGTTCGGCGGTTCGGGCAGCAATCGCACCCTGACCCTTTGGCCGGCCACTAATAGCATCGGCACGACTACCGTTTCAGTGATCGTCAGCGATACTTTCGGAGCCACTGCAACCAATCAGATGATTTTAAACGTGTACCAATTTGTCGAGGTCACAAACAACATCATGGGTTTGTCGCACGGGATGGCGGTGTGGGGCGACTATGACAACGATGGTTATTTGGACGTGCTCGTGACCGGAGCCACCATCTATAGCCAAGTGCATTCTCTCCTATATCACAACAACGGGGACGGGACTTTCTCCAACGCTAATGCAAATCTTCCCGGGGTCCAAATCGGTGCGGTCGCCTGGGGAGATTATGATGGGGATGGATACCTGGATTTTGCCCTCGCTGGAGCGACCGACACCAACAGTATCACTCGCATTTATCACAATAATCGGAACGGAACTTTTACTGATATTCAGGCCGATTTGCCGGGCGTTAGCGGTTGCGCTTTGGCATGGGGCGACTATGACAATGACGGAGATCTCGATTTGCTCGTGAGCGGCTGGGTGAGCACTAACAGTATCACAAAGATTTTCCGCAATGAGCGGGGGAGCTTTGTGGAGAGCGGCGTAAAGTTGCCAGCCCTGAGCCGCGGAGCTGTGGCCTGGGGCGATTACGACAATGACGGCGATCTGGACATCCTTATCAACGGACAAAATGATGGTTATCAGTACTTCACATTCCTTCTGCGCAACGATGGGCAGGGAAGCTTCGTGGATATCAACACACCACTCAACACCCGCAGCGAAGGGACGGCTGTTTGGGGGGATTACGACAACGACGGCGACCTGGATATTCTTGTGAGCGGCAGGTCTGTGTTAGACGGCTCGTTGGGCAGCTCTCTTTATCGTAATGATGGCCAGGATAGGTTTGTCGAAGTGGACGCGGGATTGGAAGAGGGGTTGCTCAGAGGCGTTTGGGGAGACTATGACAATGATGGTGACCTGGACCTTGTGTTCGGATCGGGGAACGCCTATGACTCGCCTAAATCAGCTGTGTACCGGAATGACAACGGTAATTATGTTAACAGTGGAAATCTTCTCTATGGACTGGGATGGGGCAATGTGCCCTTAGCGGACTACGACAATGATGGTCGACTGGATATTCTACAAACAGGCATGGCTTCTGTTTACGCAGGAATTTACCAAAGCTTTGACGCGACTAAGCTGTATCGAAACTACGGACCGACCACCAATCGTCCCCCATTGCCGCCGGGAAACCTGTCCGCCAGCGTCGCTGGGCGCGCAGTGCGGCTAAGTTGGTCGTCGGGCAGCGACCCCGAACAAAGTGGAGGGCTCACATACAATCTGCGGGTTGGCACAAGCCCCGGTTCGGGTGATGTGGTCTCCTCTATGTCAGCAGCGAGCGGCTTTCGCCGTGTAGCAGCGGATGGCAACGTATTCCACAATTTAGGTTGGGTGCTCCGCGAGCTTTCACCTGGCACCTATTACTGGAGTGTGCAGACAGTGGATCACGGATTCCGTGGTTCGACTTTCGCACCGGAAGCAAGCTTTCTCATTCCCGCCGCACCCGGAACGCCAAGTGTTATCACCGAGGTTCCCACTTCTGTTACATGTTTTGATGCGCTTTTTAATGGGTTCTCCAATCCAAATGGACTGCCATCCTCAGTCTGGTTTGATTATGGATTGACCACAAACTACGGGACCAGCAGCCAAGTATCGAACATAGGGAATGGCACGTCGGAGATTGCGGTCCATCTTCACTCGGCAGATTTGATTCCATCCACGACTTACCATGTGCGGCTCGTGGCCACAAACAGTTCAGGTACGAATTTTGGCTTGGACCGGACTTTTAGAACAGCTCCGTACTCCCAGTTTAGTGAGTTGGCAACCCTTTTGCCCGGGATGAGTTCCGGCACAGCTGCCTGGGGAGATGTGGATAATGACAATCGGCTGGATTTGTTGCTTGCCGGTACCACAAACTTTGGCTCCTTCGGGTGGGGAACCTACCTTCTACACAACGACGGGAATGGGTCCTTCACGCAGCTTTCTGGCGTACCGTATGCTGCAATCAATGGTTCCTCTCCGTGGTGCGATATCAACAATGATGGCAAGCTGGACCTGTTGTTGAGCTCGGGAGCATACACCAATATTAACCGTCTTTTCAGCAGTGCTCTTTCTTTTCCATCCGCGTTCGTGCGATCAACCGAGTGTGCAGACTATGACAATGACGGTCGCCAGGACCTCTATTTCATGGGCGAGATTCTCCCCGACCGGGGGTTGGGTTCGTATTTATACCACAACGAGGGACAAGGACATTTTAAACAGACCGATAGTAATCTCGCTTACAACTACGGCCCACTAGCCTGGGGTGACTACGATAACGATGGGGATCTGGACGCCTTATGTGCCAACGCCGACGACCCAGGACCTTTTTATTGGAATTTCGTCAGGCTTTTCAGAAATGACACATTGGCGACCTTTACCGATGTTGGCTTTACGAACTTCCTTTCCGCTGCGGTGGTGTCCTGGGGTGACTTCGACAATGATGGCGATTTGGATATTGCCATCATTGGCCAGAGGTTCGGGACCAACTTTGGAACGATCTATCGCAACGATGGGCTGGATGTCTTTACTGATACAGGAATCAATCTGCTGTATGGCCCGATTAATCAAACTACCAGCATCAGCCTGCAATGCGGAGATTATGACAATGATGGTCAACTCGACCTTTTAGTGGGTGGCCCACAAAGCTCGTATCTTTTACGAAATCAAAATGGCAACTTCGTTCATAGTGGAATCGCGTTCTCCAACACTGTTTCCGGGTTGTTCTTTGGTGATTACGATAACGATGGAGACTTGGATATTGTCACTGCCGGCTCGTCCGATGGTCGTCTTGTCACGCGGATTTTCCGAAACAATAATGCGCTTTCCAATTCACCTCCCAGCGCGCCCACGGGATTACAGAGCGCAATTTCTGACAGGAAAGTTCTCCTAAGTTGGGACCGTGCGCTCGATGCCAATCAAACTAACGGGTTTACCTACAATCTGAGGGTCGGCACCACTCCTGGTGGAATAGAGATCATGAGTCCTTTGGCAAATCAACAAACCGGCTGGCGCCGCGTGCAGAAATTCGGCAATGCTGGAACAGCTTTGGGTTGGTATCTGACGAATTTGGCAGTAGGAACCTATTATTGGAGTGTTCAGGCGATCGACCATTCGTTTGCGGGGTCTCCCTTTGGTTCGGAGGCATCGTTTGTGGTCCCATTCCGCCGCCCGGACATTATCCAGTCGTGGGCCACTAATCTCACACTCGTGAGTGGCATTCTGCAAGGAATCATCAACCCCAACGGTCCGGGTTCAAGTTTCTACTTTGAGTACGGGCTGACTACGAATTACACTTCCCGGACTGATGATCAAACTATTGCGGCCGGCAACACTAACGCGCCAGTTAGTGCACTGATCGCTGGTCTCCAGCCCACTACGACCTACCACTTCCGCCTGGTTGCCACCAACAGCCTGGGCTCCTCTTTTGGTCCAGACCAACTGTTCACCACGACTTATTTTACCGAGATTTCAAATCTTATTCCCGATGCCGATGGCGCATCAGTAGCCTGGGGCGATTTTGACCGTGATGGCATGCTCGATTTGCTCATCAGCGGATACTTTGCTGATACCGGCAACTCTACACGAATTTACCGCAACAATGGAAACTGGACGTTTACCGATCTCGGGGCAACAAACCTTATCGGCGGGAATTACGGATCGGTTGCCTGGGGCGATTACGATAACGACGGTTACCTGGACATACTCATCTCGGGTTGGGGCATCAGCAAGGTGTATCACAACAACGGCAATAGTACTTTCTCCGATATCAACGCGAATCTTCCAAGCTTGACTGATAGTAAATCCATCTGGGGTGATTTCGACAACGATGGTCGGCTGGACATCCTCTTTGTGGGGGGGATTACCCTCCTCTACCGCAACACCTGTTCAGGGTTCGTCCCGGTCTCCATGGGGCTTCCTTATTATGTGAACTTTGGGGTGATGGCTTGGGGCGATTATGACAACGACGGCCACCCGGACCTGATTCTGGGCGGGGACGGTTCAACATATGTTTTGTACCATAATGATGACGGACGCTCGTTTAGCTCCGGTTCTTCTCAGTTTCCGGCAGCTCGCTACGGTTCGGTCGGATGGGGCGACCTGGATAACGACAATCAGTTGGACGTGCTGCTCGCCAGCGATATTAACGGCAATTCCTTTGTGTATCATAATGTGGGAGGGAGTTTTACCAATCTGAATGTTTCGCTGGCGACGCTCCGGCAGGGTTGCGGAAGCTGGGTCGATTTCAATCAGGACGGCTGGATGGATATCATGCTGGCTGGGAGCGATACAAATGGCTCCAACGTCATTCACTTTTACCCCAATACTGGCGGCAGTTTCACTAACCCACCGCTTATCATCCCCACCTCTCTCCCACGATCCGTGGCGTGGGGCGATGTTGATAATGATGGCGACCTGGACTTGATTGTGGCAGGCCATTCGACTCGAATTTACCGCAATAACAGCTTAGGTTCGAACGCGCCACCAGCAGCCCCGACATCACTTAGTGCGGCTGCTTATGCTGACAATTCGGTCGTGCTGAGTTGGAGTTCTCCGAGTAACGCTTATCCATCAAGGGGATTGTCTTATAACCTCCGGATCGGAACAGCCCCTGGCTTCGAGGATGTCCTTAGTCCAATGGCGGTAACAGGTGGCCGCCGTCTATTGCCTGCCTTGGGAAATCATTTTGAAAGCCTCCAGTGCACGCTTACAAATCTCCGATCCGGACGTTATTTCTGGAGTGTCCAAACCATCAATCCTTCTTTAGTTGGTTCCGCTTTCGCCGAAGAAGCGATGTTTTCGTTCACCAATTCTGGTCCGGTTGCAGTGCCGCAATCGGTGTTCCTTTTAGAAGATGCCAGCAAAACAATTACATTGAGCGCATCCAACTTCGGTGGCTTGCCTCTGAATTTCAGCATACTGGCCCAACCCTCCAATGGAACACTTTCAAACAATTCGCCGGATATGATCTATCGGCCTAAAGCCAACTACTTCGGAGCTGACTCATTTTCTTTCGCTGTCAGCAATTGTGTCGCAACATCACAAGCGGCCACGGTTTCGATTGTTGTGGGCGCGGTTGCAGATGTGAACTCTGTGCGCCTAAGTACTGCAAAGAGTACAAACGGCCAAGTATCGCTCATTTTACGCGGAGAGCCTTACGAACGCTATGCGCTTCAGGCGTCAACGGACCTCATCCATTGGGTCACGATAACAAATTTGATTCCGACGAACACATTCTTGCAATTCGTCGACCCTGATGCGGCGAATTTTAGCCAGCGCTTCTATCGAAGCGCTCTGATGCTGACGCCAACACAGATCTACAACGCAGGCCGGCTGCCGTCGGGATTATTCCAATTCAACTTTGGCACAGATATCGGCAGAAATTACGACATTGTTGCTTCGACCAACTTGCTGACGTGGGTAACGGCTGGTCATCTGACTGCGGTGGCGTCAAACACGGTATTTATTGACATTGCCACACCGAATTTTGCTACACGGTTTTATCGTGTTCAGCCGAGTCGATGAAACCGTGAAGAGAAGGCCGGCGGGACGCCCGCTCTACTTTCGAGGCGTCGTGGTCAAAGCTGTAGGTGAGATTTATTTCCTGATGTATGATATTGTCACCCTTAAAGCGAATACTCGCTCTGGTGGCGAGAGCCGGAAGCGTAGGTCTTGCCGACCTTGGAAGAACTTGGAATCGGATTCGTCCCATTCAGTCCTTTGGGCAAAGGCTTCCTCACCGGCGCAATCAACGAGAACACAAAGTTCGCCAGCGAGGATTTCCGCAACAAAGTCCCGCGCTTCAACGAGGAGAATCGCAAAGCGAACCAGGCGTTGGTGGATGTGATTGGAAAGTTCGCCGCGCAGAAAAAGGTGAAAGCGCTGCGTCAAAAATCGGCGTTCAGGGAGGGCGTTATCCCGAGCACCTGCAAAAACTGGTTGGCCGCTAACCGCAAGAAAAGGAGTAAACACGGGTCCGGCTCAACGCAAGGCGCAAAGCGGTTGACACAAATTGCACTAATTTTAAGAAGTTTGAGTGAGGCTTTCTCGGGCTCAGCCTTTTCGGTTCAAATCATATCCAGGATTTCACTGGCTTTTAATGAGGCGATAAAATCGGTTTGCTCCAGGTGAATTGATGATGACGAATTTGATCGTTCCGTCATCGTTCACTGTTGCGGAGCTTAATATCCAGTTGGCCGGGTCCAGGTTTGGGTTCTCCTGCAAAAGAAATCCCGTGGAAGGGGAAGGCCACGAAACGCGGGCCGTGTTAGATGAGGTGCGCGCGATTGTCACCAATGGCCCGGAACCGCCCGGCAAGCTGAAACCCAGCAAAGAAACGCAGCCACGATAATAACCAGTCCCCGCACTGGCTTGGAAATAGTTCACCTGTTGATTGGTGCCAACGATGTTAATGTATCCGGGAACGTCGGTCCAAAAACCGCCAGACAAGGCCGACCTGAACTGCAAGGTGTAAACCCGTGTCATGCCATCATAGCCCGGTCCTTCGGCGCGCGCAGCATTGAACCACACACGTTTCAAGTTGTTTGTGCGTTCAAGGTTAAGCCGAAATCCTCCATTAGGGTCGTTCGGATCGGTACCGGCGATGAAATGTTGGATTACCGTTTGGCCGTTAGCGGTTATTGTTCCCGGACCTTGGCCCAGACCGCCAAGCCGATAAAGCTCCCAAACATCGGGCAAACCGTCGCCATCGCCGTCGTTCACCGCCAGGCCAAAATCAATGCGTTGAACCACTCCGCGCTCGACGATAGTGAAGTTTGTTCGCCCGCGAATGCCGGAGTCATCGCGTAGCACGATGAACAGGGCATCTCCAGCCTGGGACGCATTGGTATCACCAATCGGAAGGATGGATTCAACGGAAACCTGTAGGGAATAGTAATTACCGACTTGCTCATCGGACCCCATGCGATAACTGGCAATGGCCGGGCCATTGGTGGTTCTGCGCGCCTCAATCACTACATTCGTCATGCCTGCAGTGACCGGCAGATTGTCCAACGTGATGGTGCCGTAGAGAATGTTATCCGGCTCGGGAATGAGGGCGAGGCTGGAAATGGAGGTTAGCAGCAACAGCGCCGGGACGCGCAACACCGGAGCGGCAAAACGTTTCATTAACACTGCGGCTTTAGCCCGGTGTTGCGAATAATAGAGAAGGCCAGCCGTTTCAACGGCTTTCCTGCATACGCCTGAAAACTGTTGAAACAGTTTTCTCGTCGCGTGGGTGTCCATACACCGGGCTAAAGCCGCGGTGTTAATGACAGCTCTTTTCATTGTGAAATATCCAGGTGAAAGGGTTGGGTTCACGCTCCGGCGCACCTTCACCTCCCTATAACAGGGTATTAACGAGAAAGAGTGGCGCTTATTGAGGCTGGCCTGCGTCTGGCAGATGGGTCTTAAGGTAAATTTTTTCATAGATCCTCCAGAGTTCAGTCGCCGGAATAGGAGTAGCTTTGCAACGAGAGTTTGATGTCGCCGACAGAGTTGATGAAAGTGTCGAGGCCTTGGTTGGCGTCGAACAGGAAGGTGCCGCCCGGAATGATCAACATCCAATCGGTATTCCAGACTGAGCGGCCGATTAAGCGCGAGTCCTTGGTGGTCTGCGTGTCATCATAGACTCCCGCATCGTGGTAGGCGCGGAAGCTCGAGAAGTGGCGAATTTGCGCGAAGCTCTCGGAGAGTGAATCGTTCATTGGGATCCAGGTCGGATCTGTCAGGGAACTGGCCCCGATGGGGAACGGTACTGGGATGGCCTGGTCGATGATCTTCCATTCCCGTGTGGCGAGCGTATTGCCAGTGGGCGAACGCTGTACGTCCATGCCCGCCGGCACGAGATAAACTCGCGGTGCGATAGCCAGACCGGCACTGTTGTAATTTTCAAACCAGACACCCACAGAGTTAATCTTGGTGGTGAACAGGCTTGGGTCGTAAGCGCTGTCGCCACCGCCCAGCGGGAAGCCAAAGAAATTCAGTCCGAATGTGACGGTGGTTGGGAAACGGATCACAATTCCGGGTTGTGCTCCAGCGGATTCCGGTGTGAAGGGTCGACAGTACCGCCGGAACTCCGGTACATCCCACAGGTTCGGGACCACTGCCTGCTGCAAGGTCGCTCTCCATTGGTCATCGGAGTTGTCGCGGATCCGGAACAGTTCCTTGCGGAGCGAAAACCGGGCGGTTTCAGTTTGAGGATTGTTGAGTCCGAAGCGAGTTCTTAGGACTTCGAAATTCTGCCGGAGGCGGCCAAGACCGTCCGCGAGGCCGGAGCTGCCTGCGATCGGAATGCCATCGACAAGCTGGCCGATGCTCCGCTGGCGGATGATATCAGTGAAGAAATCCCGTCCGGAGCGATTGTCGGTTCCCAGGAAATTGAGATCATAATCGTAAGCGGTGGCCGCGAGGAAAACGAAACGAGCTGCGAGATCGTACTGGGCACGGTACTTTTCCAGAGCTTCATTTCTGAAAACGCGGAAGGCCATGTCCTTATAGCGGTTTTGTTGTGTCAGGGCCGCGGTTCTTTGCCGAAATACGGTGCGTTCATTCACGAGGCGCAGCCCGGAGTTAACTGCAGCCAGGTAGCGCCCGAGTGTTTGTTTTACCAACTCCGCCTGGTTGTAGCAGTCCAGACGCTGGACTCCCTCTTCCCGAATCAACTGTTCAAGTTCCTTCAAGCTTTGTTGCAACTCGTAGCTACGGGTGGCAGTTTGGATTTTAATTTCGGTTTCCAACGGAACGGTTTCCTTGCTGAGGTTTACGGAGTTTTCTGCCACCTCAATTACATCGGCGCTGGTATTGAGAATGATTGACCCGCCGACACCAATTCCCTTGATTAGGCCTCGGGCCGGAGCCATGAAGTCCGTTAAATCGGTTGGAATTGCTTCCTTCGCCGCATCACAGAGTGTCGATACCGCATTGGCCACAGTGCGCAACGCGGTTTTGACACCAAACATTACCCCGATGGCCGCATTCATGCCTACAATGGTGTTTTTCTGCTCGTTAAGAATTCCCAGCACGTTCGTGTTCAGGTTGTATTGCGCATTGACCAGTTCGACGCTGTCTTGAATGTGGCGGACGAGATTCTCATAGTTCTTCAGGGCCTGCTTCAACCTCGCCTGCTCTTGAATCAGATCGGAAATGGCCAATTGAAGTTCGCCCGGCGCCCGACGCTGGCCAAAAGAGGCGTCCGCAGCGAAAACCCAATCCCCGCTAACGGTGGGATAATTCACAGTTAAAACGTCATTCGAGTTGACCGTCGCCGCCGGATTCAGCGGACTGTCGTTCGGGAAAGAAAACCCAAATTTTCCATAGTCGGTCTGGAGCGGACTGAAGAGACCCTTGTAGGTTGCACTCGGCTGCGTCGTCCGCCCTGAGATTTCAGGGGTGTTCACATACATGTAATGGTAAAGATCCGGCCCGTCATATCCGCTGGGATAAATCTTTCCTGCCCCGATGTCCCCGGCGTAAGGGTAGCCGAAAACCTCGATCAGCCGGTTCTTGTAGTCACGCTCCTGGTCAGTGACGTTGGCGGTAAAATCATCGACTTCATCCTGCTGCCGACGGAGGGCTTCGCTCAACAGGTTCGCCTGGTTCCATACGGTGACACAGTTATTCATGGCATCCACGGCGCGGTTGTAGATCTGTTCAAAGTGGGTGATCGATTGAGCACCGGTCGTTTGGGCAAGAAGGGAAGGATCAATATCAAAGGGCACCGAACCCTTCGCCAAGCCGAGTGGATTCAATCCGGCGTCGGCTTTATCCATTTGAGAGCGCACCTCCTGGTGCTGAGCGATGATGTCATCCAACTCGAGCACCGTCTGTCGGTCGATCTTTTGGATTCCGGTATGAGCAGGGTTGGGATCGGTGCTGGGCAGGATGGCATTTCCCACCAACCAATCGAAATAGGCGCCCTGCCCGGCACGACGGGCCCATTCATCAACGCCCCAGGCCCTATCTGCGCGTGTGTCTTTGTAACCCTGATACTGCCCCTCAGGGTCATCTACATACTTTGAACGGTAGGTCAAATCCACGATCTCGGCGCCGGCTTTGGCTTTGGCGGCCGCCGCAGTAGCGAACTTGCGTTCGTCAAGAAAATCGACACGTACCGCCGTACCTGCAATCAGCACATTTTCCGTGCGAGGAATCCAGGTGAAGCGCGGGTGACGAAGCAGGTCGTAGTATGTGGTAAGAGCAGTGAGGTAGTGTCCCCAGGCATCCCCATGGCCTTGCGGGAATAGGATCTTGGCATCAAACTCGTTGATAACACCGTCCAAATTGACATCGCCAATATTGTAGGTGCGTTCATAGGCGACTTCTCCGGCTGAACCGGTAAAGTTCCAGAGGAGGCGATTATAAACGGGCCGAGCTCCGACCCCGGCCGCCGAGTCATCGCGGCCACGCAAGAGTGCCAGTTCTTCTTCCAGGAGCGAGTCGAGCTGATTCTGAAACGCAAACATGGAAGTAGCGATAGTCCCAAATGAAATCTCATCTGAGAAGAAGCCGATCGTCGGATCGTCAGCGTCAGCCAACGCTTCATTACCGAGCAACACATAAAGATCGGAAATACGGCTGGCGGCCAGCAAGAGCGCGTTATTAAGCGGGTCTGAGTCTACCGGCGGCAAACCGTCAATGCTCAGGCCCTTCCCGCGGTTGAGGACCGTGGTGTAGGCCTCGATCAGGCCGATTTTGAGCAGGTTTTCGCCACTTGGGTTCAGTGCGATATCCCCCTCATACCGTTGGCCAGCCTGGATCAGCATGCTGGAGTATGTATTGGCCGGGCTGTTGTGAAAATCGGTGGTGCGTGCCTCAAATGGGTTGATTCCTTCTACGACGCGCTTGACCCATCCCGGCGCGAGCGAGGCGCGCGTGGTCGTATCGCTCGAGGGATCTCCAACCCAATCACTCCAATTGGTTTGGCCACCGATATTATAACCGCGATAGCGAGAGATGAACCAGTTGTCCTCCAGCGTAAAGAGGCTGGTCTCGCCACCGTCACCTATGGTGATCGTATTCTGTCCGGACTTATTGGGAGTGAGCGCAGGCGCGTAGACCAGCCAGCCTTTGGCATCGGCAATGGACCCATCAGGATTCAGTGTGGGTAGCGCAGTGGGTTCGAAATCCGCATCGTCGGGATGATACCACCACTCGAACTCCAGGCGATCCGGATCAGCACCGAAATCTGAGCTGTGCCGGAGCGTAAGGCGCTCGTCGAAGACGTTGTCAGGGAAAATGGTCTTCAAGTCACCTCGGAACGGACCTGCATCAACCTGGATGACGTGGAGCGTTACTGGCAAAGACCCGAGAGCCGCATTGTTGTTTTCGGCAATGACCACATATCTCGGGGCACTGCTGGTGGCAGGAACGGTGGAGGGCACGCGTGTCAGCAAGTTGGTGAGGGCTAAATCGTGCATCGCCACGCTGCTATCCGTCGCTGTCAAACCGGATGTTTCATCGAAACGCCAATATGCACTTAGGCCAGATTCGCCACCGGTGAGAGGAATGTTCCTGGTGAGGAGCAAATCGTTTGTGCTCCGCGCTTTATTCCACAAACGCACTTCATCCAATAAGCCATTGAAATAGAGCCAGCTTCCGTTTCCAAAGGCCCATCCGTCCGTGTAGCCAGCACCAAGCTGATAACTGTAAGTGTTGGCATAGGCAGTCTGAACGTGTGCGATGCTCCCGACTAAAGTTCCATCGAGATATGCACTCTCTTTTTCCCCATCAAACACCACCGCCAGGTGATGAAACTTGTTGTCGTTCACTGCGTTGGTAGAAGTGATGGGAGTGCCAGCGCCTCCCCAGAACATCTCAACACGGAGTTTCCCGTCAGTGCCCAGGTAAATAGCGGGGACATACCCCCCGCTGGGATCCAGAGTGGTACCGGCCTGCTGGCCCAGGATGACACCCGCAGAAGCGGTCTTGAACCAACACTCAAAGGTGAACGGCCTATTGGTCGTTCCTGACGTTGGGAAGTCAAATAGTTCTGCTGGCAGAGAAACATAGGCCCCATTGCCCGCGAAATTCAGTGCGCGACCAAAGTCTCCGTGCGATTCCGCCACTGGCAACCCGGCCGTTAGCGCCTTGGGAACGTCGCCAAATGGCTCCAGAGCAATGTTGGTGGAAATAAGACCAAGGTTGTTGCCTGCGGGCCTGGTTCCAAAGAAATCCTGTACCGTGGTGGTCCCACTGGGTGGGACACCATTCGTAACATAAGCCGTATATTTTGTTGTGAAACCAATGTCCAAGCCCTGGTCTGGGGATTGTCCTGGATGCGCAATGTTCACTCCGTTCGGATTGCGGGTGAGATCGTAAAGCGCATCAATAATCCTGCGGAAATTTGCCTCACCGCTCAATTGTTTGATCCGGTCGCGCTCTTTCCCGCTCAGGACGTTGACCAAAAGTAGAGGTTCTCCGATCACGGTATCATCAAGGAAACCCGCAAAGCTGATGGCCTTGTTGACAGGATCGTAGGACAATCTCGAGCGTAGATGATAAGGCAAACCGCTGAAGATTTGTTTGCCATTGCCGGTTTGCAGGGTGATCTCGCTCGGAAATTGATAGCTCGCACTGATACCGACCACATTTGTCAAACGCAACACCCGTGCACTGAGTGGATCATAAAGTCGGGCGGTATTCGCCAGCGGGTTCGTGCCATCTTGATTGAGAGAGTCAAACACGACCTGTGCACTGGCCCAGTTCTTTATGCCGGGCAGTCCGCGCTTGGGATTCAGTAGCGTCTCTCCGATTTGCAGCGTTGGGGCGTCATCCGGCCATCGAATGCGATAAGTGACGTCCACTGGCTGGGATAAGGATGTCCCGGGAGGAATGCCATTCCAGGGCACACAGTCACCCACAGCCAAATCATTCGTTCCGTTTCCGTCCAAATCATAGTAAAAACCCGGTTGCAGCGGATAAAAGTAATGCATGACCACCTGTGGGTTGAGGTCGGAAGGAGTAGGACCGGTCGCCGCGTAATACTTTCCTTTATAATCGCGGAAAGCCTTGCCAGAGATATTCGTACTGCCAGAACAGATAGTCAGCAAACTTAATGGATAGGGTGGCAGGATCTCCTGACCTGCTTCGCCGCTATCGGTGAAGACATGCGCCGCATCGGTTAGAACAGGTTGGTAAACTTTGAACTGCCATTCACCGCTCGTAGGATTGCGGTACTTCAACAAGACGAAGCATTCGGAAGCGCCGGACCGATTCAAGTCGTTGCGCAAGGCAAACACGCCCTGACCGGAAGACGTCGGCGCCAGGAAAGCGTGTTCTTCATTTGGATTATACCCGGGCAAATTGGTGCTTGTTTGAACATAAATGCGCTTCTCCGGAAACTGCGCCTCCGGCAATGGGCCGGAACCAGAGCGGTTGGCGATCACCAACTTCTCCGCATTCGACGGCCACGAAATTGAGAACCGAACCGGCAGGTCGGGCCATAAGGTGGTTGTCAAGGCATTCTGCTTGTAGAACGCGACCACCAGATCATCGTCCATCGCTGCGTTATCGCGATTGACCGGGATGATAGGGCCGGTCTGTGTCGCTCGATCATAAGCCCGATCCGCGCCCGCTCCATCATAAGGCGCTACCGGGAAAATGGTCCAGCCGCTCTTGAACGAATTGGTGACCACTCCGGCCCCACGCGGATCGGTGACCTTTGTGCCCACGGTGGCTGGTTGCCCGTCGAGCAGAAACACCAGATCGTTCCACAAAACCGTGCGAACAACCTCGAAGTAGTTCGAATGCGTCAGAGGATCGGGCGTCGCACCGGTCGGCGCTTCCGGCGCGATCAAATACCGAATGACACTGTAGCCACTATTGGGGGCGTTGAATGTTCGCGTGCTGGCGTCCAAAGTGGCCCCCAGTGCTTCGCTATAAGAGAGTGCCACTGGCCGGTAGGGTGAAGCGGCAGCTACCGGATCCAATCCCACCGGAGCGCCCGCGACATGTACCTGGGGCGGTGCAGGCCAGTTGGCCGTGCCGATCCGCTCGATCACCGGTGCGTTCGTATTTAGCAGGTCGGCGGTGGTGTACCAAGAGAGCCTTCCCCGAACTGGCCGCAGGAAATAGAATCTCTGCTCCAGGTCACTCCAAAGCGTTGTTTGGGTGACTTGTTCAGGGGTCGTGCCATCGAGCGCTGCAAACGAGGGCGCCCGATAAACCCGGCCACTGACCGGATCGACGGCCTGGAGGGGCGGCTTCACCGGACGGCCGACCGTCCATTGTCGACGCTTCAATAGGAAGGCACGATAGGAATCCAGTGGCTCACCAGGCCGGATTCCATAACCCACGACGTCGCCATTGTCATTGATGCCGCGCGCCTGGAATAGACGAAAGTCAGAGGAGGGGCGAAGGTCCTGCAGATCATAGGCACGCCCATCGACATATTGAAACGCATGGGGACTGTTGTCGGCGCCGATGGCTGTGCCAACCATCTCTCCCCAGTTGTTAAGTTTGAAAGTAATGTATCCGGGGTTCAGGCCCGCCGCGAGCAAAGCGGCTTGCAGATAATTGGTTGTTTGGTTGTGATAGTTGTAGATGAAAACCTTATTGTTCCCGAGGGTGGACGCGTCCTGTCGCGTGAACCCATAGATATCACCTGAATCGTTGATGCCGGTGGGGATGGCAATGTTCCCTCCGAATGTTCCCAAATCGACCACGCTGTTATCCTGCTTGCGTAAGATTAAATGTCCTGCAGAGTTCGCAGTGACGGCGGCATTTTCACGGTTGACCTGCACCTTGCCATAGCCGAACTGATCCAGTTCGCCGCGGCCGCCAAAGACCGTCCCTCCGAAGTCTATCATTGAACCGCCTGAAAGGAAAAACGATGACTCAGATCCGAAGCCGACAGCCGACTCAATTCCGACGATCTGTCCAGCCTCTCCAATGTCGCCCGCATGACTAAATGCATGTCCGCCCAAGGAAAGTGTCAGATCGGTAAACGTCCCATTATAATGCAGGAACGCCTGACTGTCCGTTCCTGCCAGACGTGAGCCGATAATCTGTCCCAGACCGTTGATGGCCGTGGCGTGGCTTTTTACATCATTGCCAGGGCCCTGAAACACCAGCAGGGAAACCGAGGGCGGCGACTGCATGCCGTTCCAAACGACGGCACGATTGCCCAGAAGCTCGAAGCCCGGGACCGTCGGTACACGCGACAGGCCAACCACCTGAAGAGACGTATTGAGGTCATTCGGCACACTGACGATCGTACCGGGCGCGTGCGGCAATTCGACGAAATCGAAATCCAATCCTTCTTCGACGAAAAACTGGAATGTGGTCGTGGAACTGCCCCACGCATCGCCTGCCGTCAACGTAATGGTGGTCTGACCTATACGACCACCAACCGGCCTGATCACCAGTGTGCGGTTTGCCCCAGAACCGCTGAAGGAGAAGCTGCTGTTGTCCACGACTGCCGGATTTGAGGAACTGGCTGTTAGAACCGAATTCCCGACAGGATCGTCCACGTCGGCAAGGGTGATAATGATCGGTTTGCTGGCAAAGTTGCGGAAAGTACTTTGATTGGGAATCGCCCCAATTGTCGGCGGATCGTTCACGGTGACAATATGGCTCCGGCTCGTAATGATATTGCCGTCATCCGCCGTCACGGTGATGGTGGCAGTTCCGGAAGTTGTTCCCGAACCGACCGCGATTTTGGCATTGGAACCGCCCAAGGTCCGGAAGACTCCAGCGTCTCCGCCGGGGATATTCCCATAGGTGCTGGCGATGGACGGATTGTCAGAGGTGGCCGTGAGCACCACGCTGGCCAGAGGAGTATCCACATCCTGCACCGTGAAGAATTGTCCGAAGTTAAGGGCATTCCGCGGGACGACCTGGTTCGTCAAAACTGAAAGCAGGGGAGCGTCATTGACTGGAGTCACCGTCAACCCAAAGCTGCTGGTAGCTTGTTGCGACCCATCGCTGACAATCAAAGAGATGGTTGCCGTGCCAAACTGGTTGGTGGCCGGGAGGATGGTAAAGGTTCGGTTCGTCCCTGTTCCCGCGATAACGATATTGGCGTCAGGCACGAGCGTCTGGTTGCTGGAGTGGCCGAAGACCGGCAGGAAATCGGCGGTCCGTTCCGAATCACTGACAGTAAATGCTAAAGGTCCAAGTACCGTATCCTCGGCGATAGTCTGATCGGCCAGAAAAGATATGACCGGTGCGTTGGTATCAGGCAGAACCTGTATCGTAATCACATGCGTCTCAGAGGTGATATAAGGATCGCTCACACTGAACGTGAATTGGTCTTCGCCCAGGCCATCTGCGGTATAGTAAAACGTTCCCGTATTCGTGGACAGCAAAGTAACCGTCCCGTGGGCCGGCAAAGTAACCAGTGACCAGGTTAGTGGGTCCCCATCAGCATCGAACCCTTGAAGGACATCATTGATGTTGCGTCCCTGCAAAGTTACGTAATGATCGAACAGAACCTGGGATTGAATACGGGTGGCGCCAGTTACGGACAGGTGGCGTCCGCCAGGCACGGAGTTGGAGGCGGTCGCGCCGGAACGTTCATCGAAATGCCAGAGGCCTAGCAGATTCGGCTCAAGGCCCGTGATTCGCACGGTTTGGTTGGAAGCTATCTGGCTGGCGGTACGTCCCTCACGCCAGACTCGCACTTCGTCCACTGCCCCCAACCAAAATTCGTTGTTGCCTAGCGCACCCACCTGGAACGCCGCGCCTTGGGATGGATAGGGTATGGCGTTGCCACGACTGGCTCGAAGCACGCCATCCAAATATAGCCGGGTATCAGCGGCCTCGCGGGTCACAGCCAGATGATGCCAGCCTCCGAATGCGAAGCTCACACCCGTATTCCAGTTGGTGCCAACATGAATTTGCCCACCAGCGTCCAAGCCGATGGTAAATCCATTACCTTGGGAAAGCAGGGTTCGCGGCCCGGCATTACTTGGCGCCGATGCCCAGGTCTCGACTGTGAATGTGCCTTTGTTTTCAATGACGTTGGTGTTCGCACTGGCAATGTCATTGATACCATCAAAATCCAGCGCAATCCCGACTCCAGGTAATGGGAGCTGGTTGACGCGGACAGTGAACGTTCCATTAGTCGATAGTCCTGATTCGTCAGTGACGATCACGGTAATGGCCGCCGTGCCAAATTGATTCGTGGCAGGAGTGACTGCGACCGTGCGTTGGACCCCAACCCCATCAAAGATGATGTTGTCCACGGGCACGAGGTTCGGATCGCTCGAAAGAGCGGACAACTGCAAGCGCGCAGCAGGTGTTTCGGCATCGTTGACATCGAAGCGCAACGGGCCGGTTGAGCCGTTTTTGGCAATGACGTTGTTTTTGATCTGCGTAATTGTTGGTGGGGATTGAATGGCAACAAAATCCACATTGGCCTGGGCCGAAGTAACGGAGCGGGTAATGGAAGGAGGCGAAAATGTCACACCGGATTTGCTGGGTACGATCAGCACCGATCCAGGGAGGGCTGAGGATATCATATAATTCCCATCATTATCACTGATGGCGAGGCTGGCGCTGCTACTGGCAGCCACAGTCACGCCCGATACTCCATTTGAGAATAAATCAGTGATCCTGCCGGCTATGGGATAGGCGATGACCTGAAAGTTTGCGTTGGTTGTGCCTAAGGAAACGCCGTTGATTTGCGGCGGGGAGAAGCTGTAACCCAATTTCGATGCAGAAATGGTTTTATTTCCCGGCGGCAACGCTGCGAGTTGATAGCTACCATCTGGTCCGGTTGTCGTGGTGAATCCCGGCCCGGCACTAATTGTAACGCCGGCCATACCGTTAGTATTATCTACAACGCGCCCACTGATGAAACCTGAAACCATGCTGAAATCCACATTCGTCCAATCCACTGGCGAGGTTCGGACAGGTGGATCGAAAATAAAACCATTCCTTACGGGCTGAACGGTATAGATCCCGGCGAACAACCCTGTAAATGCATAGGATCCATTTATGTCGGTAAGGGTAGGCGCGGGGCCGGATTGAATGCTCCACGTGTTCAACACTCCATTGTCCAGGGGAAAAGCATCGCGCACACGCAATCGCCATGTGCCCGCGAGAGGCTTGCCATTGAACACGGCAAGACTGCCCACTGCCGAAGATGGCTGCGGATAACTTGTCACAACATCCTGTTCAGCATCCGTGTCATCGGCATCTTTGAGACGAACTTCCGTGCCGTCCGGATGAATGAGCGTTAGCTCAAGATCTCCTCGATAAGGGTGTGTGATGTTGACATTCACTTTCATCGAACCAATCGTGCCGGGTCTTGTCACAATGTTTGTAGAAGTGACGGTGTTGTTGTCAGGAATCGACAACAAGGATGGCGCATACACAGGAGGAAGCAACGCGGTCATCGGGATATTCGCTGCTCCACTAGACCCCTCGGTTACGCGACCGCGCAACTCTGCCAGACCCTGGATGACCGCTCCTGAAGGTCCAAATCCCGCACCGTACTGCAGCGTCCCCGTGTTTCCGTTTCCAGATGAATCATATGCCAATAATCCCGACTCTTCATCGAAATGATAGAGTGCCAGAAGGTTTGGTTCGGTCCCTGAGAGGCGGCGCCCCATAAAGGTCTGGATTGAGCTTGAGTTCAAGGCCGTGTTCCAGAGCGCTAATTCATCCAACTGCCCAGGGAACCCGTTCGCTCCCAGGCTTCCGAATGTCAAATCATTCGTGGTGGTCACGCTCCCGGCAATGCCCTGCCAGGCGCGCGTAGCCCGTAGTGCACCATCCACAAACAACTTGCCGCCACTTGCATCGACGGCAAAGGCAACGTAGTGCCATTGACCGTCATTGATAAGGCCGGCGCTCGGGCCAGCCAACCGGAAATCCACTCTGTAGGTCACGTTCAAAAAATAGAAGGCCTTGAGTACTCCATTTTCGAGAAAGAGTTGATAACCATTGGGCTCGCCTTGAATGTCACCCAACTTGCTGACCATGACATCCAAAGGTTGCGCTGAAGTTGTCCGCACCCAGGCAGCAACCGTTAAGGGATAGGCGTTAAGCGCGTCTGAATGAGGAACATTCACGAATCCGTTTGTCAGATTCAGCGCCGTATCGGGATTATAGGGCGCGAGAGCCAGCCAATGGACTCCAGTGCCCAACGTGGCGTTGTGCCCGAGGCTGGTCGCGTCCATTGTCGTCGTTCCGAAACCCTCGTTAAAGCGATAGTAGCCAGCCAATCCCGGCTCACCGCCAGTCAGTAGGTTGGTGAAGTTCTGCGAGATCTCGCTGGGCGTGCGGACAACCGACCAAATACGGACTTCGTCCAGGTCACCCAGAAATGCTTGAGCGGGATCAAATCCACCTCCGATCAAATCCTGATCCTGTCCAAACACGAGAGTGCCGTTGTTGCCTAATACTACACCCGCCTGGTGATTGGTGGAAAATGCGAGCGCGCCGTCTTTGAAAATCTGAAGTGCTCCTGATGTGGACCAGGTAACCGCAATATGGTGCCAAAGGCCATCGGTGAGGGAAACACCGGTGGGGACACTCGAAAGGTTGTTGATCCAGATCGAGATGTTCTGGTGATTGTAGATCAGAAAGTTATTTGCGTCACCTCCGGCTCCATAAGAAAAGAGCGAACCGGCCTTCGACGTATTCGTCGAGCGCGCCCAGAACTCGACTGTGATGTTTGTGCTGGGAAAACCCTGGAATCCAGAAGTAATCACTGCGGCGTTGATCGTGCCGTCGAACGTGAGTGCGTGACCAATATTGGTGATCTGAGTGAAACAGGTCTGCGGGCAACAAACCAGCAGCAGCAAAGCGATGGCCCCGCCCCGAAGAGAAGCTGTCTTCCGATTGAGTTCTAATGTTGTATCGACGCCAATAGCGTCCCTCCTGCAAGCCTTCACATAGGAATCAGCCAGGATAGATAGTTTCATAGCTCCTTGAAATCCGTTTATTGGTTTAGCACCGGCGAATTGGCCACGCGCGTTAAACGAAACGTGCCTTCGGCCACGATGTTGGTTCGATGCAAGCCGGTGATGCTTTCCCGGTAAACTCCGCCCATGGCATTGTAAGCGTAATCCAAGCTGGAACTGGTATTGCCTCCCCCCGGATCGGTTGCCGAGTATCGCAACTCGATATTGCGCGTTACGCGATACGCCTCCTCTTTGTAATTAGCGTAAGTGGCATCCAGGTTATCGTGATCGGGATGAAATCGATGTTTGAACGGATTCGTGGCAAAATTTGGCTCTAGAACGATGGTGCAGCGATTGGTGTTGCCGGTTGCAAATACTCCAGTCATGGCGAGAGCATTATTGGCGCCTCCTTCGAAATCGAAATCGACCGTGCTGATGCGCCGGCCCACGGGCACACCATCGCGCAATGATGCCCCTTGGTACTGTGGAATTCTTGAGTCGTCCGTAAGCAGCACGTACCGGCCAGGTCTGTCAGTCACAGCGCGTCCATGGCTATCATTGGTCGTAGTCCCGTTCTGCCACATCTGGATCACTTCCTTAAGCAATCGCGCCTGTCCGCTGGCATCCACGTGGACCAGGAGCCGCAAGTCAAAACTGGAACGCGTGGGTGTCACCTTCATCGGTTGAGTGGAATTGGCCTCGTTGACGTTTGTGACACTGGCCGAACCGACCCACAATCCAGCCGCGGGATTTCCAACTCCCGCTAATCCCGTCAGCGACGCCCGTGCGGGAAGCAGTTTACCAGCGGTCACTGGAATCAAGTAGCGTGTGCCGATATCGTCTGTGACTTCAATGATTGAACCGTAGTTCGTTCCAGTAAAATCTTTCCTCCTCATCGCGAGTCGGAGATCAATTCCTGTCCCACCAGGTACTTGAAGGCAATAAGGCGCGGGCAGATTGACCCAGTTAAGCCGGTTGCTGGCAAAAGTCTGGTATGAGAGAGGATTGTTCGCTCCGTTGAAAAGGTCACGCCAACAGACGGTTCTGACGTTAGTTGAGTTGTTCAGGATGCGCGGGACAAGCTCGGTCAGCACCGTTCCATAGTTGAGGCCTTCGCCTAATTCCAACTCGATTCCGCTCGGTCCTTGAAATGTGGAAGCACCGCTGCAAAAAGACCAATATGCCTCGCCACTCTTCATCGGTGCTGACGCGGAGACGAGATGCCACTGCCCATCCGCTTGCAATTGGTAAATGGGTTGTCCTGCATGGGCTGCCGAGGGGCCGAAAAATGTTGTAAATGTTGGAGGCAAAGTTGGGCTCACCGGAAAACCACGCAGATTGAAAGAATCCGTCACCCATTTAGCCGGGCGCACCACGGGAACGCCGGTGACGGTGAGCGTCGCGGCATTGGTAAGCTTTACCAGGTAAGGTCGTAACGCATGAACCGAGTAGAGTTTCGACAGAAACGCTTCCGGTCGCGGGGGCGGGAAATATCCGAGCCACGCCGGATTATTGAACAGTGCCTCTGTTTGCTGCTGGATAAACTCGACAGAGGAATCCTTTGCCACGTAGGTCCACACGCTCGATAAGGGTAGGTTTACAAATACTGCGGCGACTGCCGTATTTGTTGGTTCGACCTCGAGCCAGATCGAATTCCAGCCGTTTCGCAGTTGAAATGATTGGTTGGTTATTTGAGCAGGGACGCACATTGCCATCAGCAACGTTCCGAGAATAAAAAATCGCGTTTTCATGTTTGCGGTTACTGGCGCAATTGTGCTGTTTGTGTCCGTGGCATTTTTGGTGGCTCCTGTTTTTCCAAGGGAAGCGTAATGGTTTCCAACAGTTGTTGGTTGATCTGAATATCCAACCCTTGCTTGATGGACGTTTGGAAACGCTCTTCGGCCTGCTGCGCTTTCAGCCGGCCAAGCTGATAGCGGATGGCATCCTGGACTTCGGATAGGGGTTTATACCCGGCTTCCTTTCTTTCCAATAACTTTACAATAAACAAGCCTCGCGGCGTGGGTATCAGAGGTGCGAAATCGCCCGCTTTCTCCACGCCCGACAAAGCTTGTAACAATTTCTCATCCACATCCGATCCGCCCCTGCTCAGCCAACCAATCTCGCCCCCTCGGTAGCGAGTCGCTTGGTCGACCGAATGGCGGCGAACTACGTCCGCGAATTGTTGCTCCGTTACTGCTGCTTTCGCTTCAGTCAGCACTGATTCAGCTCGCTCGAGACACTCCCTTTTCTTCTCAGAAGTGGCGTGTTCGGGCGTTTCGAGCAAGATGACCGCCACACGAACGGCGAGCGGCGTCGCATAACGACCTTTGTTCGCAGAGTAGAACTGTTCAATCTCCTGCTCCGCGACGGTCGAATTGGTCGAAGTGAAATGCACTTCCTTAAATTGAGTTGCGATAAGATTCTTGATTCGAGATTCCATCTCGGGAGTTCGGTCGAAACCTGCGGCCTTGGCTTTCGCATAAAGCGCGTCGGTCTGAATAAGTGCTTCGAGTGCGGCAAGCTTTTGCGATGTGGTCGGGTTGCTCCTGTCGTGTCGATGTTGCCTTGCCAGTTCATCTCGCAACCTCTCGACAGTGATCTTCTCACCGGCGACCACCGCCACAGCGTTGCCGATTTCGACGGTCTTGGGCGCGTCGGGTTTCCCGCAAGAAACAGCGACCAAAGCAAATGCAAATAGCAAAGGCGCAATGCGGAAGCAAATGCCGCGAGATTCTGCAGTTATCATAAGGTCCTTCGATTTGAGCATCTCCGCCGCAGGAGGCCTAACGGCCTTGTATGCAAACGGACTTCATAGACACGTGCGCAAGGGCGCAAAAAAAGGGCCAGAGAATCGAAACAATTTGGCTTCGTAAGATTGGCCCTCGGATTTCAGCAAAACCTCCGACATAAAAAGGAAACAGACGGAAGGAGTTTCAATGCTGCCATCACAAAATGAGTCACAAAGAGCACTAAAGGAAAATACCGCGATGGTTTCAGAATATCTCCGCTCAGTCGGAAAGATCCACGCATCCATCCTTTCAATGCGGGGCAACGCGTTGACTCGACAAATCTCCAGACTTTTCTCGATCCGCGCCAGCCACAGGTTGAGCCTGGGGGAATAACTACGGTGAAAACTTCTCCGCCCGTTCCTCAAAACGCTCGACGAGAAACCAACGAGTCCAGCGGGAGTAGTAATCTGTGTCGCTTACCGAGGCACATTTCTTCCTGAAATGTTCCAGGGCGCCCGAGGGAACGCTTTCCCTCTCTTTTCTTTCGTTCAAGCGGACGCCAGCGACGCTTTCCACAAAGTCGGGAAACCAGCCTGGGACAGGTACGGGGACTTCCGTCACATCGCAAACCCGCAGCGCGTCTGAGCTGGCGATGCTCAGGCAACGCCGGCTGTCCGGGCTGAACTGGATCGAGGTAACCCGGCCACTATGTTTAACGGGGTCGCTTACCGAGTAGCCTGTCCGCGCGTCCCATAGACGGGCGGTGCCATCCTGGGAACCGGTTAGAACCAGGCGGCCATTCGGGCTAAACTCTGCATGTCCGACTTTGTCCTTGTGCCGCATGGGCTGTGAAACCGGCTCACCCGTGCTTGCGTCCCACACACGAGCGGTGCCGTCTTCCGAGCACGTTAGCACCCATTTGCTATCCGGGCTGAAGTGGGCGCGAAAAACTCCGCGTTCATGAGTCAGCGGATGTGTCACCGGCTGTCTTGAATGCGCGTCCCAAATAACAGCCGAACGGTCAGCCGACGCCGTCACTATACGCCGGCCATCGCGACTGAACTCCGCACTCCATACGATACCTTTGTGCCTCAAAGGTTCCGTCCATAATGCGTGGCCGTCGGCTGTGGACCAAAGCCGCGCGGTTCCATCCACACTGGCCGTTAAGACCGCGGTTGAATCCGGGTGAAAATGCACATGGAGGACTTCGTCTTGATGCTGCAATGCAGGCCCGACAGGCTGCCCCGTCTCCAAATTCCACAAACGTGCAGTCCAGTCGGTCGAACCCGTCGCCACCAGATGGTTGTCAGGTGAAACTGCGATGGCACAGACGCTCCATCGATGTGGGAGGGGCGCTGTCAGAGGCTCACCGGTTTGCGCATCCCATACTCGGCCGATAGTGTCCCAACCTGCGGTAGCCAGTTTCTTGCCGTCCGGCGAGAGGTCCATCCGAAACACCTGGTTGGAATGAAACATCGGCTTGCCCATACGTTGTTTGGTCACGATATCAAGGATCTCCACACTCGCCCGCGTGGAGTAGAACACTCGCCGCCCCTCACGGTCGAAGCAGGCACAGGGATACATATCGGTTGTCTTAACTGTAAACGTCTCAGGTGTGGCAACACGCGCCTCCCAAACTTTGACCGCACCATCCTGGGAAGCAGTCAGGATATGACGGCCATCCGGACTAAATCTTAAATCTGTGATCGGACCCTCGTGCTCAAAAGGTTCAGTCAGCGCCAGGCCGGTAAAGGAATCCCACAATCGGGCCACTCCGCTTTGTGACCGTGTCGCCAATTGCTTCCCGTCCGGGCTGAACCGGAAATATGAAAACGGCCGTTCAGCCTCGACAGATTGGCCAAGCATGTGCCCGGACGCCACTTCCCAAATCTTCAGGCCCCGGTCGTATGCCATGCTCGCAAGCCTGTTTCCGTCTGGACTGAATTCGATCTGAAGCACGTCGCGGTCCTGCATCTCGAATTCCCTTAATTTCTCCTGGCTGCGGAAATTCCACAATTCTATTGAACCACCCCGCACGATGGCGAGCGTCTGACCATCCGGGCTAAACTGAACCTTTGCAACCTGCTTGCCAAGTATCAGGGAAGCCGTAAGTTCTTCTGAATTCTCGACTGCCCGTACATTCACGGTCCCGTTGGAGGCAGCAATAGCAATATTCTGATTGTCCTGGCTGAATGCTGCTTCCCGAATCCTCGAAGAGACGGTCAACGGACCTCCAACTCGCTTTCTGCTTCTTAAATCCCATATTTGCATGGTCGCGTCCGTCTCTCGCAATGCGAACAGGGTTCGATTGAGGTTCACAACTCCATTCAGCCCTGCGACCCCTTGGGGAAATTCGAACACAATGTTGCCGTCAATCACATCCCACAAGCGTGAAATCCCGTCCTGGCACGTTGTCAAAACAAACTGTTCATCCGCCACAAACATGGCAAAATTGACTTTTAAAGAATGAAGAAATGTACTGAGGACACGGCATTTGCCCAGGTGCCAAATTCTTACCTTTCCGTCATCGGTCGCGGTCACGAGCCGCTGGCCGTCTTTGCTCAGATCCAAAGTGTTGATCCTTGCCCCATGTACTAAAGGCGCAGCGGCGGGCAGTGCAAAGCTACAGTGACTCAACATGGAAACCACTCGGTTCGCGGCAACAGAGTCATTGGGGTCGTGGCGTAGGAAACCACTCAGGTATGCTAGCGCGTGGGTTCGTTTCCCAGTCGCAATCAGTTCGTCAATCTTCTGCCATTCAAGATCCCGGACATTCTTCGCGAGCTGCACGTTCGCGCGCTCCTTGGCCTGATTGGCTGAGGCCAGGCGCACGCTGACGATTAGGATTCCCGCCAGGCCGACCGCAAATACCAGGTTCAACAAGACTAATAGCGTGGCCACTTTTGGGTTTCGTCGAGCCCATTTGGTAACACGCTCGATGGAAGTAGCAGGCCGAGCTCGGATTGGTTCATGGCGGAGCCAGCGTTCCAAATCTTCCGCCAACTCCAGCGCCGTGCCATAGCGACGAACCGATTCCTTTTCCATGCACTTAAAACAGATTGTCTCCAAATCGCGATCTACTGAAGGATGAAACATGTGCGGTGGAGTGAGTTCCTCCTCAACCACTTTGCGCATGGTTTCCAACGCTGTAGGAGAATGGAATGGCGGCCGGCCGGAGAGAGTTTCATACAGGATGGCCCCCAGGCTGTACACGTCAGATGCTGTAGTGAAAGCGGTGCCTTTGCCAGCGGCTTGTTCGGGCGACATGTAGTTCGGCGAACCAATTACATCAGAGCTGAGAGTCAGGCCTGATTCTTGAGCCGCAATTTTGGCAAGTCCGAAATCAGTAACATGGGGCTGACCCTGGTTGTCGATCAGAATGTTCGCCGGCTTCAGATCTCGATGTAGAATGCCCCGCTGATGGGCATAATGTATCGCCCGGGCAATCGCGTCGATCAGCTCCGCGGCTGGCCGCGCGTCCATTGGAGCGGCGTCCAACTGCTTTACCAGGTCGCGGCCCTCTACCAGCTTCATGGCAAGAAAGAGGCGACCTTCTACCCGGCCAAACTCGTAAACAGGAACAATATGCGGGTGATCGAGTTGTGCCGCTGCCTCGGCCTCTGCCTGGAAACGCTTTAACGTTCGTTCGCTCGCAAAAGGCCCCGCCAGGATCATCTTGAGAGCAACGATTCGGTTGACCGTTTGATCTCGTGCTCGATAAATAACTCCCATTCCACCATGGCCGATCTCCTCCAATAATTCATAATTCCCAAATGTCCCTAAAGGAGCCTGGTAATCCCCCGTAGAGTGAACTGGTCCCGTTTGCGAGGCTGACAAACCGGCCTCCAAAATGCATCGCGCGCAGACACCGGCCGGAGCCAAATGCCCAAGCGGGGTCCCACAGCTCTCACATGTCCGCTGCTTTGGACTTTCGTTCGTCATCTCTGGGTACCAGTGCACTAAAGAAAAACACTGGAAGCGTTACAAATTTTCCATTGACCAATCCAAAAATCTGCCTTGGTGCCTCTAAACAGGCGGGACGAAGCCAGCGCTCCCGCTGATTGCCTCACTGACTCACGATTCTCATGAGATGCCGGATTTCATCGTCGACCTCACCTGGTTTTGCGACCGTCTGCCCGATCTCTTCACGTAGTAGTTCCCGGTACCTTTGCCGAAAACGATGGGCGATAGTTTTTACGTTGCTAGCCGTGAGTCCACATTTTTGTGCGAGCTGCGGATACGGAATGGAGGCTGCGTCCCCCCAAAGATGCGCCTGTAAGTCTTCAAAAAGGCCGGCGCGGCCTTCGGCCGCGAACTCATCCCGCAACCGATTTAAGACGGTCTGCAGTAATGTTGCCGCCCATTGCTGTTCAAAAATCCGAGCTGGATCCGTTTCATCCACCTGTTCCACTCGGCAACGCTCCTCTGCATCCTGGTAGTCCAGAGACAGCAACTTTTGACCACCACCCCGTTTTTGGGCTAGCGCTTTATCGTGTTGGTTATGAAGAAAGTTTTCCACCGAGATCATCAGAAACACACGGAAGCGACCGCGCTCGCGCGAAGCTTTAGCCACGTAGTTCTTCTCAAGGAAACCTGCAAAAAATTCCTGCGTAAAATCCTGCGCTTGTTCGGGAGAATGCCCTCGCTTTCGGATAAAAGCGTAAACCGGAATCCAATAAGTTTGGCACAAACGGGAAAGGGCCGCTTCAGCCTGGGCTGATCCCGCCTCCCCAGCGGCCAGCACGGCACTCCAATGTGTGGTATGGAACTGCCTTGACGCCCCTTCGGCAGGCTCGACATTCAAATGTGTCATGCGCTTGGCTCGAATTTGCTCTTGGAAGTCAATCAATATCAGAAAAACTGTAATCCTGCAAGCGTCAGATTTCCGCCCCGCGAAAGCGCTTTCGCGACGAGCGCCAACTGCCTGGTCGCTCAGGGGCAAAGCAAGCCGATGACTGCGTCGTGGTAGATTCCACGATTGCTACGAGAAATGACCGTATCTCCTCGGCCTGTTTCCTGTCAGTGATATTGACCGTAACACAGGTCATTCGCAAGGGGCGCCCGGCTTCCTCGTAAAATCCTTTGCCGCGGATCGCAAGATAATGCACCGAACCGTCAGGCCAAATCATGCGAAACTGTGCAGTGAAATCGATCTCTTGTTTTAATGCTTTCAGGATTACGTCCCGAACACTTGCGCGGTCGTCGGCATGAATCAAATCCAGAAATGTCTCGAATTTACCGCTGAAGATTCCCCCTTTAGTCCAGCTGACGCGGGAGTATTCTCATCCCATGGTCGATCCCAGGTAAGATTGTCCGTTTTAATATCCCACAGCCAGGTTGCCGTAAGAGAGGCTTCCAGCGCGAGCCGCAAACGCTCTCACCCTTTACGATAGAAATGTCCCCTTCCTATTTGCTATTTTCCAAATCAAAACAACTTGGCTCCCCTGAGTCAGTCGAGTCTCTTTGACACCATCATTACTTTCCCGCTAGGGTGCCCAGCAACATTCTTTAATGCTAAAAGGCGCTATTAAGGTCACCATGCTGGGAAAAGCGCGCTATCCATCACCTCTGGGGCAGCGGGTGACGCGCGTTGAGTATATCCCAGCATCAATAGCGCACATTGCCGGTTCGCGGCGAAACAATGTTGCACTTTTCGAGCTGGCAGGACCACGGGCGAAGATCTTTTTCGAGCCCGCCAGAACCCGCGCAGGAATTGTAACGTGCGGCGGGTTATGCCCCGGGTTGAACGATGTGATTCGCTCCCTCTTTTTCGAACTGCACCACGCCTACGGTGTGAAAGAGGTGCTGGGGTTCCGCTGGGGATATCAGGGGTTGGACCCGAAGAAAGGCGAAGATCCGCTCATTCTGACCCCGGCTATGGTTGACGGGATCCACCAACAAGGAGGTACGATTCTAGGGACTTCGCGAGGTCCAGTGAATCCTGCTTCCGCCCTCGAGACCGTGATGCGACGTAAATTAAATATTCTCTTCACGATCGGCGGTGACGGCACGCAGCGTGGAGGTTGGGACCTTTTCCAAGAAGCCAGGAAGCGTGGTTACCCGCTTTCAGTGGTCGGTATTCCCAAGACAATCGATAACGACGTCGCGTTTGTATCGCGCAGCTTCGGTTATCTCACCGCAGTTCAAGAGGCCGAAAAAGTGTTGCGCCGTGCTCACACGGAAGCTCGGAGCGTGCAAAATGGGATTGCCCTGGTGAAAGTAATGGGGCGGCACGCTGGTTTTCTCGCGGTCGGAGCTACTGTCGCAAGCCAGGATGTGAACTTTACCCTGATTCCGGAATTGCCCTTCCAGTTGGAGGGGCAGAATGGATTTCTGGCGGCGCTCGAACGACGCATCTTGAAACGCGGACATGCCGTCGTCGTGGTCGCCGAGGGCGCAGGTCAAAACTTATTCGAGAATAAAGAGGAAGAACGGGACGCTTCCGGAAACTCCAGGCTCAAAGATATTGGAGTGTTGCTGCGCAGAAGGATCGAGGATTGGTTCAACTCTCGCCAGATTCCCATTGTTTTACGTTACTTTGATCCCAGCTATTTCGTCCGAAGCAGCCCTGCGAACTCGGAAGATTCCATCGTGTGCGATATGTTCGCGCGCAATGCCGTACATGCTGCGATGTCAGGAGCGACCGGGTTGGTGATTGGCTATCTTCATGATCGATTTATTCATGTGCCAACCGAGATCCTGGTAAAGCAGAAAAAAAGATTCGACCTCAAGGGACCTGCGTGGAGTGCCGTGCTTGCCGCTACCGGACAACCTCATCGGTTTGAGTGAAACCAAGATCAGTCCTGGCCAAAGGTAACGAATGGGGCCGCGTAAATTTGTGCGAAGCCTAACTTTGTGTTTCGTCGGAGGTGCGGCGGGTTTGCATCCTCCGTTCTTTGGGCTCGCGGGAAGTCTCGGGCGCTTTGCTTTGGCGCAGCCAGTGGATCTCGATGGTTTTGCCCAGTTCAAGGTAGTTCTCAAAGTCGCTCGGTTTGACCATGAAAGAGTTGGCGCCGAGTTGATACGCCTGGTTGATGTCGCGGATGTGATCGGAAGCTGTCAGGACAATTACTCGCAACGAACGCAAGCCAGGCTGCTCACGGATCCATTGGAGCACTTCAAAGCCGTCGGTGCCGGGCATGGCGAGATCCAGCAGGAGGATGTCGGGCAAGGGATATTCGTCGCGCAGTGAGTAGCGACCCTTGCCTTGGAGGTACGCTATAGCTTCCTGCCCGCTTTTGACACTGTAAACTGGGTTGGGAACATGAGCCTTCTCGAATGCCTTGCGGATGACCATGATGTCATCTTCGGAGTCGTCGGCAATTAGAATGAGTGCTCTTTCGGGCATTACGGTGCGATTCTCGCTTGCAGCAGTATCGACCCGTCGGTGGTGTTTGCAAGAGGTAATTGGCCGCACAACTTATATTGGGGGTAGGTATAACCCTACCGCCGAAGCCAGCCGCTGAAGCGTAACCAGGCGAAAACAAACGGCTGCCTCTACGGAAGATGCGGACATAACTGAACCGGACGACCGGACGCACGAGGGGCATCCACAATCATAGTCGGCGCATGAGATTCAAAGGAGCCGCTGCCGGATAGGGGATCTTCCTCTCGAAGTGGTGTTGCTGGCGCAAGATAGCCGCAATATGCTTGTCGAGAAGTTAAAGCTGTGCCCAGGATTTACCCTCGCCAGATTCTGGCATTATCGCTAATCTCAATTGCCGTGATGCACTCATTACCCCGAGGCCATGTTTACCGTACAGGGGCGTTACGTCAGTCCTTCCCAAAGCTGAACGGCTTACCATGATGAAAATACTTGTCGTCGATGACGACGCATTTATCGTCGAAGCTTACAGCCGCAAGCTCCGCCAGTCCGGTTTTGAAGTGGAAAGTGCGGGTGACGGTCTGGCCGCAAAAAAACTGTTACCCCAGATGAAGCCCGAAATCGTCGTTCTGGATTTAATGTTGCCCCAAATGAATGGCTTTGAACTGCTGAAATATGTTCGCGCACAGGCTGAGTTAAAAGAAACACGCGTAGTCGTGCTCTCGAACTTTTACCTCGGTGATTCCGAGCGGCAGGCCGCGGCGGCTGAGGCGGACGCCACACTTATGAAGTCCAAATGCACACCCACAGTGCTGCTGTTTACTATCAATGAGCTGATCCGCGGCCCCGCAGCTGTGCAGACCAAGGAAGTAATATCTTCAGTGGCTCGCGACAAAGGCGCGGACTTGGAAGCCGAGGTGGCAAAGCGCAGAGATTTTCTGAAGGATGCGCCCATTACACTGGCAACGCTCCGGCAGATGAATGATGCTTTTATCCAAACCAAGGTAAAACACATCCGGTCTCTGCGGCTGCAAAACTTCTCCCGAAAAGTCCATTTTGTGGCTGAGGTAGCAGGGTTGCTCGGACTGGAGGATATCGCCCTTGAGGCCGCTGCTCTGGAAGCACTTCTGTTGAAACTTGAAGACCAGCCGGAGTCGATCACTCCTTCAATACTGCAAACGATTGCCTACACACTCGATTTTCTTCAATTGCTCTATTCCCAGCCACACGATAGAGAAGCCGCGGCCAAAGTGCCCTTAAAGGCATTCGTCCTGGACGATGACGCCGTATCCGGGCGAGCTGTGGCCAGCGCCCTGAGCAATTTAAACATCGAATCAAGCGTGTTACAGCAGTCTTCCCGGGCTCTGGAAAAACTCGAGGAGGAGCAGTTTGGATTAATTCTGCTGGATATCGAAATGCCGGAAATCGATGGCTTGGAGTTTTGCAAAAAAGTGCGCGAGATGCCGCAGTACAGAAGAACGCCGGTTATTTTTGTTACGGGTCATACTGATTTTGAGAGCCGGATTAACAGTGTTTTGAGCGGCGGAGACGACCTGATCTCAAAGCCCATATTCCCCGTTGAACTTGCAGTAAAGGCCGTGACGCACCTGCTTCGAAGCCAATTGGCGGAATAACGACCTCCGAACTTCGCGTAGAGAGAGTTTGCCTCAGCAAGAGATGTGGCACTCGGCTTCGAAGCCGACCCGGCCCGACAATCCCGATCCATCGGGAAACTCTCAACACAAACTTCTCTCAACTCAGCACTAATGGTGTGCATGCTCGGTAGCAAATTGTGCCGTCGGTCCAATCAACGTCCTCTGCCTCGAGATTCGCCACGTCAGTTTGCGATCCGCCCAAACACCAGCAAAGCTAGTAAAATGCGTGACGCTCCGGGTTATGTTCCCGGGCGAGGATTTTCAGGTGCTCCACATATTTGATGCCCCGCTTTTTCTTATATCTGACCTTTGGCCAGAGTTTTGGGGCCAGGACTGATTTGACCGTTTCGAGTGGGAAAAATCGTAATCTTTGATAGAAACATCCTTGGTGTGAGTGCAAACCGAGATCGCGAAGAGGAAATCTTCGATACCGCCCGCGAACTCGCATCCGATGAGCGGGCCGCGTACCTCGCTGAGAGCTGTGGCCAGGATGCGGGCCTTCGCCAGCGGATCGAGGAGATGCTTCAGGCTGATGCGGCCGCCGGCGAGTTCTTCAAAACTCGCGACGCGCCTTCAACTACTGTGATCCTTGCCGATGCCACCTTGTCGCCCTCGATTGAAAAGGTCGGGGACCGGATTGGTCGTTACAAGCTGCTTCAGCAAATTGGCGAGGGCGGCATGGGCTTGGTTTACATGGCGGAGCAGGATCAGCCGGTGCGGCGTTCGGTGGCACTCAAGATTATTAAGCTGGGCATGGATACTCGGCAGGTGGTGGCACGGTTCGAGGCCGAACGGCAGGCTCTGGCGATGATGAACCATCCCCATATCGCCAAGGTTTTCGACGCCGGCGCGACGGATTCGGGACGGCCGTACTTTGTCATGGAGCTCGTGCGCGGTATTCCCATCACGGAGTATTGCGATCAGAATTGTTTGCCCACGCGGCAGCGTCTTGATCTTTTCATTCTGGTTTGCCAGGCGGTCCAGCATGCGCACCAGAAGGGGATCATTCATCGTGACCTCAAACCGTCGAACATCCTCGTCACTTCCAACGACGGTGTCCCCTGGCCAATGATCATTGACTTCGGCATCGCCAAGGCCACCCACCAGCGGCTCACCGAGAAAACGGTCTTCACCCATTTTGCGCAAATGATCGGCACTCCCGCCTACACGAGCCCGGAGCAGGCCGAAATGAGCAAGATGGACGTGGACACGCGCACCGATATCTACGCGCTCGGGGTGCTGCTTTATGAGTTGCTGACGGGCACCACACCTTTTTCCGCCAAGGAACTCTTGAGCCTTGGCTACCGGGAGATGCAGCGCACGATCGTGGAAAGAGAACCCCTGCGCCTGTCCACCCGCCTCAGCACCATGGCCAATGAGGAGCGCACGGTGGTGGCCAAACAGCGAAGCGTGGACGCGACCGCCCTGGCCAAGCTGTTTCGCGGCGACCTCGACTGGATCGCCATAAAGTGCCTTGAGAAAGATCGCGCGCGGCGTTACGAAACGGCCAATGCCTTGGCGATGGACATCCGTCGCCATCTCGAAAATGAACCGGTGGTAGCACGGCCACCCAGCCGGCTCTACGAATTTCAAAAGACCGTCCGCCGGCACAAATTCGGCTTCGCCGCGGCGGCGACATTGATCCTCGTGCTGGCGCTGGGCGTTCTGGTGAGCACATGGGAGGCAGTGCGCGCCACGCGGGCGGAGGCCCGTGAGGCTGAACACCGCCGTCGCGCGGAAGCCAACGAAATGAAAGCCGAAACCGAAGCCACCAAGAGCGCACACGTCGCGCAATTCCTTAAGGACATGCTCAAGACCGTGGAACCCTCGGTGGCATTGGGCCGGGACGCGACCATGCTGCGCGAAATCCTGGACCAGACCGCCGAACGGGTCGGCCAAGAGCTCCCGCACGAACCGGCCGTGCAGGCCGAACTGTTGAGCACCATTGGCGTGACTTACTATGGATTGGGTGAGGCGCAGAAAGCCATCGCGGCTCACCAGGAGGCCTTGCGCCTGCGACGCGGCCTGTTCGGCGAAACCAATGTCTGGGTGGCCGCCTCGCTCACGGAACTGGGCGAAGCGCTTGAAATTCAGCAAGTCTATGCCACCGCGGAATCTGCGCACCGTCAGGCCGTGGCCCTTCGACGACTGCTTTTGGGAAACCAGCACCCCGACACGGCGCGTTCGCTCAGCGACCTGGCTTCAGTTCTCAAGGAACAACACGGCTTAACGGAGGCTGAAAGCCTGCAACGCGAAGCGTTAGCCGTTCAAACCAACCTCTTCCCTCATGGCAATGATGACGTGCTCAATTCCCTCCACAACCTGGGCGACATTGTGATGTCACAGGACCGACTGCCCGAGGCCGAAAGCATCACTCGGCAAGCGCTTGAGCTGGCCCGCAAACTTCATGGAGCGGAACATCCAGACGTAGCCACGGCGTTGACCCGGATAGGCAGAGTGCTGGAGCGCCAGCGCAAGAACGCGGAGGCCGAACCTTGGCTTCGAGACGGATATTTGATGAGAAGAAAATTTCTCGGAAACGACCACGCCTATGTCTCCAGTTCACTCGACTCGTACGCGAAGATGCTCAACGGGCAAGGCAAGTTCGCCGAGGCGGAGGCGGCGTTGCGCGACAACTGGAAACAGCGCGCTACGCGACCGCCGATGACGCTGCTGGGCGCCATGATGACGGCGCTGTTCGGCCAGGGCAAGCCAATCGAGCCCGAATTGCGCGATGCGCTGGCGCGCAAGGCAGCAGACCTCAAAAAGGTTGATGATTCGAATGAAGTGGCGTGGTTTTTGGCGACGTGCCCCGAAGCGGCCTTTCGTGACGGTCCCCGTGCGGTGCAACTGGCGGAACAAGCGGTCGCCGCCACCAAGCGGGCAGAACCGACAATCCTCGATACGTTGGCGGCGGCGTATGCCGAAGTTGGCCAGTTTGAGAAGGCGGCGCAGCTTCAACAAGAAGCGATGGCCCTGCTGCAAGATAAGGACCTGACAGCAAACTACGCCTCGCGCCTCAAACTCTATGCCACGAAGAAACCCTACCACGATTTCAGCTTCGCGCTCAACGCTGCCGGCGCGCTCGCCGCCACGGCTTCCACCTTCCTGGAACAGGGAAAAGCTGAACCTGCGGAGAGTGCCGCCCGCCAATCCCTCAACCTCCGCGAACGCTATGCGCCGGACGATTGGACCACGTTCAACAGCCGCAGCTTGGTCGGCGGAAGCCTTTTAGGCCAGAAGAAGTATGCCGAGGCTGAACCTTTACTGCTCTCCGGCTATGAAGGAATGAAGCAGAGAGAGAAATCCATTCCTGCCGCCGGAAAGATACGAATACAGGAAGCTATCCAGCGTGTGGCGGAAGTCTACGAAGCCACTGGCCAAGTGGAGAAAGCAGCGGAATGGAAAAAGCTGAAGGAGTTTGATCCAGCGAAGGCTGAAAAGTAGTTTGTCACGCCGACCCCACCGCGGAAGAAGCTAAGTTCGGGCGCTTTCTCAAATCAAGCTCGCCGAGAGCGAGGAGTCCCGCCCCCTTGATTCCCGTGAAGGGGCTTGAAATCGTTTCGAGTTGTCGCCCGTCTTTCTCCTGCTACTCTGGAGCGCGTGAGCGACGTGACCCGCATCCTTGACGCCGTTCAGCAAGGCGATGCCGCAGCGGCGAAGGACCTGTTGCCATTGGTCTATGAAGAGCTGCGCCGATTAGCCCGTTCGAAAATGGCTCAACAAGCCGCTGGACACACCCTTCAGCCGACTGCGCTTGTGCATGAAGCCTGGCTGCGGTTGGTCAGCTCTGAGCGGCAGGAGTGGCACGGACGGAGCCACTTCTTTGCCGCGGCGGCTGAAGCGATGCGTCACATCCTGGTGGACAGCGCCCGGCGCAAACGCCGCGCCAAACATGGCGGCGGACAAGAGCGGTTGGATGTGAACGAGATCGAGATCGCCGCCTGCGTGGATGACGAAAAAATATTGTTGGTCCACGAAGCCCTGGAGAAGCTGGCCATGGAGGACCCGATTCGCGCCGAAGTCGTAAAGCTGCACTATTTCGTCGGCCTGACCCACGCCGAATCCGCCGAGATCCTGAAGATTTCCGAGAAAACCGTCCGCCGCCATTGGAACTATGCCCGCGTGTGGTTGTATCAAGCCATTCAGTCGCAGATGAACCCAACTCTCTCCACGCGGGCAAGCTGCCGGACGGGATCAGCGAGTAAGTTAGAAAAATCCTGACGTTCGCGCCTCCTTGTTCTTCTGAGGAATCTGTCGTACCTAAGCGCCCTCATCGAAGGCTCTGAAATTCTTTCCCACCGTGACCGTTTCGATTCGGGAAAAGCGTAATCCCTGTTGGATGCAGATCACGAACACAACTCGCAACAAGAATGAAAAAATGATGAAAACTCGAATCGCCAAACTCATGCTCGATCGCACTGCAATCTCAATCGCCGCTGCCGTCCTTTGCCTCGCCGCGTCCGTGCGCGCCGAGGCCGCTCCCGGACAATCCAGCGCTTCCCGTAAGCCGCCCCATGGCGGCGGGTCTGGCGGCGGCTTGCCTTACCCCACAGCGTCCACCGTCAGTCAACTCATTGCTGACATCAATTACGCCAACAACACTGGCGGTGCGATCACCATCAACCTGGCCGTGAGCACCACCTTCCTCTTGAAGAGCGCAGACAATACGACCGATGGCGGAAATGGTTTTCCGGTCGTCGGCGGCGCGAAAGCCGTCAACCTGACCATCATCGGCAACGGCGCCACCATCCAGCGGACTAACGTGATTGGCAGGTACTCTCAAGTAAAAAACCCCTTCCGACTGTTCGATGTGGCGGCAGGATCTTCGCTGACGCTTGACCGGATTACGATGAAAGGGGGGCTGGGGGGTGCAATTCTCAACCATGGCATACTCAACATTGTTAACGGGAGCATTCTCTCGGAGAACTCCGCAGGGGATAGCGGCGGAGCCATCCACAATTCCGGGGGCACGGTGATGGTCAGCGACAGCACTTTGTCCCGTAACGGTTCCGGTAGCGGGGGCGGGATCCACAATAACGGAGGAACCGTGACGATCAGCCGCAGCATCCTTTCCAATGGCGCTTTGTACTACGGCGGGAGCATTTACAACAATGGCGGGACCGTTGCGGTTAACGACTGCAATGTGACCGGCAACAATGCCAGGTACGGCGGCGGCATCTACAACAACGGCGGCACCATCACGATCAACGACAGCGCCGTAAATAATAACTCCGCCAACCATTACGACTACCCTTGGGAGGGCGGGTACGGCGGCGGCATTTACAACAGCGCCGGGATGATTGTAATCAACCATTCCACCCTGACTGGCAACACAGCCGATCCCGGCTTCGAGGATTGGTTCGTTGTCGGTGGTGGCATCTTCAACGATGTCCAGGGCACGGTAACGGTCGGAAATGACAGCCACGTTTTCGGGAATTCTTACGATGACGTGAATAACGCTGGCGTGTTCTACCTGGATGGGACCAGCACGATCGCCATTCTCAATGGCAACCCCGCCATTCCGATGTAATCACCTCAGTGTCCGCCGGCGCGCAACTTTTTCAGGCTCAAGAAATGAAACGGAAGGCATTTGGGCTGCGATCAATTTCGCCAACCCGGGAACGAAAAATGAAAACGCAAATACGAACGATGGTCTGCGCGCTTGGGATGCTGATGGCCGCTTCCTCTGCCCGCGCCGACGGCACCGTCACTTATCTGGGGTACCTGCCGAACGACAACTACAGCAGGGCGTATGGCGTCAGCGGCAATGGCCAAGTTGTCGTCGGCACGAGCGGCTTGCACCCCAACTATGGTGGCATCCTCCCCACCTATAGCGCCTTTCGCTGGACAGCCGGCACCGGCATGGTCGGGTTGGGCTTTATGTCGGCCGCCCCGTTCAGCACTGCCAACGCCGCCAACGCCGATGGCGCGGTGGTTGTGGGTGAGGGCGCGGTGGTTGTGGGTGAGACTTTCCGCTGGGTGGCTGGCTTGGGCATGCAGGCCCTGCCCAACGACGCGTCTCGCATATTCTTCGCGATGCCCCGGGGCGTCAGTGCGGACGGTAACACGATCGTCGGCGTAAGCGGCCAGGGAGAAAACGGAGAATTCGTCGCCCTCCTCGCCACTTTCCCTGCGTCGATTTCAGCGAGGCCTTCGCTGAGTATCAAATCTTCGTCGGGCCGGCAGCTCGTACTCTCTTGGCCAACGAACTACACCGGCTTCACGCTCCAAAGCTCAACCAATCCCGCCTCTGCGATCTGGACGAATTGCAGCAGCCCGAGCGTCTCAGTCGGTAATTTTGTGATCACGAATCCGATGTCCGCCGGCGTGCAACTCTTCCGGCTCAAGAAATGAAATAACCAGGCCTGGTGGCACTCCGAAATGTGATAAATCAAGAAACGATTCTAATCGCTCGTCTCCAGTCTTCCCCAAGGACTAACCAAAGGCAAAACCCGGAATATTGGCTTCCTATGAAAAACTCACGCCGGATTATCTGCGCTCTTTTGTTTTCACTTAGCCTATCCGCAATGAACTTTCGCCTGTCAATTGCGTTGGCCCAAGGCACGGCCTTCAACTATCAAGGGCGGCTGGCCGTCGGCGGCAACACGGCGAATGGCGTTTACGACTTCACCTTCACCCTCTTCGGCGCAAGCGGTGGTGGCAGCGCCATCGCCGGGCCGGTCACCAATTCCTCCGTGGGTGTGACCAACGGTCGGTTCACCACCACGCTGGATCTGGCCGCGAACTTCCCTGGTGCAGATCGCTGGCTGGAGATTTGCGTCCGCAGTAACGGCGCAGGTGGGTTTGTCACATTGAATCCGCGCCAGCAACTGACGCCCTCGCCCTACGCCATCACGGCGGGAGACACTACCAGCGGAAACATCGCTCGCCTCAATGTGCCCAACACCGCCGTGACGGCCACGGGTCATCCCGGTGTCACTGGCGGATTCATCGTCAACGCCGCGGTGGACAATCCCGGCTCTTCGCAAAAGTAAATGCCTGTGTTGCGTTGGAACAATCGGTAACGAGATTTCATGTTATTAACCATCGAATCAATTTAACATGAAGCCCTTCTCCCCCGTTAACCCGTGGTCGCCCAGCTAAGCCAAATCATCGTGCAGCTAACCGAAATCCTCGGTTACCGCCCCAATCACTGGAGCTTTCACTGGAGCCAGGGCTTTTTCTCCTCCAAAACCGGTCAAAACCGGCCTATTTCGGCCAAAACCGAATGGAGGCGAGGGTCGGAATCGACGTCTTAACCTCGATTACAGCCCTGAAAATACTGGGTTTTTTCGAATTACACAAGCCTACTCTTTCACTACATTTTCAGGCTTTTTCGTACTCGGTTGCTGACACTTTTGCTGACAGTGGTTCACTTCTTGCGGAGAGACTGGCGTGGTGAGTCACCGTCGCTAACTCCGACGAGAAAAGTCAGTGTGAATGCGAGACTCAAAAAGGCAGCCTTGAAGAAACTTTTGCGGGCGCTATCGTTCGCCTATGCATTATAGGCCAGAAAGAAAAACTGTAGGGGATTTGCTTTCTATGATAAACCCTCCTGTTTTGGTTCCTGACTGGCAAAGGAATTACAGTTGGACAACGTCTGAGGTTGACACTTTTTGGAAAGATTTATTGGCGTTTAACGAAAAGTATCCGGGCAATCATCTGGATTCACAGGAATACTTTTTAGGCTCGGTTGTAATCGTTGAAAGTGCCAATTCACATCTACTGCTTGATGGTCAACAGCGACTAGCTACGTCAGCAATTTTGCTGTCGGTGATTCGGGATTTTCATCTATTATACAGCCGAGACGCCGCCATTCGTCTCTCCAATAATTTTCTGACGGATTATGATGATGCTACGGAAACGAATGTTTGGAAGCTCACTCTGAATCATTACGATAAGGATTTCTTTAAAAGAGAGGTTTTGGAAAATCGCGAAGGGAATTACCAAGAGCCGTCGCCTTCAATGGAGTCCCATAGATTGATTCGTAAAGCACGCGAATATTTTACTACAAAGTTTAAGGAGGTATTCAGTCAAATAAACGACCCCCTTGCGAACCATAAGTGGGCTTTGCGAATCCAAAAAGTTTTAACAAAACATGTTTCTATTGTAGCAGTGTATTCGGGTGATGAGGACAACGCAGCAATTGTTTTTGAAACGCTGAATGATAGGGGTATAGGTTTGTCCACACCCGATTTGCTTCGTAATTTGCTGTTGAGACGTGCTCGGGAAAACGAAAGAGAAGAAATCATAGATTTGTGGAAGCAGATTTTGCAGAGTGAAGATGATGTAAAGCTTAAGGCGTTCCTGCGTCATTTCTGGATTTCTCAAGAGGGGGACGTTAAGACGCAAACCCTGTACCGAGAGATAAAAAGCTATATTAATTCTAATGATGTTAATAGCTTAGATTTTTCCCGAAGAATTGCCGAAGCCTCGGCTATTTATCGCGACATTCTGTCTGGGAATGACCCAAGTGAAAGTCCCAACGAAGAGATTTCAAGACTGTTGAAAGACATTAACGACTTAGATGCGAGTATATTTTATCCTGCCCTGCTAAGTGCCTTTAAAATCACGGATGACGCAGACATTCTTAGAACATTTTTGACCGCAATCATCTCTGTTGTTGTTCGTTATCATGTGATAATAAGACTGGAAAGCAGCGTTTTGGAAGCCTCCGCGTTCGCAATGGCAAAGGTCTTATGTGATTCAGGTAACTTCACTAAGGCGTTTGAAGACTTACGCAAGCTTTCACCGAGCGATAGTAGATTTCAAGAAGCCTTTGAAAAAGCTGCTGTTTCCCGAAATGCAACCGTCAGGTATATTCTTCGTGAATTGGAACAACAGCAACGACAGACGGAGGAATTAGAAGTGTCTACTCCATCGCGAGTACACGTCGAACATATTTATCCACAAACGCCACCACCTGAGAGAAGGTGGAACAATCATGGTGATGCGATTAACAGGCTTGGTAATCTGACTTTGCTGAGTAAGAAATTGAATATTGCAATTCGAAATAGTGATTTTCTTACAAAAAGACCCTCCTATGAGATTTCCGAAATTCTTATTACAAAGTCTTTAGCTCAGTTAGCCGATTGGAATTTTGAAGCTGTTGAAAAAAGGCAAAAAACAATGAGCGACGTAGCTCCTATAATTTGGCCGAGTCCATAAGCTGAGAACCGCCCGAAGCAAAGTGGTGCTTATTGAGGAAATTTCAATACTGTGCTTTTTTCATTCCTTACTACCTTATGCGAGAGCGTTGTATTAATTGTTAGACAGGATGACACCACATCGAACGTTTCTCGTCTGTTTAGCTCCTGTTCTCGCATTCAGTGATGCCGAGTCTCAATGCTTTGCGAACATTTTCCTGATTAGCCCCTGTATTGGGAATGTGTATGCGCTTCATAAGGTTTGCATAAGAAACCGATTTCGGTCTCGTGGGGTAAGTGCAACGAGCGTTTTGGAATGTCAACAGTCGTTTAGTCGTCAATGGGGGCAGTTCAGATTTGACAAGTTTGGAAGCTGAAGCAAGGATACCTCGCAAATGGCGTCCACAATCTCAAAACAAAAGCGTGTTATTGCGCACAATGATGCGAACGTTGCCAGTTTCCAAATTCGCCAAAGAAACTTAATCAGTAAACAGCTTCTTGCCTTAATGGCAGAACGAGAGCGGATGCGGCTTACAAATAGCAAACGCCCCTCGCCACGGTAAGGGATTTGAAGGAAATGCCTGTTCAAAAGCAGACGCTTGCTCTTGTTTTTGATTTCGACGAAACACTTGTTCCTGATTCTACGAGCCTATTCCTTGCTTCAAAAGGCATAAAGCCGAATGATTTCTGGCAAAAGCAGGTGAAGGCTTTGATTGATGATGGAGTTGACCCAATCTTGGCTTACCTGCAATTGATGTTGGAGCAAGTTGGGCGACAGAGGCCACTTGGGTTGTTGAAAAGACGTGACCTTCACAATTTTGGCGCGACTTTGGACAGGAAGTTTTACCAAGGGTTACCTCAGATTTTCAAAGATTTGCGTAAGTTGGTTTCCGAAAGTTCAAACGTTGAAATTGAGTTTTATATTATTTCCAGTGGCCTATTGGACATCATTCGTGGCAGTAAAATCGTCCAAAAGCATTTTAAAGCCGTTTATGCATGTGAATTTCAGGAGCATAATGGTTGCCTTTCCAGAATAAAGCGATGTATCTCGTTTACCGAGAAGACTAGATACCTTTTTGAAATTAACAAAGGTTTGTTAGTTGATGAGGCACATAAAAATTCGAACCTCGTCAATAGAGATATCCCTGAGGCGCAGCGACGAATTCCGTTTTCCAACATGATTTACGTGGGCGACGGTATCACAGACATCCCATGTTTCTCCCTCATCAAAAAGAATGGTGGAACCGCCTTCGGTGTGTTTCACCCGAACTCGGAGCAATCTGCAAGACGGGCGTTACTTGAGTTTTTGAGAACGGATAGGGTTATCAGTTGTCATGCACCCAAATATCGGAAAAGTGAAGAACTAGGGTCACTTCTCAGAAGTGCCGTGCTACAAAGATGCCAAGCAATAGACTTAGAGCGGCAAGGCGCAATTACAGGGGTCGTATAAAGGTTCAGGTGTAATTCAGGTGTGAACTGTTGATGTGGCGAATTTTTGGAGAATCCTTTTACTGGGATGGTCTGCAAGGCTGACAAGCTTATTTACCAATGCCACTGGTATCAAAGCCGAATCATACATATCACAATGTAAAGCTTCGACGTTGGCTAAAATGCTCTGAAAATTTGCTAAATCGCTTTCAGTCGGATTCGCTTTGATTTCCCGACACGGAATCGAAACAACGTGCATTTGTCCGCCAATTGTTTTGTAAATTACCTTGTGCCCATAATTCGTTGTTCTGCCATAGGGATTTGAAGGGTCAGCCTGCCCCGGCAAAACATAACGATAGATATAATCATTGGAAAGTATGATGGCTTTCCCTGCGGGCATCTTCGCAGCAATTTCTTGGGCGTGCTCAACGAAAGCACCGCTTTTCTCCAATCCGCAAAGGTGAAGGTCGTGAGTGTCCAATAAATAGTTTACCAAGTGCCTCATCGGTTCGTGAAGCCGAGCGGTCTGACCAAAAAAGCCAGTTGGACCATCCTTAATGAATAGAACTTTTTTTAGTACCGCTGGCTGCTGGTTAAGCAGCGTCCGAATAAAATGCACAATTATTAGATGCTCTACCGTGTTTGTCAGGTATCCAAGAATTCCCGCAGCTCCGCGTTCTTCGTCTATAACTTCGTGAAAGCGAAAAACATCGGTGAGGTAAATTGGGTTGCCAGTCGTGGGGCAGGAAAACGAATAATTTTTCATATTTCCTTCCACCAGATTTATCCCAACCCCCGGCTCAAAAGGGTTCTGGGCAAGGTGAAAAGATTCATCGTCATGCGGGCGACTACCTGCTTTGAATCGTTTGAACACAAACCAAGCAAGGGTTTCAATTAAGTTGCTCGCTTCGATTTTCTGATTGCAGAAAAACTCAAAAATTGCGGTTCGGATAGTTTCTGTCAGTGATGTTGCACCCTTTTTGAAACGCAGGTTTTTTATTGGCAGCGCGAGTTTGATTCGCTCTAAGTTTTTGAGCTTCGCCATATCCTCTGGCGCGATGAATGCCTGTTTGGAAAGCGTGGCGAGGTCTTCGGTTTTGAAAAGCAATGCGCCAAATTGAAGAAATGCAATCGTCGCAGATGGGAAATCCTTCCTTACCGTAACTTCGGTGTAGCCACCATCCACAGCTATTATCGCCTCAATCGGATTTGCGATTTTCTTTTGGTCAGTAAGAATTTCATCAAAGGAGAGTTCGTCTGCCTTGGGTGGTAGCCAGCATCTATCCACCAGTTTTTTGACCTCCGCATCATTGATTATGTGATGATGCGAAGATTTACTTGCCCATTCGTTCGGGCGGCGATTATTGCGGCTAGAATATCCCATTTTATACCTTCTTTTCAGGCGGAAAACGGTCAATTTGGACCGGAATTACAAACGGATTGCTGTATGTCTTCATCCGTATGAAACCTTTGTCTGTATCTTGACTGAATTTTATGAGTCCGTCTGCGAAGTCATCAAAATCATAGTATTTGCGAAGCTCCCTAATTTCGTCCTCGTTGTTAAGATGCGAGATGAACCAATTCTGCGTGGCTTTGAGAATATTTGAGCTGATTGAACTGACCTCTTGAGTTGCATAAATCAACCCAAGGTTAAGCTTCGCGCCTTCTTTTGCGATTCGGTTATAAATCTGCGATAAATCCTTGTCGTCCTTTTTGGGGAATAAGTTGTGCGCTTCTTCAAAGCAAAACTGAATGAAATTATTTGGCTTCGTTTCTGTAAAACGCCGCATGGAATCTTGGAAGATTCTCTGGCAGATGCGTTCGCTGAACATTGATTGTAGCTCTGGGTCGCCCAACGAAAGGTCAACTATTACAATTTTCCCAGCGCGTAGAAGCTCCAAAATATCCTCATCGAACGGCTTTTGAATCGTGCTAGTGTGCTGCTCTCGAATTGGATTGAGCACGCGGAAACCAGCGCAGTCAGCTTCACCGCCCGATGTTCTTTTGCGGGTTAACATGACCAACAGGGCTTTCAAATCTTCATCGGCCCATTCACGCCCTTTCTTTTTTTTGTAATCAGAAAAAAATGAGGCTTCGTCATGTTGCTGCCAAAGCGTTTCCCACCAGTTTGCAGCTTCCTCAAGACTGACTCCCTTGGTGGGATTGATTGTCGCTCCAATAGCATCACATACGTCTTCTCCTGCCGTAAAAACTGTTTTGAAATCACTTGGTGGTAAAAAACCTGCGCGATGAAGGCAGCAAAGGTAAACAGACACTTTTCTGTTATAGCGAGTGGAAGCACTCGTGTTTGTATCATAATCCAAAGGCTTTTCCAAACTCACCGTTCGGAAATTTGTTACATATCGGGTTGAGTCTGCGGCAATGTTCGGATGCGAACGAATCAGGTCGAATCCATTCTCAATCTCCTTAAAAAAATTCACCTTCATTTCTCTGAAGCCCTCTTTTTTCGTGGTCGAGTAACGCTCAGTGCGGTCTTTGTAGATATCGAAAATTGCGGTTCCTTGGTCCTGTAGATTCGGATTAGCATACTCGCCATTAATATCGAAGATGATTTGGCCTATTGGATATTTCGGGTCGCTTGAATCCGTGAAGGGCTTAAGGATTTCCTCGGGCGGTTCAGAGGATTTAGATTCTAATTTGCGTGGTGCCTTATCGCTCATTTCAACGCAAGCCTGAATAATCCGTTTCAGCGTGTTTGACTTCCCAGTACGGGTCATCCCGAAGAGAGCTGTTCTTTTTCCTGCAAAATCTGGTGAATATACGTAGACGGGTACTTCTTCCTTTTCACGTGATTGAAATCTACGACTAGAACTGTATCGCACACGCCCGATGCGCACGTCACCTTGTCCGCCAGCAACTCCGCTTTCACGGTAGTTGACGATGGACTGTAAAAGCTTTGGATGTGGTTTGTATAACGCGTAATGATGCGCACTATAAAAATTTTCCAAATCAGCTCCAAACCGGATTTTCTTTTCGGGGTCGAGATAGAACGAGCCTAGAACTGAACATTCTAAGCCACTGAAAGAAAATTCGTACCGTGTGAATGTGTCAAGTTGGGATTTTTTTGTTGAGCCTGTATGAATGTCGTCCTTGTAATATTCGACCATGCTGCTTATCACGTCTTGGTCGGTTGGAAGCTGCGTTGGCTGAATCACGCGCAGCAGCACTGCTTCGGCGGCGTCTGGTTTGTCTACCTCGTTGTCGTAATAAGCCAACAAAAAACAACCTTGTGGAATTCCCGAAGCCTGTTCTTTCCAAGCATCTGCCGTTAGAATCAAACACCGTTTATAGTTGATAGCAAATGGTCGTCCAACAAAAATCCCGGCTTTCCATCCGTTCCCGTCACGCTCAAACAGATTTGGTTGAACAATGTCAGAGATTATACTCATTTTGATTTCCTTTTCGGTTTGGGTCTGAATATCGGCTCTTTGAAACGAATTTTTGCCTGGGTTGCGTATTCTTTTCTTGCTTCGACGGCTAGCCACTTTCGCCCCAAGCGTTGTGCTGCATATCCGGTGGTGTTTGTTCCAGCGAAAGGGTCAAGTACTAAGTCACCCCGCCCTGTTAAAAACTGAATAAAAAATGCCGCCAATCCCATTGGCATTCGTGCGGGATGCGGAACAATGTTTCTCTTTTTGCAAACCCTACTGAAATAATCGTTCGAGGAAGTGTTGCTAAAGCTAAATGCGTTTGGCAACCGATGTTCACGCTTGGAGTCGAGCAAATCGACTTCAATGAAATTATGAGCAATGCTGCCCCCACAGTTTTTCAGAAAACCGTTTTCACTGATGTCGTGTTCAGAAGGCCGTTTGCCAGCATTGAATGTCTGCCTGACAAGCAATTCCTTCATTGATTTGCTATATGGGCGAAGAACTCGCCCGTTGTTTGCCTTTGGCCTATCTCTTTTGGCCATCCACCAAACATGGGTGTAGCTGTCTACCGTGCGTATTCGCTTCGTTGTAACCCAAGCCGCTGGCGAAGGTAGCCTTGAGGGATTGTAACAAATGAATTCCTGACAGAGCCTGAAACCCGCTTCTTTTTTATTCACGAACCCCAACAGAGATTGAAGAGGCAACAGCGACTGGACGGGGCGGCCTTCTTCCCAAGCGTTGCCGATTTCAATTACCACCGAGCCATTAGGTTTCAACATCTTTGCAAATAACGGAGCAAGAGATGTAAACCATTTCAGATATTCTTCTCCACGTAGATTTCCATAGTTCTTTTTGTTATTTAGCGGAAAAGGCGGCGAGGTAATAATTAGCTGAACCTTGCCTTGAAGTCGTTTGAGTTTTGTTAGTATTGAGACTGCATCGCCCGTGTAGAAGGCGCCGCTTTTGGTTCTGAACGTGATTCGCCTTTTTCGAATTGAGCGATTTTTTCTCTTTGGCTTGGTAGGTGCCTTGCTTATGCGGTTAGCCATAATCATGAGTTCATCATGCAGCCGTCGTGTTCTAAACGATTAACCATTTTATGATGTCCTCTCATTAGTGGCTCCCGGAACTTTGCAAATTGGTTGAGCGCTTCGAAATCTTTTCCAAGAAGCACACGGACATACCCGTCCCACCTTCGCCAGACGGACCAGCTCTGTGGCCAACCAATTCTCAAAAACTTACCTTTATAGGTGCGAATTAAAGTGAATTCTTGGGCTTGGCGCAAACCTTCTTTGGGTTTATTAAAAAGATATTTCTTACGGAGCAATTGAGAAAAATCAGCAATCACGCTGGCTTCTTGGTCTTCGAACGGTAAACCCCTTTGAGTAATTCGAGTGAGTCAATTGCGGTCCTTAAATCCTTTTGAAGCACAGGACCCAAAGTTATTGTTTCATCAAAGTCTTTCTCATATTCGTTGGCGAGTTGCCTAAGTGCGTCTTGAATATCTTCAATCTCTTTCAGCCTCTTGGTTGTGACGTTCGGCTTGAGCATATCTGCACAATAGCACAACGAACTAGCCATCTTCCACTTTGCGCTGTAGAGTTTTAGTTATGAAACACGATTTGCTCGCTTACCGCGCTGAACTCCAAAGAAAGCTTGATGCTGTTGACGCTATACTTTCTGACATGACGGGCGGCTCCGTTCGCTCCACTGCTCCCACACGCTCACCAAACGGACGACGCAAGGTAGGAAAAAGAACCATGAGTGCTGCTGGACGTGCCAGAATTGCCGCTGCTGCTCGGTTACGATGGAAGAAAATTAAAGCTGCTGGAAAGAACCGTCTGTGAAAACTGAAAAGACCGTCATGGAAACACCAAATCTTCCACCGAAACAAAGTAAGGCAGGACATCGAGGCAAGATGAAGGACCCAAGCGGTGAGGTTCGGGAGTTTACGATTACCGATGAAATCCAGCGAACACAAAAGACCAATGAGAGGGTTTATTTTTGCCTCCAACGTATCAGATTTGATTATGGAGCAGTAGAGTATCGCTTGGGTTATTACATCATTGGCAAAAAACCGAGTAGAAAAGACAAATGGGTATGGGGACAGTATTGTCCGCTGATACCTAAAGAAGATTTTGAAGCAATTCTAGCAGAAGCGATAGATAAAGGATGGTTAGGGAAGTTTTGATTAAAACGGTAAACGGTCAACAATTCGCTTTTTTCAGTTATTGGCTGCTTCCGATTTCTTCGCCTCGGAAAGCTGTTTTTCTAATTCCAAAAGCCTTTGGCGGTCTTTATCGGAAAGATGGTCAACGGTTGTTTGAACCCCTTCCCAAAAGTCATCCAATGCCTGTTGTGCTTCATTGACGCTCATTCTTTTCTCC
>Ga0163163_10000294_pt1 | contig 49809 bp, 42 predicted proteins | sample S65metaG_FD_119766 | JGI IMG/M metagenome (GOLD analysis project Ga0163163, IMG submission 119766) | Switchgrass rhizosphere microbial communities from Kellogg Biological Station, Michigan, USA - S6-5 metaG | ecosystem: Host-associated > Plants > Roots > Rhizosphere > Soil | place: USA... | reverse complement strand
TGAAGTGATCACCCAGCGTCACTTCCGACCCCGGTGGTCTCGGTGTACGCCTCCCAATCGGCGCGGTACTCTTCGTCCTTGAGCGCGCGAATGCTCAGCCCGATCTTCCGCTCGTCCGGCACCAGGCGAATGATCTTCATCTGGTAGTTCTCGCCGGCCCGCAGCTCGAGTTTCTCGCCGCCTTGCGACGAGTCGAACTCCGAGACGTGGATGAGCCCTTCGATGCCGTCCGCCAGCTCGACGAACGCGCCGAAGTTGGTCAAACGCACGACCTTGCCCTCGACGACGTCGCTGACGTGGTGCTTGTCGAAGAACTCTTTCCAAATCCCCGTCTGCAGCTGCTTGAGGCCCAGCGAGAGGCGCTGGTTTTCAGCGTCGATGCTCAGCACCTGCGCCTCGACCGTGTCGCCCTTCTTCAGCACCTCGGACGGGTGCTTGATCTTGCTCCACGACATGTCGGAGATGTGGATGAGCCCGTCGATGCCGTCCTCGACTTCGACGAACGCGCCGAACTCGGTGAGGTTGCGGACCTTGCCGGTGATCGTCGTGCCGACCGGATACTTGCCGGCCAGCTCGTGCCACGGGTTCGTCTCGACCTGCTTGAGGCCGAGCGAGATGCGGCGCGCGCCCGGATCGACACCGAGCACCATCGCCTCGACCGCGTCGCCGACGTTGAGGATCTTGGACGGATGCTTGACGCGCTTGCTCCACGACATCTCGGAGACGTGGATGAGGCCCTCGACGCCCGGCTCGAGCTCGGTAAACGCGCCGTAGTCCGTCAAGCTCACGACCTTGCCGGTCACGCGAATGCCGACCGGGTACCGCTCGATGACGTTGCTCCAGGGATCCGGCACGAGCTGCTTGTGACCGAGCGAGACGCGTTCGGTCGCCGGGTCGTACTTGAGGACGATCACGTCGATCTCGTCGCCGACGTGCACGACCTCCGACGGATGGGTCACGCGGCCCCAGCTCATGTCCGTGATGTGCAGCAAGCCGTCGATACCGCCGAGGTCGATGAAGGCGCCGTAGTCGGTCAGATTCTTCACCGTCCCGCGCAGCACCTTGCCGTCGGCCAGCGTGTCGAGCGTGGTCTTCTTCTTCTCCGCGTTTTCCTCCTCGAGGAGGACCTTGCGCGAGAGCACGATGTTGCCGCGCTTCTTGTTGACCTTGATGACGCGCATGCGGAGCTCTTGGCCCTTGAGCGCGTCCAGGTTGCGCACGGGACGAACGTCGATCTGCGAGCCCGGCAGGAACGCGCGCACGCCGATGTCGACGGCCAGTCCGCCCTTGATGCGCTCGATGACGCGGCCGATGACCACCTTGCGTTCCTGGTAGGCCTTCTCGACCTCGTCCCAGATCTTCATCTTCTCGGCCTTCTCGCGCGAGAGCACGACGTAGCCCTCGCGGTCCTCCGTGCGCTCGAGCAACACGTCAACGGTGTCGCCCGGCTGCGCGGTGATCTGGCCGGTCTCGTCCACGAATTCTTCGATCGGAATGATGCCTTCGGACTTGAAGCCGACGTCGACGATGACTTCGGTCGGCGTGACTTTTACGACGGTGCCTTTGACTACTTCGCCTTCCGCGATGTTGCGGAAGCTGTTATCGTAAAAGTCCAGCAGGCGTGCATACTCCTGCGGGTCCATCTCTTCATGCTGAGTCGAGGAGAATGTCGAGAAGCCGGATAGGGTCTTCACACCTCCTTGATTCGAGTGCTTTTTTGACGAGTCTGAATTGCCCATTTCGCTACGAGTCCTCCCCAACGCGCACGTTGGTGCCGGGATCTCAGCTCCGGCCGGCTGTAGGTTTGCTTCGCAGAGATTGCGATAAGCACTGAATTATCCGGTACTTAGGGGATCGAGGTCAACCGGGCAGGACGGAGGCGGGTCAATGGCGGCAAAGAAACAGTCGAAACGAAAGGCAGCCAGCAAACGGAGCGGCCGGGCTCGTGCGAAGTCGACGCGGCGGGCCGCCACTTCCCGCCGGAAACCGGCGCGCGCCGCCCGGCGGCCGAAACGGCCGACTGCGCCGCGAAAGGCCGTCCGTAAGGCGAAGTCGACGCGCCGCCCCACCCGGTCGGCACGCCCCAAGCAAGCCACGGGGTCCGCGCGGCCCATCAAGGGCCCGGCGCCGGCCACGCTCGCCCGCGAACGCCGCAAGCTGGCAGACGACGAGCGGCTGGGGCAAGCGACTTTCACGGACGATCGGCTCATTTCGTCGGCGCGCGCGGGTCACGACGAGCTGCGCACGCGGCTCAATCAGCACACTGAAACCAGTCCCGCACTCGCGGGCGGCGACATCGACGCGAAGTGGCAGGACGCGTACGCGGTCGGCGACGAAGCCCCCGGCGGCGACAATCCGACGCCCGGTCAAGACCGCGTCGATGATATCGGCAAGGCGCTCGGTGTGAACTACCGTGGCGACGAGGAGCTCAAGGGCGGCGATGAGATCGCCGAGCGCGACAAGCATCGCTGGGAGCTCGACCCGGCCTCCTCAGACGACTGGCCGCATTCGAAAAAAGAGAAATGACGGAATGAGGCAATAGGGGAACGGGGCAATCACATTGCCTCACGCCCTTATTCGCGAATGGCCTCATTCACCACCGTCAGAGCCCGCTCGACGACTGCTTGAACGTCCATGTCGGTGGTGTCGATGAAGACCGCGTCAGGCGCCACGGTGAGCGGTGACGCGGCGCGCGTCCGGTCGGATCGATCGCGCGCTTCGAGCGCCTGCGCGACGCCCTGCACGTCCCGTTGCTGGCTCGACGCGTGCGCGGGGTCGATCGCCCGTCGTCTCGCCCGCTCTTCGGGCGCCGCATCGAGAAAGAGCTTCACGTCGGCGGCCGGAAACACGACGGTGCCGATGTCGCGTCCCTCCATCACGAGCCCGCCGTCGGCGGCATACCGACGCTGCCGCTCGACGAGCGCCGCGCGCACGCCCGGGTGCCGCGCGACGATGGCCGCGGCGGCGTCGATCTCGGGCGTGCGAATCGCGCGGGTCACGTCGTACCCGTCGATCGCCACGCCGCGATCCAGCGCGATGTCGGCGCTCCGGGCGACGGAGGCGGCCGCCTCCGCGTCGTTGAGATCGACGCCCTGCTGCTGCGCCCGCCACGCGATGGCCCGGTACATCGCCCCGGTGTCGATGTAGCGATACCCGAGGCGCTCGGCCAGGGTCCGCGCGATCGTGCCCTTGCCGGCCCCCGAGGGACCGTCAATCGCGATGATGATCGGCCGGCGCGACATGTCGCTCCATTCTTGATCGCCTTTATGATGCGGCGTGCTCGATCACAGTCGGACGTGGATCGTGGCGGCGCTGGTCCTTCTGGTGGCCGCGTGGCTCGTCGCGCCATACGTCCGCAGCGCCGCGTTCATCCTCGACCTGGCAGGAACAGGAGGCTGGGCCCGTCGGTTGATGCCGGTGCGCGTGCGCCCCGTCACCGCGCGCGATGTTCAGGTGCCGACGCGCTACGGCGACGAAGCGGCCCGCGTCTACGAGCCGGCCGGCGGCAGCACGCGCGGTCTCATCGTGTTTCCCGGCGTCCACGCCGGCGGCATCGACGAACCGCGTCTGGTGGCGTTCTCGCGGCGGCTGGCCTCGACCGGCGCCAACGTCCTCAGCATGCCGCTGCCCGACCTGCGCGAGTTCAGGATCACGCCGCGGTCGACCGACGTGATCGAAGACGCGACGCTCTGGCTCGCCGCCAATCGCGCGCTCGCGCCGAGCGGGCGCGTCGGGCTCGTCGGCGTGTCGTTCGCGGGCGGTCTCGCGCTTGTCGCCGCCGGGCGCGAATCGCTCGCGGGCAAAGTGCAGCTCGTCGTGTCGCTCGGCGGCCACGCGGATCTTCCGCGCGTCATGACCTATCTCTGCACGGGCGTCATGCCGGACGGCACGACGCGCACGCCCCACCCGTACGGGATCGTCCTGATACTGATTGGCGCGCTCGATCATCTCGTGCCGGCCGAACAGGTCGAGCCGCTGCGCGCCGCGATCCTGACGTTCCTCGAAGCGTCGAGCTACGATCAGACGGACGTGCCGAAGTCGAAGGAGCTCTTCGAGCTCGCCCGCGCGCGCACGGCCGGGTTGCCCGAGCCGGCGCGAACCTACATGCAATGGGTGAACGAACGCAACGCGGCGGCCCTGGGCGAGAAGCTGCTCCCGCTGGTCGAGACGCTCGGCGGCGCGCCCGCGCTGTCACCGGACCGATCGCGGGCGACCGCGGCCCCGGCGTTCCTGCTGCATGGCGCCGGCGACAACGTCATCCCGTCTACGGAGACGCCGCTGGCCGCCGCGTATCTCGCGGCGCACGGAAACGCGAGCGCGAAGTGGCTGCTGACGCCGCTGCTCACCCACGCGACCTTGAGCGAGGACGTCGCGCCGGCCGATGCGTGGCAGTTGGTGCGCTTCTGGAAGGAGATGCTCGACGCGGCCCGCTAGCCGGCGGCGTCCGCGCGGTCGTGAGCGCGCGGATCTCGGCCGGCGTCAGATCGCGAAACTCGCCCGGCCGGAGCCGGGTATCGGTGATCGTGCCGATGCGCGTGCGCCGAAGCCGATCGACCGGGTGCCCGATCGCGTCGCACATGTAGCGGACCTGCCGATTGCGACCCTCGCGAATCGTGAGCTCGATCACGCCGCGCGGCTCGCGGCCCGACCCGACCACGCGCAGGAGCCGGACGCGCGCGGGCAAGGTCCGGCGTCCCTCGATCTCGACACCGCGGCGCAAGCGATCGAGGTCGTGCTCGTCGGGCAAACCGGCGACCTGCGCTTCGTACGTCCGCTCCAGCTCGTACCGCGGATGCGTCACGCGCTCGGCGAACTCGCCATCGTTGGTGAGCAGAATCAAGCCCTCGGAATCGGAATCCAGCCGGCCGACGGGATAGAAATACCCGCCGACGCCGCCGCGCGCCACCAGATCGACGACGGTCGTGCGCTGCTGCGGATCCGATCGCGTGCTCACCACGCCGCGCGGCTTGAACATCAGCAAGTACCGGCGCGCGGGCGGCTGCTTGAGCCGGCGGCCATCGACCTTCACTTCGTCGTGCTCGATGTCCGCCTTGGTCCCGAGTTCGGTGACCACGCGGCCGTTCACCTCGACTCGGCCCTGACGCAGCAGCTCGTCGGCCGCGCGTCGTGACGCAACGCCGGCCTGAGAGAGGAGTTTGTTGAGGCGCGTGAGCATCGCAAATCTACAATCGGGGATCGCAAATCGAAGAACATCGATTCATCGACGAACGATACCGATCAATCGGACATTTACGCTGCGTTGCAGCGCATCGATAATCGATGCCACGATTTGGATGTATCGATGAATCGATGCCCTTCGATTGCCCGATCACCGATCCTCGATTGCCGATGATCAGTGTATCGATTCCCCATCGCTCTTTTCGAACGGCAACGGACTTTGCGGCTCGGGCTCGCTGACCGACGCGGGCAGCTCGAAGCCCAGCAGCTCGGACATGTCCTCGACCTTCGGCAGGTCGGACAGATCGTTGAGGCCGAAGCGCGTCAGAAACTCGCGGGTCGTGCCGTAGAGGAACGGGCGGCCCACGACCTGCTTGCGGCCGACGATCTTGATGAGCTTGCGCTCGATGAGCGTGCCGAGCACGCCCGCGGTGTTCACGCCGCGAATCTCCGCGATTTCCGGCGACGTGATGGGCTGCTTGTACGCGATGACGGCCAGCGTCTCGAGCGACGCGACCGACAGCTTCGTCGTCGTCCGCTCGTGAAACAGCCGGCGCACCCACTCGTGCAGCTCGGGCCGCGTGACGATCTGGTAGCCGCCGGCCACTTCGACCATCTGCAGCCCGCCCGGACCGTCATATTGCTGCTTGAGCTCGGTGATCGCGGCCAGGATGTCTTCCTTCGGCTCGCTGTCGAGCAGCTTGACGAGCGTCTTCATGGTCACCGGTTCTGGTGACGCGAAAATCAGCGCCTCGACCACCGCTTTCAAGTCAGACATCGATCGTCCTCAGTCCTCAGTCCTCAGTCCTCAGTCCTCGGTCCGGGGTCCGCCATCTGGGGTCCGGCGTCTGACATCCGGGGTCCGGCGTCCAGATTGGTGTCCGCGGCCGGTGCGTGCGCCATGCCCTCGAACTCCGGCGCGCCTTCGAGCTTTGCGCGCTTGTATACGCGGATCGGGCCAAACGCGCCCGACTGAAACACGCGCACGAGCTTCAGACGGATCATCTCGAGCAGCGCCAGGAACGTGACGATCATCCCGCCGCGCGAGTTCACATCGGCGAAGAGATCCTCGAAGCCGCACGCGTCCGTCTCCGATAGCCGCGCGAGCAGCTGCTCGATGCGCGTCTCGATCGGGATCTGCTCGACCGGAAGCGGGACCATCGGGCGCTGGCGGACGCGGTCGAGCACCTGACGGAAGGCCGCCATCAGGCTGAAGAGGTCGACCTCGATTTCGGGCTCCGGCGCCTCGCCCACCAAATCGGTCACGCGTTGATCGGGACGCGCCCACTGCGCGCTGCGCTGGATCTCTCGCTCGTGCAGCAGCTCGGCGGCGGCCTTGAAGCGCTGATGCTCGAGCAGCCGGCGCACGAGCGCTTCACGCGGATCTTCCTCCGGGTCCTCCTGCGTCGGATCGGGCCGCGGCAGGAGCATCCGCGACTTGATGTGGATGAGCGTGGCCGCCATCACGAGGAATTCACCGACCACGTCGAGATTGAGCTCCTGCATCAGGTCGAGGTAGTCGAGGTACTGCTGCGTGACGAGTGCGATCGGGATGTCGTAGATGTCGAGCTCGTTCTTCTTGATCAGATGCAGCAGCAGGTCGAGCGGACCTTCGAAATTCTGGAGGCGGACCGGATAGTCCTCGAGGATCGACTCGAATTCCGGCGGCTGGGGTTCGGTCATTGTTGGTAGTCCAGGCGCATCGCCGCGCGCACGCGCGCCATCGTCTCCCGCGCGACGGCCTGCGCGCGCTTCGATCCTTCGACGAGCACCTCGCGCAGGTACGCCGGCTTGGCCAGCGCGGCCGCGCGGCGCTCCCGAATCGGATCGAGCACGGCGTTGACGGCCGCTGCGAGCTTCGTCTTCACTTCGACGTCGCCAACCTTGCCGGTGCGGTATCGCGCCTTGAGGTCGTCGACCTCCGCGCGATCCCGGTTGAAGGCGTCATGATAGTCGAAGACGGGGTTGCCTTCGACCGTGCCGGGAATGTCCGCCCGCACCCGCTTCGGGTCCGTGTACATCTGCCGGATCTTCTTCGTGACGGCCTCCGGTGTGTCCGACAGGTCGATCGTGTTGCCATAGCTCTTGCTCATCTTGCGGTTGTCGAGCCCTGGCAGCCGCGGCGTGGCCGTCAGCAGCGGCTGCGGCTCGACAAAGACGTCGCCGTAGAAGTTGTGGAACCGTCGCACGACCTCGCGCGAGAGCTCGAGGTGCGCGACCTGATCCTCGCCGACCGGCACGAAATGCGCGTTGTAGATGATCACGTCCGCCGTCTGGAGCAGCGGGTACCCGAGGAACCCGAGGTTCGACAAGTCCTTCTCGGCGAGCTGCTCGATCTGCTCCTTGTACGTCGGCACACGCTCGAGCCAGGGGATCGGCGTGACCATCTGGAGCAGCAGGTACAGCTCGGCGTGCTCGGGGACGAGCGACTGCACGAAAATCGTGCTGCGCTCCGGGTCCAGCCCGGCGGCGATCCAGTCGGCGACGTTGTCGAGCGCGTACTCGACGATCTTGTCGGTCGAGGCGTAGTCGCTCGTGAGCGCGTGCCAATCGGCGACGAAGTAAAAGCAGTCGTACGTTTCCTGGAGCTTCACCCAGTTATCGAGCGCGCCCACCAGATGGCCGAGGTGCAGCTTGCCCGTCGGCCGCATGCCCGACACGACACGTTTGCGAGGAGTCACGAGAGCCAATTCACCAGCAGGCGATTCACGGGACCAATGAGATCCCAGAGGATACCGGAGAACATCAAGGCGTAGAGAATCAAGAATCCGAAGGGCCGGATTTGCGCGAAGACGCGCGCCATCGGCGGCGGCAGCACGCCCATCGCCACGTTGCCTCCGTCGAGCGGCGGCACGGGGATCATGTTGAAGAGCGCGAGCAGCACGTTCGTCGTCACGCCGATGAACAGGAAGACCGTGAGGATGTATACGAACTCGCTCGCGGTCGAGGTCGTCCCCACCACGACCATCCGAATGATCGCGAAGCCCGTCGCGAGGATGAGATTGCTGATGGGCCCGGCGGCCGCGACGATCGCGAAGTCACGATGCGGCGCCCGAAGATTCGCGCCGTTCACCGGCACGGGCTTCGCCCAGCCGATCAGCGGCAGCCCGGAGAACATCGCGACGATCGGGAACAGCACGGTTCCGATCCAGTCGATGTGCGCGAGCGGGTTGAGCGTCAGCCGTCCGAGCAGCTTGGCGGTTGGATCGCCGAGGCGATTGGCCGTCCACGCGTGCGCCGCCTCATGGAACGTCAGCGACACGACGAGCACGACGAATCTCAGCAGGATTTCGAGCGGCGAGAGCGGACCCACGCGCGGACGAATGTACCACGCAATGCGGCCGTGAGCTATTTCCTCATTGCCCGTGAAAGTGCCGAATCACCGCCTCAGCCGCCTTGGCGCCGACGACGGCCGCGAGCTCGTCGCGGCTGGCGCGGCGAACGCCGGCCACGGATCCAAACGAGGTCAAGAGCTGTTTGCGCCGGCGCGTGCCGATGCCGGCGATCTCGTCGAGCTCCGATCGCATGTCGCGCAGCGCCCGAGCGCGCCGGTGGAACGCCACGGCAAACCGGTGCGCCTCGTCGCGGATCCGCTGCACGAGGTGCAGGGCGGCCGACTGCGGTGGCAGCGCCAACCCTTCCGCGCGATCGCGCGTGAACAGCAGCTCCTCCTGCTTCGCCAACCCGACGGCCACGAGCTGCTCGAGGCCGAGCTCGCGCAGCGCGGCGTACGCGGCGGTGAGCTGGCCCTTGCCGCCGTCGATCACCAGGAGGTCGGGAAACGGCCCGCCCTGCTCCAGCACCTTCTTGTAGCGCCGCAAGACGACCTCGTGCATCGCCGCGAAGTCGTCCGCCAACACAGGCGCAAGGCCCAAGGCCTCAGGCCCAAGCGGTGATCGCGCCACCTGCTTCACTGGGGCCTGGGGCCTAACCCCGGGGGCCTGACCCGCTCCGCGGATCCTGAACTTCCGGTACTCACTCCGCCGCATCCGGCCATCCGCGCACACGACCATCGACGCGACGGTCTCGCGGCCCTGCAGCGTCGAGATGTCGAAGCACTCGATCCGCCGCGGCAGCACGGGAAGATTCAGTGCCGCGCGAAGCGTATCGAGGGCGTCGAAGCTGACGACCGCCCCGTCGCCGAAATGGGTTTGATACGCGACGGCGGCGTTTCGCGACGCCAACTCGAGCAGGCCGCGCTTCTCGCCGCGCTTGGGCACGACGAGCTGGACGCGGCGGCCGGCCTGCTCGGCGAGCCACGACTCGAGCGCCGCGCGCTCGTCCTGATCGATCTCGAGCGGCAGGTGCACCTCGGGCGCGGGCGCGTGCTCGCTGTAGAACTGCTGAACCGCAGCCGAGAGCGTCTCGGTCTCGAGCGGGTCGTTCGTCGCGTCCGACACGAGCTCGATGCGATCGCACACCTTGCCGCGCCGGACTTGAAAGACGAGCACGACCGCCCCACGCGGACCGACCTTCAGGCCGAACGCGTCGCGATCGCCCTGCGTGATCGTCTCCATCTTGTTGCGCCGATCGCGCACCGTCTCGATGGTCCGCACGGCGTCACGCAAATGCGCGGCCCGCTCGAAGCGCTCGGCGGCCGCGGCGTCGATCATCTCGTGCCGGAGGCTCTCGACGAGCTCGTCCTGCCGGCCCTCGATCAGGAGCTGGGCCTGCCCGACCGCACGCCGGTACTCGTCAATCGAGCAAATGCTGTCGACGCACGGCGCCAGGCAGCGCTTGATGTCGTACTCGAGGCACGGCCGGTCGCGTTTGCCGTCGATGATCTCGTTGCAGGATCGAATCCCGAACAGCCGATGCGCGAGCCCCATCGTGCGCCGGGCGACGAGCGCGGGCATGAACGGCCCGGCGAACACGTTGCCGTTGCGCTCGACCCGGCGGGCCACGAGCAGCCGTGGCGCCCGCTCGGTCACCGTCAGCTCGAGGTACGGATATGTCTTGTCGTCGCGCAGCAGCACGTTGTAGCGCGGGTTGCGCTGCTTGATCAGGCGGTTCTCGAGCGTCAGCGCCTCGACGACCGAGTCGGTGACGACGACCTCGAGCGTCGCCGCCTCACGCAGGAGCGCGTCGTGCCGCGGGCTCATCCCGCCGGCGCCGAGGTAGCTCCGCACGCGGGCCCGAAGGACGCGCGCCTTGCCGACGTACAGCGTCTCGCCGCTCTCCGACAGGAAGAGGTAGACGCCCGGCTGCTCGGGGAGCCGGCCGATCTGGCCCTTGAGATCATGAATGGCCATGGGCTAGGATGCGTGGCAGTTTCTTGCGAGAGCCGGCAGCCGGACACCGAACCCTGTGACGTTCACGGGCGCCGTCGGAAAAACCTTCAACTACCCGCTGCGGCTGATCATCGCCGTCTGCGTCCGTCTCCGGATCCATCCAAATCTTCTCACGTTCACGGGCGTCGTCATCAACATCGCCGCCGGCTGGGCGCTCGCGACCGGCAGCTTCCTCACCGCCGGGGTGATCATGGTCGCCGCGAACGTCTTCGACTTCATCGACGGCAAAGTCGCGATGGAGACCGGCAAGACGAGCAAGTTCGGCGGCTTCTGGGACTCGGTGATCGATCGCTTCTCGGATCTCGCGCTCTCCGTCGGTCTGATTTGCCTGTACTCGTCGGTCGGCCGCACGGACTACGTGCTCATCACCTCAATCGCGATGGTCTTCGCGACGATGACGAGCTACACACGGGCGCGCGCCGAGTCGCTGCTCCCCAAATGCAAGGTCGGCTTCATGGAGCGGCCCGAGCGCATCGTGCTGTTCATGATCGGCGCGTTCACCAACCGCATGGCCGGCGTGATGTGGGTCATCGGCGTCCTTTCCATCGTGACCGTCGTCGACCGGATCTACTACACGTATCTCGAACTGAACGGCCGGCCACAGCCGCGCACCAAAGGCTTCAAGGGATTCTTCGTCCGGGCGTTCTACTGGACCGACGAGCGGACGACCCTGGCCTATGACATCTGGGTCATCGCCATCCTGGCGTTCGTCTGGCTCACGCCGCCCGATTGGCTCGGCGATCCGATGGCGGTCGGCGAGCCGGGACTCGTGCAGAAAATCATGCAATCGGTGATCGGGTGATCTGGGATCGCGCAGTCGAAGAACATCGCTAATCGATTCATCCACATCGACTCATCGACCATCGCACGACATCGAGTCAATCGCTCTGCGATGACCCGTCGATATCGATGGATCGCTCTGCGATGATCGGTCGATCGATATCGATGGATCGCTCATCGATGTTCTTCGATTGCCAGATCCCAGATCATCGATCAGCGATGATCTTCCTTTCCCAGGCTCGGGTCGAAACAGTGCCGGCACCGCGCTTCGTAGGTGCCTGACGCCCCGACGAGCACGCGCTCATTTGATGCGACCAGCCGCTGCGTGTGATTCGCGGGCCCGCCGCACACCATGCAGATCGCCAGCGTCTTGGTGATGTACTCGGCAATCGCCAGCAGCTGCGGCATCGGTTCGAACGGCTTGCCCAGATAGTCGGTGTCCAACCCCGCCACGATGACGCGCTTGCCCTCGTCGGCGAGCCGCGACACGATCGCCGGCAGCTCGGCGTCGAAAAACTGTCCCTCGTCGACGCCGACGACTTCCGTCTCGGGCCGGACTTTCTCGTACAGCTCTCGGGCGGTCGAGACGTTCGTCGACGGGATCTTCATCTCGCTGTGCGAGACGATCTCGTCCTCGCTGAAGCGGTTGTCGAGCGCGGGCTTGAAGATCTGGACGTGCTGCTTCGCGATCTGCGCGCGGCGCAGCCGGCGGATCAGTTCCTCGCTCTTGCCGCTGAACATGCTGCCGGTGATGACTTCGAGCCACCCCGGCTTCGGCGTGTAGTGGTGTTCCATCCTACGCTCGCGACAGGTACTCGCCAGTCTCCGTGTTGATCCGGACCTTGTCGCCCGGGTTCACGAAGGAGGGCACGGTCACGACCAGCCCGGTCTCGAGCGTCGCGGGCTTGACCTGCGCCGCCGCCGTCGCGCCCTTGATGCCGGGCACGGTGTCCTTGACCGTGAGGTCGACCGTGAGCGGCAGGTGAATCCCGACCGGCTCGGTCTCGTAGAACTCGACGTTGATGAGCGACTCCGGCAGCAGGTAGAGCGCGCTGTCGCCCAGCACTTCCTGCGACAGGTGCACCTGCTCGTAGTTCCCGGTGTTCATGAAGAAAAACAGCTCGCCCTCCCGGTAGAGGAACTGCATCTCGTGCTCGTCGAGCGTCGCGCGCTCCACGTTGTCTTCCGACCGGAACTTGTAGTCGCTGAGCCGGTTGCTCCGGATGTCCCGGAGCCGGCACTGCACGTGCCCGCGCTTGTTGCCGGGCGTGAGGTGGTGGATGTCGAGGACGCGGTACAGGCCGGCGTCCATCTTGATGAGCATGCCCTTGCGCAGGCGTGTGGCTTGAATCGAAGACATAGGTCGGCGTCCGTCACCCGGTCGAGAACTCTTTATTCTAGCGCATTGGCTCTCGGTCAGCGTGCATCCCGGGACGCGCGAAGGGGGTCGGGGCTGGCTCGCGCCGGCAAGACCCGGCCCCAACCCAGTTCGGGCTCAGGTTGGTGCCTGATGCCTCGTGCCTGACGAGTGCGTTAGTATCGAAAGCATGCCTTGGGATCCGATGCGCGACCTGCTCACCATGCAGGAGCGACTCGAGAGCCTCTTTGGACGCGCGACGCCGGGCTGGGTGCCGCCGGTCGATCTCGCCGAGTGGGATGAGCGCTACGTGCTCACCGTCGAGCTGCCCGGCATGGCCCGCGACGACGTGCATCTCGACTATGTCGAAGGCACGCTGACCATCCGGGGACAGCGGCCGGGCCAGGGTTGCTGCCCGGAGCGCTACCAGCAGTTGGAACGCGGCCAGGGCCAGTTCTCCCGATCATTCCGATTCGCCCATCCAGTGCACGCCGACGGCATCACGGCCGATCTGGCCGACGGCGTGCTCACGGTGGTGGTGCCCAAGGCGTCGGCTGGCCCCCGACGCGTGAGCGTCGACTAGGACGAGATTCCTCATGAGACGACTGCTATACGCGACGTCATTGATCGTGACTGGCTTCCTGGTCGGTCTCGTCATTTCCGGCCGGACGGCCCCGGCGTCGGCGCCAGACATCGCCGCCGCGCCGAAGATCGAGCAGTCGCGGAGCGCCGCGCTGACGGCGAGCACCAATGGCCCGTTGCCGGACTTGTCGGACGTCGCCGAGCGCGCAGTGCAGGCGTCAGTCAACATCTCCTCGACGCAGTACCGGCGCGTGATCGATCCATTCTTTCAACGCTTCTATGGCCGCGATCCGAGCCTGCGGGCAGAAACGAGCCTCGGCTCGGGCGTCATCGTTTCGCCCGACGGCTACATCCTGACGAACAGCCACGTCGTCGGTGACGGACAGGCGGACATCAAGGTCACGCTGCCAGACAACCGCGAACTGCAGGGCACGCTCGTCGGCATCGACACCGTGTCGGACCTCGCGGTCGTCAAGGTCAGCGCGCAGGGGCTCTCGCCGCTGCCGTGGGGCGACTCGTCGAAGCTGCGCGTCGCCGAGTGGGTGCTTGCGGTCGGCAATCCTTTCGCGTTCAGCCAGTCGGTCTCGCTTGGCATCGTCTCAGCCGTCAATCGCCATGATCCTCAGCTTGCGAGCTACTCGGACATGATTCAGACGGACGCGGCGATCAATCCGGGCAACTCGGGCGGTGCGCTCATCAACGGCAAGGGCGAGCTCATCGGGATCAACACGATGATCTACAGCGAGACCGGCGGCTATCAGGGCATCGGGTTTGCGATCCCGGCCAACCTCGCGCGCCAGGTGATGGACGAGCTCATCAAGAACCATGAAGTCGCGCGGGGGACGATCGGCTTGACGTCGCTGCGCAACGTGGATCCCTCGCGGGCGGAGGCGGCCGGTTACGGCCGGATCAAGGGCGTGTTGATCTACAACATGTACCGCAATTCGTCGGCGAATCGCTCGGGATTGCAGCTCGAAGACATCATCACGAGCGTCAACGGCCAGGAAGTGGGCGACGCGCAACAGCTCCAGCGCATGATCCTCGACGCGAAAGTCGGCAGCACCTTGAAGATCGGCATCATCCGGGACCGCCGCGCGTTGACCGTCAGCGTGCCGGTCGAGAAGATGGTGCCCATGAACCGCTAGCTCGCGGCGATCGGCACGGCCGCGACCACCCGCCGGCTCGTTGGCGCGTGCGCCCGCAACGACGGCACGTCAAAGTCCTTCATCGTCAGCCGCACTGAGGATCGCAGAATCTGCAACGCTGCCTGCGATTTCTTGCCGGAAGACCGCGGATCGTTCGGCACGCGGTTTGCGTTTGGTGCTGGTGGCCGACGATGCTATCGTCGTCGTCCCCACGCGGGAGCGAGCATGTCAGAAGAGCGCTGGGACAGGATTGAATCCAAGCTCGACGCAATTGCGTCGGACGTCGGCGTTCTCAGAGTCGACGTCGGCGTCCTCAAGACCGACGTCGGCGTCCTCAAGACCGACGTCGGCGTGCTCAAGACCGACGTCGGCGTGCTCAAGACCGATGTCGGCGTGCTCAAGGCCGATGTCGGGGTCCTCAAGGCCGATGTCGGCGTGCTCAAGGGCGATGTCGGGGTCCTCAAGACAGACGTCGGTGTCCTCGAGCGCGACGTCACGGGACTCAAGGTCGACGTGGGCGTCCTCAAGAGGGACGTCCACGTTCTCAAGACCGACGTCATGGGACTCAAGACAGACGTTGCGGAACTCAAGAGCAACGTCGGTCGGCTGAACGTCGGCGTCGCCGACCTTCGAACTGATGTCGACCAACTGAACGTCGGGGTTGCCGACCTCCGCACGAATGTCGACCAACTGAACGTCGGGGTCGCTGAACTCCGAGACGGTCAGGTGTCGTTGCACGGACGCCTCGACCGCCTCAACCAGGATATGCACCTGCTGCACGAAGATAACATCGATCGATTCAAGCTTCTCGCCGAGGGTCACGAAGGGATCCGCCAGGAAATGGCGCGCGGGTTTGCGGAGTTACGGGAGGAAATGGGCCGCCGGCTCGATCCGCTCGAAGCCGCCGTGCGGTATCACTCGAAGTTGCTCGGGTCTCCGCCGACCGATACGCGCTAGCGCTGACGCGGCCCCGACACGCTCGGGTGGCCAGCCCAGGAACACCGCCACTTCTTTTCGACACCGACGCGAATGCCGACGCGCGGCGACCAGGCGAGCCGCGCCGGACGTACGCCCGCATCTTCAATGGTGAGACGGCTCGCGGTCAGGTCCAGCCGATTCTGCGCGAGGTTGATGGCGAGCGCGGCCGTGAGATTCCCAGGGCCGCGACACAAGTCGGTCGCGGCAAACGACGCGGGCGGGCGGCCGCTGACGCGCGCGCGCCGGCGGCGCATCAGGTCCTGACCGTCGCGCGGCTCAAGCGCGCGGATGAGGACGGCGGCGGGCGATCCCTCGTCCTCCGTCACCGCGTTCACGAGATAGTGCATCCCGTAATTGAAGTAGACGTACGCGCGGCCCGGCGGACCGTAGAGCGGCGCGTTGCGCGTGGTCGGCCCGGGCGCCGCATGACATGCTGGATCGTCCTCGCCGATGTAGGCCTCCGCCTCGACGATCACGCCGGAAACGCTGCGGCCGCGCACGTCGTGGACAAGCACCTTGCCGATCAAATCTTCCAGGACGGCGAGCGTGGGGCGGGCATAGAAAGAACTCGGCAGGACCATACGAATTGGGCTATTGGGTTATTGGGTTATTGAGATATTGGGCAATCGGGAGAGCCTCGCCCGATTGTGGCGTGACGCTCAAGTCGGGTGGGGACGCAATAACCCAATAGCCCAATGACCCAATATCAACTATCAGTGAACGCGTGTTCCCTTCCCGCCGCGAGCACGCGCCGCATGTGCAATCCGGTGTGCGAGGCGGCCACGGTGGCGATGTGCTCCGGCGTGCCGAACGCGACGACGGCCCCGCCGGCGTCGCCGCCCTCTGGACCAAGATCGATGATCCAGTCCGCCGTCTTCAACACGTCGAGGTTGTGCTCGATGACGAGCAGGCTGTGGCCCGCGTGCAGGAGCTTCTTGAACGCGGCAATGAGCTTGACGATGTCGTCGAAGTGGAGCCCGGTCGTCGGCTCGTCGAGCACGTAGAGCATGCGCTCGCCGTTCTGCGCGCCGAGATGCGACGCGATCTTGATCCGCTGGGCCTCGCCGCCCGAGAGCGTCGTGGCCGGCTGGCCCAGGCGCAGGTAGCCCAGGCCAATTTCGTCGAGCACCTGCAGCCGGCGCACGACTTTCGGCGACCCGCCGAAGAACGTCAAGGCTTCGCGCACCGTCAGGTCCAGCACCTGATCGATGTTCCGGGCCTTGTAACGCACTTCCAGGACCTGGGGCCGGAAGCGCTTGCCGTCGCACTGGTCGCACGGCACGAATACGTCGGCGAGGAACTGCATCTCGACGCGGACGACGCCCTCGCCCTCGCAGGCTTCGCAGCGGCCGCCAGGGACGTTGAACGAGAAGTGGCTCGCGGTGAGATTTCGCGCCTTCGCGTCCTTGGTCGCCGCAAACAGCTCGCGGATCGGATCGAACGCCTTGAGGTACGTGACGGGGTTCGAGCGCGGTGTGCGGCCGATCGGCTGCTGATCGACGAGCACGGCGTCGCTGATGAACTCCGCGCCCTCGAGTTTCTTATGGACGCCGACGCGGCGGTCCCAGTCGCCTTTGGCGCGCTTGATCGCCGCGTAAATCACGTCGTGCACGAGCGTGGACTTGCCCGATCCGCTCACGCCCGTGATCCCGGTCATCAGACCGAGCGGGATCTCCACGTCCACATTCTTCAGGTTGTGCTCGGTCGCGCCGAAGACGCGCAGTTTCTGCACGCCCGGCCGGCGTCGAACCGGCGGGACGGGAATCGCGAGCTCGTCGCGCAGGTATTTCGCGGTGAGCGAGCGCGTGTCTTCGAGAAGTCCGGCCACCGTGCCCGAGTAGATCACGCGGCCGCCCTGCTCGCCGGCGCCAAGGCCGAGGTCGACGACCTCGTCCGCCACGCGGATCATGTCCGCGTCGTGCTCGACGACCAGCACGGTGTTGCCCTGGTCGCGCAGCTGCTTGAGGATCGCGATGAGTCGCTCGTTGTCGCGGGGGTGCAGGCCGATTGACGGCTCGTCGAGCACATACAGCGTGTCCACGAGCGCCGAACCGAGCGAGGTCGCGAGATTGATCCGCTGCGACTCGCCGCCTGAAAGCGTCGACGACAACCGATCGAGCGTGAGGTAGTCGAGGCCGACATCGGTCAGGAAGCCCAGGCGCCGCTGGATCTCGCGCAGGATCTTGCCGGCGACGACGCCTTCTTTCTCCGTGAGCTGCAGCCCGTCGAAGAAGCCTGCCGCCTCCTTCACCGTGAGCGCGCATGCCGCATCGATCGTCCGATCGCCCACGCGCACGTCGCGCGCCTCGCGTCGCAGCCGCGTGCCGCCGCAGTCGTAGCACGTCAGGTAGCCGCGATAGCGGCTCAGGAACACGCGGACGTGCACTTTGTACTTCTTGCGCTCGAGCCGGCGGAAGAACCCCTTCACGCCCTCGTAGTCGCCACTGCCTTCGATGACGAACTGTCGCTCGGCCTCCGACAGCTCCCGCCACGGCACATCGAGACGCAGCGACGCCGGCTTGGCCGCGCGCTTGAGCTGCGCGAGGCAGCTTCGATAGTGCGGTTTGGTCCACGGCTCGATCGCGCCGGCGTTGATCGATTTGGCCGCATCGGGCACCACGAGCGCCAGATCGAGCTCGATGATGTTGCCGAACCCGTGGCACGTCGGGCACGCGCCAAACGGGTTGTTGAACGAGAACAAACGGGGCTGCGGCACTTCGTACGGAATGCCGCACGTGCGGCACTCGAACCGCTCGCTGAACCGGTGCGTGGCGGTCGGCGCGCCGGCGTCATCGACTTCGATAGCGAACGCCGCGCCGTCGCCCTCGCGGAACGCGGTCTCGATCGAGTCCGTCAATCGCGAGCGCACGTCCGGCACGACCTTCAGTCGATCGACGATCACGGCGAGCGACGTGACGCCGCGCAGCGTGTCCGCCTCGAGCGCCGCGTCCTCAATCGACAGCACGCGGCCGTCGATCAACAGGCGCCCAAAGCCGCGCTTCCGCAGCGTGCCGAGGGCCGACGTGATCGGATCGTGCGCGTCCGCCGCGCCGTTCCGGCCGTTCGTCGTGTCGAACAGCAGGTCGTCACCCGCGGCGTCCTCGCCCTCGCTTTCAGGCTCCGCCTCGCCGCGCGTGAACATGCCGCTGGCGCTGACGACCGGGGAGTCGAAGCCCACGAGCAATCGCGTCTCCGCCGGCAACTTCAGCAGCTCGGCCGCGACGACGTCGGGCGACTCGCGCTCGACGGCCTTGCCGCACTGCCGGCACATCGTCCGGCCCACGCGCGCCCACAGGAGCCGCAAATAGTCGTGGATCTCCGTCGTCGTGCCCACCGTCGATCGCGGATTGCGGATGCTGTTCTTCTGCCGAATCGCGATCGCCGGCGCGATGCCGTCGATCCCGTCGACGTCCGGCTTCTCCATGCGCTCGAGAAACTGCCGCGCGTAGGCCGACAGGGACTCGACGTACCGCCGCTGCCCCTCGGCGTAGATAGTGTCGAAGGCAAGCGAGGACTTCCCCGACCCGCTCACGCCCGTAAAGACGATGAGCCGCCGGTGCGGCAGCGTCAGATCGACGCCCTTCAGGTTGTGCGTGCGGGCGCCGCGGACAACGAGGACGCCGTTCGAGGGAGAGACCGGAGCTGGCGTTGGTTCGGACATCAGTCGAACAGCGGGCTTTCTGGCCCACTGGCCAAGCTAGCCATATTACTACGGGTATCGTGGGCGCGGCCACGAGCCCTTTGCCTTTGCCCGAGCGACCGTGCTATCCTGCCTCCGGTTCAACCACACACCGTTAGCGACGCATTCATCCCTCTGCCCCTATCTCCATGAAATCGTGTGGCACTCTCCGTGGTGCAGCGTGAGCTTTCCGAGTTCCAGTCGACCTGAGTCCCCCTTGTCAACAACGCGAGGATAGTCGTGGCTGTACGTTTGTTCGTCGGCAACATGCCCTATGGGGCCACCGAGGCAGATTTGCGTGCGCATTTCTCCGGTGTCGGTGCTCCGTCCCAGATCGTCATTCCCGTCGACCGTGAAACCGGCCGTCCGCGAGGGTTCGCCTTCGTGGAGTTCATCGACCGGGCCGTGGCCGAGGAGGCCATCAACCGGTTCAACCAGCAGCCGTTCATGGGGCGCTCGCTCTCAGTGAGCGAAGCCCGGCCGCGCGAGGAGCGGCCCGCTGGCGGATTCCGGCCGAGCGGCGGCGCGCCCGGCGGGTTCCGTCCGGGCGGCGGGTTTGGACCGAGCGGCGGAGGCGGCTTCGGCGGGCCGCGGCCGATGGGCGGCCCCGGCGGCTTCCGTCCCGGCGGGCCTCCGCGCGAGATGCCCGGCGCCCCCGGACGCAATTTCGGCCCGCCCAAGAAGAAAAGCGCGCAGAGCGAGAAGCGCTGGGAGAACAAAGAGCGCGGGCCCAAAGGCCCGATCAAGACGCGCTACTCTGGCCGCATGGACGGGCTCTACGACGACCCGAACGACGTGGTCGAGCCGATGCCGGAATTCGACGACGTGGCGTCGCGCGCCGCCGAAGAGGACAAAGAAGAGAAGTGAGACCCTGAGCGCGCGATGGCAACCCACGTCAAGGTCATCGCCGCGCTGTGCATCATCTTCGCCGCCTTTGGCGTCCTGGCGGCGCTGCTCTCCTCCTTCATGTTCAGCGCCCTCGCGGCGCTCGTCGGCAGCACGAACGATCCCGATGCATCCGCCGGGATCGCGGTGCTGAGCCTGACAGGTGTCACCCTCACCATCGTCCTGCTCGCTTTTTCGATTCCCTACATCGTCTGCGGCTGGGGCCTGCTGAAGCTGCGGCCCTGGTCGAGGATTCTGGGCATCGTCCTCGCGGCGATCAGCTTGATTCGCATTCCGTTGGGAACGATCTTCGGGATCTACGCGCTGATCATCCTGTTCAATAAGGAAACCGAAGCGCTGTTCCAGAAGTCGTGAGGCCGTCGAGCCTCGCGATCCGGCCCTGCGAGCCGGCGCCCCATCCGATCCCCGCATTCGGCGCGAGGCTGAACGTGTGAAAGCCCGGGCCGAGCAGCGGCATCCACGTCCGGCCGTCATCGGCCGACACGTCCGACCCCGACGGCCCGACGGCCAGCAGCCCGCCGGGCTTGCCTGGAAGGTACATGACAACCGATCGAAAGCCTGACAGGCCGTGCTCTTTGATCAACGTCCAGGTCGCGCCGCCGTCCGACGTGACCGCGCAATTGTCGAGCGCTTCGGCTTCCTTGTCGTACGTGCCGCCCACGACCACGCCGTTCCGGTTGTCGCGAAACGCGATCGAGTAGATCCCCGACTTCGATCCCGAAAGCAGCGGTGTCTCGGTCACTTTCCACGTGAGTCCATGATCGAACGACCGCAGCACGCGCGCCTTCTCCGCCGCGCCCGTCCCGATCCAGACGTCGTCCGTGCCGAGCACGGCGATGTTCGTCCCGCTCGCTGCGAAGAAGCCCTCGTTGGGTTGCGCCGGCGGCAGCCGATCGTCCGGCAGGCGCTTCCAGGTCTGGCCGTCATCCGTCATGAAAATGACGAAGTGGCCGTCGATCGTGTCGCTGACGGCGATACCGTGCGTCGCGTCCCAGAAGGACATCGCGTCGAGAAAGGCCTTCGGATCCTGATTGGCGAGCTGCAGATCCCAGTGCTCGCCGGCGTCGGCGGTCTTGTAGATGCGGGACGTCGCACCCGCGCCGATGCTGAGCACGTACGCGGTGCGCTCGTCGATGGCATCGATGTCACGGAAGTCCACGTTGTCGGTCGTCACGGCCAGCTTCGCCCACGTCGCGCCGCCGTCAGCCGTGCGCAACACCGTCGCGCGCGAGCCGCTCGCCCACGCCACGCGCTCGTTGACGGCACTCACGCCCCGCAGCGACGACATCACGCCGGAAGTCTGGGGCGTCCACTGCGGCGCCGTCACGGCGGCGCCTAACGCCACGACACCTGCCGCCCATTGCCTCACGGCCGAATTGCCCCTTCGCCTCATTTCTTCAGCGCCTGACAATGGTCCCGCCCTTCATTACGAATTTCACCTTGTGCAGCGTCGAGATGTCCTTCGTCGGATCGCCGTCGACCGCGATGAGATCCGCGAACAGTCCCTGCGCGACGCGTCCGATCTGCGTGTCCATCTTGAGCGCTTTGGCGTCCACCGACGTCGCAGACTTCAGCGCGTCGATCGGCGACATGCCGTAGGCGACCATGAGTTCGATCTCGCGGGCGTTGTCGCCGTGCGTGAACACGCCGACGTCGGAGCCGCTGGCGATCGTGACGCCGGCCGCGAGGGCAGCTTTGAAGCTCTCGCGCTTGCGCGTGATGCCGGCGGGCTCTGGCGCGCCGCCAGCTTTGTTCCAGCCGCCGTATTGGCTCGTCGCGTCACCGGCCGCGAGCGTCGGACACAGCGCGACGCCCTTCTCGGCCATGAGCTTGAACACGTCGGGCGTGCCGCCGTCGCCGTGCTCGATGGTGTCCACGCCGGCCATGATCGCGCGCCGCATGCCCTCGGGCGTCGTTGAGTGCACCGCCACTGGGCGGCCGATGCTGTGCGCGGTCTCGACCGCGGCGTTCATCTCCGCCTGCGTGAACGTCGGCATCGTCTGGCCGCTCGGACCGGCGCGGTAGTCGCCGTAGATCTTGATCCAGTCGGCGCCCTTGCCTGCCTGATCGCGGACGACGTGCATCATCTTTTCGACCCCGTCGACTTCCTCGCCGCCCTGGGGCACGTCCCACTCGGCGGGGAATCCTTTTGGCGCGTACGTGCCGGTCGCGACGATCGCGCGGGTGACGACCAGCATTCGCGGGCCGGGGATGATGCCCTGACTGACGGCTTGCTTGAGCCCGACATCGGCGTAGCCGGCGCCTTCCGTGCCGAGATCGCGAATCGTCGTGAAGCCCGCCTCGAGCGTGGCCTTGAGCGACACAGTCGCGCGGGAGATTCGGAGCCCGAGCAGTTCGTGCTCGACCTGATCGTTCCACGGCGTCTCGTTGTACGGATGGAGCAGCACGTGCGAGTGCGCCTCGATGAGACCGGGCAGCAGCGTCGTGTTCGGAAGATCGATCGTCTCCGCGTTGGGCGGCGGTGTCACCGACGACGCCGGTCCCGCGGCCTGAATCCGCTGACCTTGCACGAGCACGACCCAGCCGTCGTGCAGCGCGTCGCCGTCGAACACGCGCGCCGGCCGAATGAGGTACGTCGTCTGCGGCCCACCACCGCCGGCGCGCCCTCCGCGCCCCTGATCAGCGCCGACGGTTCCGGCCGTGATGACCACCCCGCACAGAATTGTGACGAGTCTGAAGTTTTTCATCGCGCTACTGCCTCATTTTTCGACGCGCTTCCCCAACGCGCTCGCGATCGATGTCGCCGTCGCCCCAGTAGTTCACAAAGCGCCGATAGTGCTCGCGCGCGTCCTCCGTGTCGCCCGCCCGCTCGGCGATCTGTCCGAGGAAGTACAGGCTGCGGACAAACTCGATCGGAAAGTAGACGCGCTCGACGCCGCCGACAATCCGCTCGAAGCGCTTCGCGGCTTCGGCGTCCTTGCCCGCCGCAAGATACGCCGTGCCGAGCTCGAACCACAACTGCGGCTGGGGTGGTGGCGGCCCAAAGGCATTCCGAGGAGGCAGCATCGCTTCGGCCTGCATCAACTCACTCACCGCTCGCGACGAGTCACCACGGTCCAGCGCCAGCACGCCGGCCAGCTCGTGCACGCGGCGCTTCTCACGCGGGCCAGGTGCGGACGCCGATCTGACCGTCAGCTCGTCGCTCACGGTCTTCGCGTCGGCGGTGCGTCCAAGCCTCGTGAGCGCAATGGTTCGGTAGAATCGGCTCGAGGCGGAGGTAGCGAGGAGCAGCGAGACCCCTGGCACCTTCCCGGCGCCCTCGGCCAGGACGAGCCCAGGCTGCGGCCGACCGAGGGCCAGTTGCACACGCGCACCGGTCAGCATCAACATCGCGTCAAATGTCTGGCCCCACGGCGTGCCGGCGGCCAGCGCGTCGGTGTGCGCCCGGAGCGCCGCCGCGCTGCGCCCGCGATAGAGCTCGCTGACGATCTTGCCGAACGCGCCGGCATACCTCGCGAACGGATCTTGCGACTGCGCTTCTGCGGTACCGAGCTTGTCCGCGTCTGCCCACCGCTCCTGCATGACGGCGACGCCCCATCGGAGGGACAGCGCCGTGGCATCGCCGCCGTCGATCGCATCGGCCTGGTCGAGGGCCGCGAGCGCCTCATCGAGTTTGCCAAACGTGGCGAGCACCTCACCGAGGTGACGATAACCGGCCGCATTCCGAGGGAAGCGGCGCAGGTAGTCGTCGAGCACGGCCCGAGACTTGTCGAACTGATCGAGCGACGCGTAGCCGTCCGAGAGATTCCCCAAGGTGATCGGCAAGACCGCGGGGCTCTGGCGAAGCTCTTCGCCGAGCTTGATCGATTGGTCGAATTGCTCGGCGTCCCAGTAGAGATCGGCGAGGTTGTGCTTGCCCGCATAGTGCATCGGGTAGAGCGCCAGCAGCTTTTCGAACGCCGCGATCGCCTTGCCCGCGTCGTCCTCACTCGACTGGTAGCGAAAACCCTCGACGTAATACCGATCCCGCAGCGTGAGCCGATCGGCGTGGTCGAGGGCCCGCTGCGCGTACTCGGTCCGTTGGTCCAGACGCCGCAGGTTATTCTCGACAGCGGCCAGGCGCACCATGGCCAGCGCAAACGCCGGGTCGATCGCAATAGCCTTCAGCAACAGCGGCTCCGCCTGACGGGGCTCGCCGCGCTCGAGGAACGCCACGCCCTCCGCGTAGGCGCGATACGCGTCCATCGACGACGTCGTGACGTCCTGAAGATCGCGATAGAAGCCCGCGTCCCCAGTCGTGGCCCCGGGGGCCTTCAACAGATCCGACGGCGCGGCGCGCGTGCCTGTGGACGCGAGATGCGTCTGCACGCGGCGCGTGAGGCTGTCGACCGTGGGAAACAGATTCGACTCGCCCGCCGCTTCGAGGTGCTCGGCCGTAACGATGCGCCCGCTGTCGGCTTCCTGCAGCGTGATGTTGATGCGAATCGTGTCGCCTGACTTGACGTAGTTGCCGATGAGCACGTGCCTGGCACCGGCGAGGCGCGCAACTTCCCGCACCGTATCGAACGACATCACGGGATCGTTCTGGCGCCGCAGCGAGGCCAGGATCTGATAGAGCCGATCCGTGCTCAGGACGTCCATCTCGGTGGATTGCGACAGGTCCGTCACGACCATGTCGGTAAGTCCCGTGCGGAGCCAGTCGAGCTGCGGGCTGCCGGTGTTGTTCTGGAAATACAGCACCGCGACCGACGGTCGGCCGCTCGTCGCCATCGGCGGCGGCGGAGGCGGCGCGCGATGCGTCCACCAGTACGCACCCGCGGCCAGGAGCACGAGGGGTACGGCCCACACACCGATCGCGCGCCACTGGATCGCGCGGCGTGCCGACGGTCCAGGCGCCACGGGGGTCTGCACGGTGGTCGCCCCGCCCGAATCAAGACGCCGGCGGGTGCCGCGCAGATCGACGACCAGGTCGCGGGCCGTCTGGTAGCGAGCGGCCGGGTCCTTCGCCAGACTTTTTTCCAGTAGACGCTGGACGTCCTGCCGGGTATCCACGCTCGGGGCTGCCCCCGACCACGCGAGCGGCGACGGCGGGTCGTGCACGATCGCGTGCAGCGTGTCGACGTAGCTCGCCGCCTCGAACGGCAGGCGGCCGCTCAGCATCTGGTACAGCATCACGCCGAAGCTGAAGAGGTCACTGCGGGCATCGAGCCGCTCACCGCGCGTTTGCTCAGGCGACATGTACGCGGCCGTGCCCTTGATGACGCCGATGTCCGTCGAGGCCTGCACGGTCGCCGCATCGGCCGTCGCGCCATCCGACTCGATCGCCTTCGCCAGACCGAAATCGATGATCTTCGCGTGGCCGTCGTCGGTGATCATGACGTTCGCGGGCTTGAGGTCGCGATGGACGATGCCCTGGTCGTGCGCGCGCGCGAGCCCTTCGGCAATCTCGGTTGCGATCTCCAGCGCGCGTGACGGTCCGAGCGAGCCGCGGGCGATCGTCTGACTGAGCGGCTCGCCGCGCACGAGCTCCATGGCGATGAAGCTCACGCCGTCCGCTTCGCCGACCTCGTGAATGACGCCGATGTGCGTGTGCTCGAGGCGCGAGGCCATTTGCGCTTCGCGCAGGAACCGCCGCCGCCGATCCTCGTCGGCCACGATGTCGGCGGGCAGCACCTTCAACGCGACTTCCCGATTGAGCGTGGTGTCGAGCGCACGATAGACGACGCCCATGCCGCCCCGCCCCAGCTCCGCCAGGATGCGATAGCGGCCAACGGTCCGCCCGACCAGCGACTCCATGTCGCGGCTATCGTACTGCACGTTTGGCGGCGGAAGACGCGCGAGCCCGTCGTCTCCGGAGTAGGATGCAAGCGCAGGAGGCACTATGGCTGAGTCCGTTGGACGGCGTGACTTTCTGACCCGTGTGGCGCTCGGCGGCGCGAGTGCCGCGTTCTTGCCTTCCGTCGTGTGGGCGCGCCAGTTCAAGCCGCTCGACGTGCCGACGTTCAAGGTACCGGCGGCGGCATCCGACGAGGCCGTCTTTGCGGCGGCGAGAAAGGAGTTCCTGTTCCCCGCCGACGTGACCTACGGCAACACCGGCACGCTAGGCGCGTCGCCGCGCGAAGTCGTTGCGACGCTCACCCGCGGCACCGAACGCCTCGAACGCGAGCTCCCGGACTGGCCATACTTTCAGGCCGATGGCGAGCCGCTCACCGGCTACCAGCCGCTCGTCGACATCCGCGGCCGCATCGCCGCGCTCGTGAACGCCTCGGGCGACGAAGTCGCCCTCACGACGAACGCGACGATGGGCATGAGCTTTCTGGCCAACGGGCTCGACCTCGCGGCCGGCAACGAGGTCGTGACCACCGACCAGGAGCATAGCGGCGGAATCGGCGGCTGGCAGCTTCGCGCCAAGCGTCACAGCATCGTCGTCAAACAGGTGCCGGTTCTCGACGCGGCGACGAAGGGCCCGGAGGCGATCGTGGCGCAATTCGCGGAAGCGATCACGCCGAACACCAAAGTGGTGATGTTCAGCCAGATCACATCCGGCCTCGGGATGCTGCTGCCGGCGAAGGCGTTGTGCGCGCTCGCGCACGATCGCGGCGCGCTGGCGATCGTCGATGGCGCGCAGGTGCTGGGCCAGCGGCGCGTCGACGTCAAGGACCTCGGGTGCGATGCCTACGTGACGAGCCCACACAAATGGATGCTCGCGCCGAAAGGCACGGGCATCCTGTACATCAAGCGATCGGTGCAGGCGCGGTTCTGGAACACGCTCGCGAGCGCCGCGTTCGACGACGACTCGACCGGCGCGTTTCGCTTCATGCACTACGGCACGGGCAGCGTGCCGGTCGTCGAAGCGCTCGTCGCCGCCGTCGACTTCATGACGGGCATCGGGCTGGAGCGGATCGAGCGCTGGGACCTGGCGCTCGCCAACCGGCTGCGCGACGGCCTGGCGCGCATTCCGCAGGCGCGGTTGTCGTCGCCCGCCGATCGCCGGTTCGCGACCGCCATCACGACGTTCGCAGTAGCGGGCAAGACGGGACGCGAGCTCCAGGACGCGCTCTGGGCGAAGAAAATTCGCGTCCGCGCGCAAGGCGGTGACCGCGGCGTGCGGCTGTCAGCGCACCTCTACGTTAGCCCGACGGACATCGATCACGTGCTCGAGGTCGTGAGCACGATGAAATGAAATGACGCCGGGAGTAGTTTTACGTTTTGCGTAAAACTACTCCCGGCGTCATTTCTCTTTTCTCTTTCTCCTTCTCTTACCTGCCCAGCGTGAGCGCCGGCAGGCCCGCGGCCTTGAGCTGTGCGTTGACCGCGGGCAGATCGACCGTCTTGATCGTGGTCCAGCGGGCCATGACCGCTGCAGCGGCCTGCTGGGCTTGAGTCATCGTCGCCACTGACGACGCCGGCGGCGTCACGTCGGCACCTTGCAGCAGGTTCATCGAGCCGGTGAGCGACCCTTCGACGCTCGTGAGTGTCGCCCCGGCGGTTCCGCCGGTCGGCGGGCCGCCCCGACCTCCGCCGCGCCCGCCCCGGCCCGGTGTTGCGGCGGCGTCGGGCGCACCGCCAATCAACACGGCGACCTTCCGATCGAACGCAGCGAGCGTTTCGGTCAGCGCCCCGGACGCCCTCGGCGTGAGCTCGTTCACTTGCGCCCTGAGCGCAGCCGCCTCTGACGCCGCTCCCTGAGCATCGACCGCACCGAAGTAACTCGCCTTCGTCAACGTGTAGAGCTGCTGCATCGCGAGCGCGGGCGTCTTGACGCGCGGGTCTTGCTTGACCGTGATCGGCTGCGTGTAGCTCTTGCCGTTGACGGTGAGCTTGACGGTGTACGCTCCGGGGCTCACCCACGGCGTCGACGGCGGTGGCACGGTGTCGAACGCCGCGGCCGCGATTGGCAGCCCGCCGCCGCGTCCACCACCGCCGCTCCCGAGCGGGTGATAGTGCACGTCCCAGGTGAAACGGTGCATGCCAGGCTCGGCCGACAGATGCTGCGGCGGCCGGTACCAGTACTGGGGCAGGGGCGCGACCGACGGATCAGGAATGGCCGCGACGGGATCCGCGCTCGAGTACCGCCGCACGACGCGGCCGTCGGCCTGCAGAACCTCGAATGTGACGGGCCCGCTCGCCGCGGACTTCAAGTAGTAGTTGAGAATGGCGCCTTCCGGCGGATTCGGTAACGCCGGCTCGTCCGGCGGCCACGGCGTGTCGCTGTTGGTGTTCCATCGCACGCGCAGCGCCGTGGTCGGCTTGAACAACACGGCGTCCGAGTCCGCCGTCTTCGCGTCGATCTGACGCAGCGGCGTGATGTCGTCGAGGATCCAGATCCCGCGCCCGTGCGTGCCGACGACGAGGTCGTCGTCCTTGACGACCAGGTCGCGTACCGATGAGGCCGCCATGTTGAGGCGCAGCGATTGCCAGTGGTCGCCGTCGTCGAACGACACGTACACCTGAGTTTCCGATCCGGCAAAAAGCAGGCCCTTCTTCTTTGGATCCTCGCGGATGACGCTCACGGGCGCGCCGCCGGGAATGCCGGTCACGATCTCCGTCCACGTCTTGCCGCCGTCGTGCGTCCGGAAGAGGTGCGGGTTCATGTCGTCGAGGCGCAGCGTGTTGACCGCGGCGTAGGCCGTCAGCGCGTCGAACCGGCCCGGATCGATCGTGAACACCTTCCAGTACGACCCGATCTTCGGCGGGGTCACATCGTTCCAGTTCAGGCCGCCGTTGGCGGTGGTGGCAATCACGCCGTCATCGGTGCCGACCCAGATCCGGTTGACGTCGACGTACGACGGACCAATCGTGTAGATGACGCGCGCTGGGCTCGAGTTCACCTGTCCTGACGCGGTCTGCGAGTACTTGCCGATGTTGGGCGGAACGTCGTGCGTCTTCCGCGTGAGGTCGGGGCTCACGCGTGTCCAGTGCACGCCGCCATCGATCGTTTTCCAGAGATAGTTGTTGCCGAAAAACAACACGTGCGGATCGGCGAGCGAAAACACGACCGGCTGCGTCCGCACCGTGCGGAACGGCGAACCGGGCGTGGCGCCCGACGGCGCCTCTGGCGCCAGGCTCGCCGGCGGCGAGATGTTCGACACCTGCGTCGTGCGCCGGTCGTAGCGCGTGATCTTCCCGCCGTAGATGACGTCCGGATCGAGCGGATCGGGCGCCGCGTAGCCGTACTCCTCCACTGCGACCGGATGCCACTCGCGGACGGTGACGTGACCGTCGTTGCCGCGACTCGAGATACAGACTGATCCGCTGTCCTGCTGGCCGCCGCACACGCGGTACGGAAACGCGTTGTCCGTCATCACGTGATACAGCGCGGCGGTCGACTGCGTGTACCACGAGCTCCATGACGCGCCGCCATTCAGCGTCACGACGCCGCCCTGGTCGGAGACGAGCAGGATGATGTTGGGATCGTTCGGATTGAACCACGCGTTCTGATAGTCGTCGCCGCCAGGCGCGCCCTTGAACGGCACGAACGTCTTCGCGCCGTCGGTGGACTTGTAGGTCACGACGTCAGTCAGCAGGATCGTGTCGGCATCTTTCGGATCGACGATTGGCACGGCCTCGTTGGCCCGATTGGCTGGACGCATGTCGGCAGTGGAACGCATCCAGCTTTCGCCGCCGTCATCGGATCGATACACCCGGGGATTGAGCGCGGGCTCCTCGCCGCCGGCGCCGCCTCCTCCGACACGGCCGACGGCCACACCTCGCCCGCCGCCACCTCCGCGTCCCGCGCCGCCTCGCCCCGCGCCACCAGCCGCGGCCTCAACCACGGCGTACAACCGCTTCGAGTTGCTCGGCGCGATCGCCATCTCCGCGTTGACGACGTCTGGCAATCCGTTTCGAAGCTGCGTCCACGACTTCCCGCCGTCGGTTGACTTGAAGATGCCGCCACCGGTGCCGCTCCACGCACCGTTCTCCCACGGCCCCTGCCGCTCCTCCCACATCGTCGCGTAGACGACGTCGGGATTCGCGGGATCGATGTCGACATCTTTGCCGCCCGTGTCGGGATCCTTGTAGAGGACTTTGTCGAATGTCTGCCCGCCGTCGAGCGATCGAAAGATGCCGCGCTCTTCGTTCGGACCGTAAGGATGGCCCAAGGCGGCGACGAAAATCCGGTTGGGATTGCGCGGATCGACGACGATCTTCGGAATCTGCTGCGCTTCGCGGAGGCCCGGCAGATGCGTCCACGTCTGCCCGGCGTCCGTCGATTTGTAGATGCCGTCGCCGACCGAGAGATCCGGCCGCGGCAGGCCTTCGCCGCTCGCGACGTACACGATGTTCGGATCCGAGGGTGCGACCGTCACCCATCCGACGGATCCCGTCGGCTGGTTGTCGAAGAGCGGCTTCCACGTGCGGCCGGCGTCGGTCGTCTTCCAGACGCCGCCGTTGCAGACGCCGATGTAGAACGTGTACGGCTGGCTCGGCACGCCGGCCGCCGCCTTGGTCCGGCCTGCGCGCATCGGGCCGATGTTCCGCCAGCGCATGTCGGCAAAGAGCGCCGGCGACACCGGCGCGCTTTGCCGTGCAGGTAACCACACCCGGGACGTCCACACCAGGCTGACGAGAACGACGACGTACACGAGGCGGCGGAGCGTCATGGGCCCTCCAGACAAACCGCCGCGAGTATAGCGCGCGTGCTTGCTACTCGACGATGCGCACCGTCCAGAGGTCGTCAGCGAGATTGCTGTCCGTCATGTACGCGTATGGCATCGTGAAGAAGCCCTTCTTGCCCCAACCGGTACCCCACGAGTTCATGACGATGAAGCGCTGCTTGCTATCGTCGTAGCCGACGGCGAGCACGGCGTGGCCGCCGAGGACTTGCTCACCCTGCGACGGCAGCGGCACGTCGCCGCTCTTGGCGACCGCGGCCGACTCGAAGCTCTCGTAGACCGTGAACCCGAACACGAAGGGAAATCCCGAGGCGAGACAGCCCTTCATCTGCGTGAGTGACTGCGTCACGCGCTGATACGACAACGCCTGGTGGTCGAGCGCGCTCGTGTAGCACGACGCGGGCGGCTTGTTCGCGAACTTCGAGATGACGTACGCCCAGTCCTTCTCGTCGCACACGCCGAGCTGCGCGATGCTCTTGATACCGTCGCGAATCATCGCGCCGGAGTCCTCGCCAACCGTGCCCTCCATGTCCCGCTCGTTGTAGTAGATGAACAGCCGCGACGGTCCGAACGACTTGCTCTTGTTCTGCTTCATCTGATCGAAGCGATGCGCGTTGGCGATCGCGTTGGCCGTGCAGCTGCCGAGCTGCCCCTGGTCGAGCACCGGCGGACAGCTTGGGCCGAGATCGACTTTCGGCGGCATGGCGCCCATGAGCGGTGCCGGCGCGGCATAGATGTGGTCGCGAGCGTCGGGAAGATCGGGAATCCATCCAAATTTCTTGATGCGACGAGGCATAACTCCCCCTTCAGTGGGTGGAAGAACTGGCAATCAGCGCGGGGAGCGAACGCGCATTATAGCCGCACCGATTGGGCGATTGGGGAATTGGGTTATTGGGCTATTGCCTGAGCAGCGGCCGGGTGAGACACGTCGGGCCGCCACCGCCTTTGGCGCTGATCTCGCGGCCCTCGTAGTCGATGACCTCGGCGCCGGCCGATTCCAGACGCGCGCGGGTGCGCGGGTTGCCGGCGACCATCAGACAGCGCCGCGGCGCGATCGCCAGCACGTTCGCGCCAATGGAATCGAATTCCTCGTCGGGCACCTCGACGAAGGACATACCCAGCTCGAGCAGCCTCTCGCGGAACGGCACCGGCAGCAGCGGCGCATAGACGACCGCGAGGTCTCGATCGACCGGGCTGATGATCGACATCAGATGAAACACGTCACCCGCTCCGCGCCAGTGCGGCAGCGGGACGACGATCACCTCGTCGACGCTGTCGCCGAGCAGTGCGCGCAGCTGCCGAATCCCGTCGTCGTTCGTCCGGTATCCGCGGCCGACGGCCATCGTGCGTGCTGTCAGCCACACGACGTCGCCACCCTCGACCGACCCCGGTGGCTCGATCGCGCCGACGATTGGCACACCGAGCGCGCGGAGTCCGGCAGCCTGTGCCGCCGGCTCGCCTGCCCGTGCCGCCTTGCCCATCCGACCGAGGATCACGCCACGATCGCAGACGACCGATGCGTCGCGCACGTAGATCGAGTCGAGGCTGAGATCACCCGACCGCGCCAGGAACTCGATCTGCGCCCCGTGGTCGCGAAGGATCGCGGCGAACGCGTCGTACTCCGCAATCGCACGATCGAGATCCGGCGCGGACGTGAAGTTGAGCGCCTGCCATTCGCGCGCGATGTCGTTGGCGCTGCGGAACGCGTCGCGCGCGTGCTTGAGCACGACGCGCGTGAGCCGTCCCGTCTCGCTCTGCGCGGTCGGCGCGGCCTCCGTCACCGCCGCACCCACACGTACACGGGCAGGCCGGCGAGCAGGAGCAGGAATCCCCAAAACACCACGTTGGCGCCCGCGCCGACGATCGCGAAGAACGAAAAAACAAACGCCAGGACGGCCAGCACGACTTCGCCTGTCGTCGCTTTTGCGCCACGACGGTCTTTGATCAACAGTCCGGCCAACGAACAGAACACGTACGGAATCAGGACGGCCAACGTCGCCAGCAGAATGATGAACGTGAACAGCTCGACCAGGCCCTTCGTGTAGTTCATCCAGATGAGCGCGGTGGTGAGCGCACCGGCGACGACCATCCCGAACGCGGGCGTGCCCGTGCGCGACAGCCGCGCGAATCGTGCCGGCCACAGCCCGTCGCTTGCAAGCGCCACCGGCAGTTGGCCGACGATTAGAATCCAGCCGTTGAGCGCACCGAAGCACGAAATCGACGCGCCGAGCGCAACGGCGGCCGCCGCGCCATTCCCGAGCGCCGCGCGCGCCGCATCCGCGAACGGCGCGGTCGACATCGCCAGTGACGAGGGGGGCACGAGGCTCATCACGCCGATGGTGCTCACGATGTAGATGCCGGCGGCCACCAGCGTGCCGATGACCGTGGCGCGCGGAATGGTGCGGTCCGGGTCGCGCGTAATCGCCGCCGGGATCGTCGCGGCCTCGAGGCCGATGAGCGCGAACATCGTCAGCGTCGTCGTCGCGATGATCCCCGCGCCCAGCCCCCGCACGCTCGTGTCGGCGATCACGAAATGTGAGCGGTCGAAGGCGAAGATGCCGGCGATGCCGACGACGACGAGCGGCATCACCTTGAGAATCGTCGTCACCACCTGGACCCGCGCCGCCGTCTTCACGCCCCAGATGTTGATGAACGTCAGCACCCACACGATCGCCGTTGCGAGCAGCGCGGCACCGACCGGGTTGCCGACGATCGACGGGATGAACGGACTCAGGTAGCCGACGCCGGCGACGGCGAGCGCCGCGTCGGCGCACCAGATCGAAATCCAGTACCCCCAGCCGATCAGGAATCCCGCGAAGTCCCCGAACGCGTGCCGCGAGTACGCGTACGGTCCGCCGGCGGCCGGATCGATGCGCGCGAGACGCGCGAAGACCAGCGCCAGCACCGTGGCGCCCGCCGCGGACAGCAGCCAGCCGAGAAACGCGACGCCACCGAAGCTCGCGAGCGACGCCGGCAGCAGAAAGACGCCCGATCCGATCATGCTGCCGACAACGAGCGAGACGGCGGTGGCGAGTCCTAATTCACGACGTGGAGTGGCGGGCGCAGCGGCCGTCGGCGTAGGCACGCGCGCATCTTAGTGCTATTCTGCCCGCGGTCTGCAAATGGTTGCCTTCCGTGCGGTCGCGATGGCGTGTGCGCTCGCTGGCGTGGGCCTCGTCGTGCGCGCGCAAGCGCCCGCGCCCGATCCACGGTTGACGATCGCGGACGTCGAGAAGGTCTCCGGCGTGTCGGGCGTCAAGCAAGTCGCGCAGGGCTCGATGACCGGCGCCGGTGGCGCGCTCAACTTCACCGGTCCGGACGGCAAGCTGATCCTGATGGTCAACTTCGCGACCGCGTCGCTCTACGACGGAGCCAGGAAGAATCAGATCGTGTTCCACGCCCTCGTGCCGGATGTCGGCGACGAAGCGTTCGATGCGCCACCTGGCACGATGCAGTACGTGCTCTACGTCAAGAAGGGAGCCAAGGCGGTGTCGTTGACGTCGTTTCTGTCGACCACCCGCCCCTACGCGCCCAAGCTGACGATGGATCAGCTCAAAGCGCTCGCGCGAGTCGTGCTCGCCAGACTGTAGGCATCGCAGATCGACAATCGGCGATCGGGCAATCGAACGACATCGGTGCATCGATGAATCGATATCGATGGATCGATGAGACGATGCCTTGCGATTGCCAGTTCCCCGATTGTCAATCTGCGATTACCGCGCTCGCGGATCCGCCTTGATGCTGAACGTCTGCGCGTAGCTCTGTCCGTTCACGGTGAGCTTCGCGGTGAACGTGCCGGTCGCGGGCGGACCCCCGCCACGGCCGCCTCGTCCACCACCGCCGCGACCGCCGCCGCCACCGGGACTCCAGGCCACGCGGTGCATGCCCGGCGTCGCGGAGAACGCTTCAGGTGTCGGCCGCCACAACGCGGACGTGTTCGGGATGCCGCCGCCTGCTCCGCCTCGGCCGGCGCCACCGCCGCGACCCTGCCCGGCGCCGGCGCCAGCGGCATTCGGATCGCTCGAGAACGTCGCGAGCGTCGCGCCGCCCGCGTCCTGAATCTCGAGCGTGACGGGTCCGGTCACCGGTCCCTTGACGTAGTAATCGATGTACGCGCCGTTCGGCGGATTCGTGGCCTGCGGCTCGTCCTTCTGAGTTGGCGTGCCGTTGTCGCCCCCTTGAATCACCTCGATCGCGTCAGCGGGCTTGAAGAGATACGCGGGCGCGCCAGCGATCTGGTCGTTGATCTGCCGGAGCGCGCTGATGTTGTCGATGACCCAGAACCCGCGCCCGTGCGTCGCGACAATGAGATCGTTGCCGTAAATCTCGAAGTCGCGCATTGATGTCACGGGCAGGTTGAGCTGCAGCGTTTGCCAGGTGTCGCCGTCGTCAAATGACATCCAGACACCGCGCTCGGTACCGGCGAACAGCAAGCCGCGCCGCGCGGGGTCCTCTTTCACGACGTGCACGTACACGCCCGCAGGCAATCCGCGCGTGATCTCCTGCCAGGTCTTGCCAAGGTCGCGCGTGCGGTAGATGTGTGGATTGAAGTCGGTGAGTTGATGGCGGTCGACCGACGCGTACGCTTCGTTGGCGTCGAAATGCGACGCTTCCACCGTCGTGATGCGGCTCCAGGCGTCGACGCCGGTCGGCGTCACGTTCTGCCAGTTCTTGCCGTCGTCGCTCGTCACCTGGATGAAGCCGTCGTCGGTGCCGATCCACACCATGGGCGCGCGCAACGGGGACGGCGCGACCGCATAGATCACGCCGCGCTTGCCGTTGCGATTGGTGTCTTCCGCGGCCGTGGCATCGAGATTCGCCGGCACCGGCGGATCCTTCCGCGTGAGGTCCGGGCTCATGGCGATCCACGTGCGCCCGTCATCGGTCGTCTTGAAGAGGTATTGATTCGCGTAGTACAGCGCGTTCTGATCGGCCTTTGAAAAGACCAGCGGCTGCGTCCAGTCCGTGCGCGCCGCGCTCTCATTCGGCAACCGCTGCACGCTGTTCGCCGAATCCGGCAGCGGCTGCCCGCCACCGCCTCCGGCTGCCGAATTCAGCTCGAGATCGAAGCGTCCGCCGGTGCCACCAAAGATGATCCCCGGATGCCGCGGATCACCAGCCGTCATGCCGCTTTCACCGCCGGCGCCGATCGGCTCCCAGTCGCGCATCGAGATCCCGGCGAATTTTCCGCGTGACCGCACGGCCACTGCGCCACTGTCCTGCTGCGCCCCGGTGACCCAGTACGGAAAGCGATAATCAACGGACACGTGGTAAATCTGGGCAATCGGCTGGTTCAGCCACGAGCTCCAGGTCACCTGGCGCGCATCTTCCGTGCGCGCGTTGCGCGAGATGATCGTCCCCTGGTCGCTCGCGATGATCACCGTGTCCGAGTCGTCCGGCGAAACCCAGGCCTGGTGGTAATCGTCGCCGCCAGGCGATCCGCGGAGCGGGATCCATGTCTTGCCGCCATCCATCGAGCGCGACGTCGCCACGTTCGGTACATAGATGATGTCGGCGTTCTTCGGATCGACCGCGACGTGCTCGAAGTACCAGCCGCGGCCCCAGAGCGCCGAGTCGCCGGACATCTTCGTCCATGTCGCGCCGGCGTCGTCTGATCGATAGAAGCCGCCCTGCTGTGGTGCGCCCCCGCCACCACCCCCGCCTCCGCGGGCTCCGCCGCCTGCGGCCGCTGCACCCGCAGCCCCGGCGGCCGGAGCGCTCAAACCGCGGGCCGCTTCGGGCGAACCCGGGCAAGGCGTACCCGCCGGCGCGCCCTCCGGCAGAAAGTCGTCGACGACGGCATAGACGCGCCGCGGATTCGCCGCTGAAATCCCGATGCCGACCTTGCCAATGCACGCCTGCGGAAGCCCGGTCTTGAGCTCGGCCCAGTTCGCGCCGCCGTCCGTGGACTTGAAGATCCCGCCGCCGGGTCCGTTGGTCGGCTGATACGTGTACCATGTCGGCCGCCGCGTGTTCCACAACGATGCGTAGATCACCTGCGGGTTCGTCGGATCGATCACGACGTCCGACGCGCCGATCGAATCGTTCTTGTAGAGCGACTTTGTCCAGGTCTTACCGCCGTCGACCGTCTTGAAGATGCCGCGGTCAGGGTTCACGGTGTACAGGTTCCCAATGGCCGCGACAAAGACGACGTTCGCGTTCTTCGGATCGACGGCGACCTTGGCGATGTGCTGCGTGTTGTCGAGGCCGATGTGCGTCCACGTTTTGCCGGCGTCCGTCGACTTGTACATCCCGTTGCCGTAGCCGGTGGAATCGCGGAGCGTCGACTCGCCGCTGCCGACGTAGACCGTGTCGGGATTCGACGTCGAGACGGCGAGCGCGCCGATCGACGCGACCGGCTGTGAATCGAAGACCGGTTCCCACACGCGGCCCGCATCAACCGTCTTCCAGACGCCGCCGTTCACCGCGCCCATGTAGAAGATGTTGGGATGGCCGGGCACGCCGCTCACGGCGTCCACGCGGCCGCCGCGGAACGGCCCCAGCATGCGCCAGTGGAGGCCCGAGTACAGCGACGGGTCGTATTTAGGCTGCTGCGCGAGCAGGCGTGGGATGCCGAACGAGAGACCAACCAGGATGAGAGCAAGCAGGGAACGAGTCGAATAAGTCCGGGCGCGATACATCGGGAGCTCCTTCGATCGGCTACTGACCATCGAAGGATACACCGGAGGCCGCACGACCCATCACCGATGGATCGTGATGGGCACCGAGTACTCCCGGTCGTCCCAGATGAGCTTGAAGACTCCCCCTCCGCCCTCGTGCGGCTCGACGGCAAACGTCAGCTGCTCGGCCGGGTCGGCGATTTTCTTGAGGGTCATGGGTACGCGGCCGAGGTCCTGATTGGGGTGGTACTGCGTGTGGAACGTGCCCACGTCCTTGCTGATGATGAGCTTGAACTCCTCGTCGCCGGGCAGCGTGTAGATCGTGTGCGTACCTGCGGGCATCGTGAGCGAGCTTGCGAAGACGATCGTCGCGTCCGTGGTGATCGTCGACGACTCGTCGGCGCCGGGCATCCACCAGTGGTTCCACGGCACCAGGCTGCCCCAGATCACGCGGCCGCGCTTGTACGGCCGGCCGTACTCAATCGTGATGTTGCAGGTGTCGATGGTCGCCTTGACGGTGTCGCGCGGGCTCACGCGCGGGCGCTGCCAGCGCGCGTGCGCCGCGACCGTGCCCATCGTGACGACCGCCGCCGTGAGCGCGAGCGTCCAACCGAATCGGCGCATCGGACGAACCTCCTTCGCAGGGATGCGAACGAGTGTACACCCGGCGACGGGCGACCTAGACGGCGATCACGGCGGCCGCCCAGCCGGCGGGATCAGTGTCCGACTGGAAGATCCGATCGAAGTCGAGGATCACCGCGTCGCCCTCGCGCCGAATCCCGAACCGGTCCAGGTTACGGGTGGAGCGCCCGGAGATGTGCACGCCGTCCTGCTGGTAGCGCGAGTCGTGCTTCGTGCATTGGAAGCGGTGGTCCTTCTCAACCCAGCGCACGGCCGCGTGCTCGTGCGGGCAGCCGAGAAACATGCCGAAGACGTGGCCTTGGTACCGAACGAGAATCGCCTGCGCCTCGTGATCGATGTTGACCGAGTCGGCCGCCGGCACCGCGTACTTCCGTTCGGCGCCTGTGTCCTCGCTCGTGATGACGCGGACAGGTAGCGCGCGAAGATCGCCGCCTGCGACCACGCACGCGGCCATCGTCGCGAGTGCGCAGCCGCTTTGTCGCAGAAAATCGCGCCGGGATCGAGCGTCATCCGACATTGGGCAATGCCGCGCCAGCCAGCGTGGTGAGAAACCAGAGCGTGAGACTCACGACCGCCGCTTGCCGGAGCCGTCCCCACGCGCGCGGCTCGCCTCGCACTGCCGCGTGCTCCGCGCGCGTCAGCATGGCGCCGTTCGCGACGAGCAACACCACCAACACCATCTTCACCCAGAACACCTTCGAATACAGGTACGTGTCCCAGTCTGCTGCAAACAACAGACAGCCGCTCGCCACGGCAATGGCGAGTCCACTCAGCACCACACGGTGTGCGAGGCGTTGCGCTTCCACCCGGCGTCGTCGAGCGTCCTCGTCCTGACGCAACGCGGCAAGCATCGCGCGGTCCTCGACGATCGCCGCGCCGCCGCCGACCACGAGCCCGGCGATGTGCGCGAAATTCACGGTCGTGCGGATCACGGGCGAGTCGGAGTACCACGCGGTCCACATCGCCGCCGCGTGCGCAAGCCCGGGCAACATGTCAATGCCTCCAGACGAACATCATGGCGTAGCCAGCGCTCGCGAGACTGACAGACGTGAAGGCCAACGACCGGTGCAAGCTCCGCGAGCTATCGTATTGACTCGGGTTGCGAAAGTGATGGCCCGGTCCGGTCATCGCCGTCGCGAAGAAGCACGCGTCAGCCGCGAGCATGAGAATGCTATGGGTCATGCGACGCGTGCGACCGTTGGGATCCTTCCTGGCTTCAGTGAGATTCCACACACCGGTCACCGTGTTCACGCCGAACAACACGCCAATGCCCGTCGCCACCCACAAGTGCGCGGTCCGCTTGCCTGGTGTCGGGTCGTTGTAGAGCGATTGGCCGATCACGCCCTCTGCGACGAAGAGCGGGATGGTCGCGAAGCTCGCGATCTTGTGGATCTTCAATCGAGTGCGATAACCGTCGCTGTATTCGAAGACCACCGGGCGCGCCTGCTGCTGGGCGGAGGTCCAAAGGCTCGCGCTCGGCGCGGACAAGGTCGTCTCGGCATCGGCCTGAGCGAAGCTGACCGCCCGCATCAATCGGATGCTCGAGGCCTCCGGCGGCGAACCCGCGAGTTCAAGGAAGGTCGCGCCGGTCGCTGCCCTGGCAGACGCAGCAATGCCAAGCACTCCGATGAGCATGGCGCTCGAGAGTCCCGCAGTTGCTCTCACGTTCATCCCCCCTATTGCGCGGCCTTGCTGTTCACGACCCAGTCGTAGATGAGTCCCGCCTTCTGATTGCGGTCACCGGACAACATCCCATACATGAGTCCGCCGGGTTGCGTGACGCGCACGATGAGTGACGCGTCGCTCCCGGGCGTCAGCGCTGCCAATACGCCATTGTAGGTCGTGAAGTTGAGGCCCTGCTGCTGCACCGCCGGCCCGTGACAGCTGAAGCAGTCCGCCGCGAGAATGGGCCGGATGTCATTCGTGTAGGTCAGGGTCGTCAGGCCACTGCCGGTGAGCGTGATGGCCGTGTTGGTCACCGAGCTCGGCGACGTCGACGACCCGCTACCGCACGCGGTCGCGGTGACAAGGCTGAGCCCGGCCATCGCGGTCCAGAGACGCACACGCACACGCATCTCGATGGTCCTGCGATGTTGACAGCAAAGGGCGTTCCATCGCGAATGGCCCGAACTCACTCATGAAGGCCGGCGCGACCGTCATTCAAGGAAGACGACTCGGACCCATTAGAGGACGGGTCGCAGGTTGCAGGCGCTCCAGCTCGGCGTCGAAGAGCTTCACCGCCTGGACCATCGTCTCGACCGCGCGCACGTAAAAGTCGAACGTCATCGTGTCGTAGTCGTCGGTCGCCTTGTGGTGCTGGGGATAGTCCTCGACGCCGAAGTACAGCGCCGGAATCTTCGCCTGGATGAACGAGTAGTGATCCGAATCCTTCGTCCAGTCCTCGACGTTCCTCTCGTTCGGGTTGTCGTGGCCGATGAGCAGCTTCACCGGCGCGCCGGCCGCGATCCGCTCCACGAACGGCTTGAGCGCCGGCTGAAGATAGGTGCCGACGACGAAGAGCTTGTCGTCGGGATCGCGGCCGATCATGTCCATGTTGAGATCGATCGCGAGGGCCGCGGCGTCGACGGGCGGCTGCTTCACGAACGCCGTCGATCCGCGCAGACCGGCCTCTTCGGCGTCGAACGCGACGAACAGCAGCGAGTGCGCCGGCGGGTGCGTGCTGAAGTATTTGGCGACGGCAAACAGCGCAGCCGTCCCCGACGCGTTGTCGTCGGCGCCGTTGAAGACGACGCCGTTTCGCGTGCCGATGTGATCGTAGTGGGCGGACACGACGATGTAGCGCGTGGGCGTGCGCGTGCCGTCGATGTGGCCGATCACATTGACGCCGTGACGCTCACCCTGCGCGGCCGCGCGCCCGCCGGACGCAAAGGTGAAGGGCGCGGCATAGGATTCGCCAAAAGGCGCGACACCCGACGCCTTCAGCCGCTCGGTCACGTACGCCCGCGCCTTTTCGCCGCCAGGCGTGTCCGCCTGCCGCCCCTGCATGTCGTCGGCGGAGAGGGTCTGGAGGTCACGCAGGAGCTGCGAGCTGTCGATGAGCGTGCTCGGGCGGGCCGCTTGTCCCAGCGTCAAAACAACGAGAAAGACAGCTCGCTTGATCACGAGGCCTCCAAACGCAGATTATCACTAGAAGCGGGGCTCCCCCGGTGAGGAGGATCACAATGAAGCGCCTGTACTTTCTCGCCGTCGTCGCGATCGTGGCGAGCGGTGTGATGATGAGCGCGCGCGTAGGTGCGACCTGGGTGCTGACCAGCGGCGAGCGGGTGTCCGGGAACATCAACCAGCACACCGACGCAAAGATCAACATCAGCCGCGCCCAGTTTGCCGTCGGCATGCCCGACGGCACCGAGCGGGAAGTGCCGGTCGATCAAGTCGCGTCGATCGAGTTCGTCGGTGGCGATCCGCCGATGACCGAGCTCGCGAAGCTGCCGGCCAACGGTCACATGATCGCGCTGCGCGACGGCTCGACGCTCAACGGCCGTCTGCTCAACCTGGTCAACGGCGAGCTCGTACGGTGGATGCACGCGGGCGGCGGCACCGAGGACGTGCCGATCCGCACGATCAGCCGTGTGTACATGAACACGGAGAGCGCGCGGCGTATCTACCACTTCGTACCCCCGGCCGCGCAGCCGGCGGCGCCGGCCCCCGGCGCAATTGTCGCCGGTGCGATTCCGGACGGTCCCGGCGCGATCGTACGTGCCGATGTGGCGTGGAATGACTCGGGCGTCACGGTGCAGCGCAACGAGCGGATCAAGTTCAATCCGCGCGGGCAGATCCATTGGGGCCCGGAGTCCGGCATGATCAGCGGCCCCGAAGGAAGCCCGCTCATCAAGAACCCGGGCTTTCCGCTGCCGGCAATGAACGTCGGCTGCCTTATTGGCCGCGTCGCGACCAGCCGCGCGTTCTACATCGGCGCGGGCGAACTGCCGATCACGATGCCGTCTCCAGGTCGCTTGCTGCTCGGCGTCAACGACAACGCGTTGACCGACAACTCGGGCGCGTATCGCGTGGAGATTTTCCGGAATCAGTAGCCCGTCACACGCGAGCGCGAACGATCGAGACGCGGCGCGGGGCGGCCAGCCCGGCGCCGCGGTTCGCGAAGTAGCGTGCGGCCGCTTCCGCGGGCGTGAGGAAGAACACCTCGGCGAATCCGAGGCCGCGCAGCTTGGCGTCGAGCTGCGCGGGCGTGAAGTAGGATCGAAATACCTCGCCCAGCGCGGCGGCCATCGCGGCGACCGCCGACGGCGTGTCACCGGCGGGCGCGAACGTGAAGACGACCTCGCTGCCCGGGGCGCCGCGCGCAACCACACGCAGCACGCCGTCGATCGCGGCCTCCTCGAGGTACGGCGTGACACCCAGCCACGAAAAGAAGACCGGGGCGCGCAGATCGACGCCGGCACCGCGCAGACACTCATCGAGCGGTTCGGCCTCGAAGTCCACCGGCACGTACACGAGGTTGGCGGGCGTCTGGAGTCCCGCGCGCGCGACCCGCTCCTGCTTGTCCTGCTGACTGCCGCCCCGATCGACCTCGAAGATTCGCAGCGCTTTGGCCCACACCGGCTGACGCCACGCGAACGTGTCGAGCCCGGCGCCGAGGATCACGTACTGCCGGACACCGCGCTCGAACGCAGCCTCGAGGCAGTCCTCCGCGAACCGGCTGCGCACGACGACGTGCACGCGGATAGCCTCGACCTTCGCGAGGTGTTCGGCCGCGCTCGGCCCTTCGAGACGAGCGCGCGAGTCCGGATCGATCAGCTGAATCGCGACGACGTCGTTGAGGATCGGCGGGGGCGCGTCGCAGAGCAAATGCGCGGCTCGCAGCGCGGCGACGCCGACGGCCGTCCGGCTCGCGTCCGGCACCCGCGGCTACTTCACCGGCAAGAGCCAGACGCTGCCTGTCTGGATCTGCCGCTCGAAGACCAACCGTCCGCCTCGCGGCGACCAGCTCGGGTAGTTCACCCAGCCGCTCGGCGATGCGAAGTGCGTGAGCGCTCGGATCTCGCGGGTGCGCGTCGAGACCGCGAAGATGTTCCAGATCCCGTTGCGCTGGCCGGCAAATGCAATCCACTGGCCGTCGGGCGACCACGAGTGCGACCAGTTCTGTCCGCGCTCGGTCACAATCTCCTCGACGGCCCCGCCGTCGCGCGAGACCACGCCGATGCGCGTCGTTTCACCGCGTTTGATCTCGACCGCAAGCCGCGTGCCGTCGGGCGACCAGGCCGGATAGCTGATCGCCTCCTGGTCATTGGTAATCCGGCGAGCCGGACCGCCGTCGAGCGACCGAATCCACACGTTCATCAGCCCGCTGTCGTCGACCGTGTGGTACGCGATCTCGTCGGACACCGGCGACAACCTGGCGTTGTGAATCTCGTTCACCTCAGCCGGCGAAATCGGCACGAGCGTCTGCCGGCGCGATTTGAGATCCACCCAGATGAACCGCGACGCGTTGTCGGTAGTCGCCACCGCAAGCACGCGGCTGGCGTCTCGAGCCCACACCGGCTCCCAGACGTTCGCGTCGCTGACGAGCTCTCGATGCTGTCCGTCCTCGTCGATGACCCAGGTCGCGGCCGGCTGGCCGACGACGATCTGATCGAAGACCACGCGTCCGTCCGTCGAGTAGTCAGGATGTCCGGCCCGCACGGCATCGTTGGTCAAACGCACGGGCGCATCCGTCGTGCTCGCGTCTGCGGACAGGCGCAGCGACCACAGATTGTCGTCGTCCGTTTCTACCGCGTAGGCGAGCGTGCCATCGCGCGCGATCGTGAGTCCATTCAGGCGGCCAGAATCCAACGTCAAAATCAGCGCCGCGGGCCCAGCAGCAGCCCCCGAGCGCGCATCCAGGCCAATCCGCGAGATCCCCGCGCGACCATCTTCACCGAGAGCGGCCCAGTAGATCGCGTCGCCGCGCGGCCCCACACGAGGATGAGTGACCATCGCGGCCGTCGAGATTTTCGTGAGATGGCCGTCGGCGGTCGACTTGGTCCAGATCTCGTTGGCCATCATCGTCGTGTACACGGAGAACACGATCGTCTTTCCATCAGGCGACCACGACGGCCAGCCCTGGCCGCCGCGCGGCTCGCCAAGCCGCGTGAAGGGCCGCGCCTCCGATCCGTCGCGCCGGACCGTCCAGATCGTGGACTGACCGATCATGCCGCCCGAATCCGCCGAGTACGCCAAGCGCTCGCTGTCGTCGGCCCACGACGGCTGGGCGCCGGTCTCGACGACCTGGCGCGGCTGACCGCCAGTCGCGGGCACAATCCACACGCCACCGGGCGCTTGCGCGTGATACGCGATCCACTGGCCGTCGGGCGACCAGGCCGGCTGGATGTTCTGACGGCCGTCAGACGTGATGGCGATGCTGCGGCTGCCGGGCACGAGGCCGCTGACGTAGATCTCGAGGCTTCCGCTCACGTCCGACACGTACGCGATCGATCTTCCATCAGGTGAGATCGCAGGCTGCGCGTCGAATCCCGCGCGCGTCGTGATCCGGCGCGCGGGCGAGAATGCGAGCGGCCCGGTTGACGGACGGCTCACCCACGCGAGCCACACCGCTCCGCCAACGGCGATTGCCGCGAGCGACGCCGCGATCCACGTCCAACGCGCGCGGCCCGGCGACGCAGCGGGCGCGGCGACCGGCCCCCTGGGGGGGACCGTGGGCCGATCTCCCACTTCGTCGCCCGTGAAGGTCACGTCAGCGATGAAGCGATACCCACGCTTGGCCACCGTCTCGATCATGCGAGCCTCGCGCGCCTCGTCGCCGAGGGCTTTGCGCAGTTGCGCCACAGCGCGGGTGAGCACATTCGGCGTGACGAAGGTGTCGTGCCAGACGGCGTCGAGCAGTTCCTCCTTCGTCACCAGTCGATCGCGGTGCTCTAGAAGGAATCGGAGGACGTCGAAGGACTTCGGCTCGAGCTGGAGATCCACGCCGGCCCGCCGGACGCGCAGGTGGTTCAGGTCGACCTGGATGTCGCCGAACTCGTAGACCCTCACGGTCGAGCCTCCAACAAAAAAGGCGGATCCTGGTGGCTGCAGCTGCAGCGCGGCCAGGGACTCCGCCTACTCACGCGCGGGGAATGCACCTTGGTCGAGGCCCCTACTCCAAGCGCGGATGAACGCGTACGAGCATAGGGCGCGTTTCTGAACGCTGTCAATCGCCCGGCTTCGAACGGTTTGGGCGCCCGGCAAGATCATCACGTCGATCCTCACGACTCCCTCACGACCTGCGGGGCCTCCCGGGCGCACCGTGGGGACGTATGGTGCGCACCTGGTGCTCCCTGATCATCGCGACGGCGGTTTCTGGTATTCCGGCGGTTCGGCTGACTGCCACGGCGGTATCCACGCCATTTACGCTGGACGCCAGCGGCGCAGTCGTCATCCCGGTCCAAATCAACGGGCGTGGCCCGTACCGGCTGGTCGTTGATACCGGCTCCAGCCGGTCGGCGGTGAGCCGGAAGCTGGCGGTCGAGGCCGCGGCTCCGGTGGTGGCGAAGACCACGGTCGTGTCGATTGGTCAGGAGACGAACCGGTTGGTCGTCGAGCTGGACCGTATCGAGGTCGGTCCGGCCGCCCGCCCCGACATCCTGGCCTCGGTCATTCCGGACCAGGAGCTCACGACCCTTGCACCTGGCGTCGACGGTGTCCTGGGTCAGGACTTTCTCGCGACGTTCGACTACACGATCGACTACCGCAGGCGGACCCTCACTTGGGCAGCCAACCCGGCGCTGCTGGGATCCGGTGATCACCGATTCAAACTGCGCCCCGAAGAAGGACGGTACCTGGTGGACATCCCTCAGGGTGAGGGACGCGAGCGAGCGCTTCGATTTGTGCCTGACAGCGGCGCGGCGGTGATGGTCCTCTACGAACGCGACGGCCATCTCCCGCTGCAAGTCGGGCGCGGGCGGCGGCCGTTGGAGGTGGCCGGACTCTCCGGCGGACGCCGAGCCGTGCTGTCGACATTGATCGAGCTGCGGATCGGCGGGCTGGTCCTCCATGATTCGCCGGTCGTCGTGCTCACGGGCTGCGACGACGTGCCGGGCGCCGACGGCCTCTTGCCGCTCAGCCTTTTCGACCGAGTGACGTTTCTGGCCCGCGACGGGGTCATCATGCTCGGAAAATGACGCCGGGAGTAGTTTTACGCAAAACGTAAAACTACTCCCGGCGTCATTTCCTGCTTCACAACTAATTCCCCACCGGACCCGTCGAATACGGACAGTCTCCCCTGGGGCCTCATGGTCAATCTCCGCTTTGCCTTCCGCATGCTGTTCAAGGCGCCGTTCGTCACCACGGTCGCCATCATCTCGCTGGCGCTCGGCATCGGAGCAAACGCCGCGATCTTCTCGTTGTTCAACCAGGTGCTGATGCGCCCGCTCCCGGTCGAGCGGCCTCGCGAGCTCGTCAATCTCGGATCGCCCGGGCCGAAACCCGGGTCGCAGAGCTGCGGTCAGCCGGGAGATTGCGACTCCGTCTTCAGCTACCCGATGTTTCGCGACCTCGAAAAGCAACAGACGGTGCTGACGGGGATCGCCGCGCACGTCTTCTTCGGCGCGAACCTCGCGTACAACAGCCAGACGACGAGCGGCACGGGCGCGCTGGTCTCGGGCAGCTACTTTCCGGTGCTCGGCCTGCGCCCCGCGGCAGGACGATTGCTCAACCCCTCGGATGATCTCCCGCCGGGCGAGCCGCATGTCGTCGTCCTGAGCCACGCGTACTGGCAGAACGGATTTGCGGGCCGGGCGGACGTCGTCGGCGAGAAGATGACGATCAACGGGCAGTCGATGTCGATCGTCGGCGTGGCACCGGAGGGGTTTCGAGGCACGACGCTCGGATCGGACCCGAAGGTGTTCGTGCCGATCGGCATGCGCGCCCAGATGATTCCTTTCTTCAAGGGTTTCGACAATCGCCGGAGCTACTGGGCATATCTGTTCGGCCGCCTCAAGCCGGGCGTGACGATCGATAAGGCACGCGCGTCGCTCAGCGGGCAGTATCAAGCGATCATCAACGGCGTCGAAGCCGCCGAGCAGAAAGGCATGAGCGAGGCGACGCTCGCGAAGTTCAAGGCGAAGGTCCTGACGCTCGAGAACGGATCGCGGGGCCAGAGCGAAGTGCACACCGAAGCGCAGGCGCCGCTCACGCTGCTCTTCTCGGTCACCGGCGTCGTGCTGCTCATCGCGTGCGCGAACATCGCCAACCTGCTGCTGGCGCGGTCGGCGGCGCGGTCCGGCGAGATGGCCGTGCGGTTGTCGATTGGCGCCAGCCGCGGGCGGCTGATCGGCCAGCTGTTGTTCGAATCATGCGTGCTGGCGGGGCTTGGCGGACTCGCCGGCTTGCTCGTCGCCCGATGGACGCTCGGCGGCATCGCGGCGATGCTGCCGGCCGACGCCACCGAATCGCTGTCGTTCTCGCTCGATCCGGCGATTCTGTTGTTTGCGACCGCGCTGTCGGTCGCGACCGGATTGTTCTTCGGGCTCTTCCCCGCCTTGCACAGCACACGGCCGGATCTCGCGTCGACGCTCAAGGACAACACGCGCGCCTCGGCCGGCGCGAAGTCGGCGACGCGGTTCCGCAAGTCGCTGGTCGTGGCGCAGATTGCGTTGTCGATGGCGCTGCTGGCGGCCGCGGGCTTGTTCACGCGCAGCTTGCTCAACGTCAGCCGCGTCGATCTCGGCATCAAGATCGACAACATGGTGACGTTCGGCATCTCGCCGCAGCTGAGCGGCTACGATCCGGCGCGGACGCGCGCGCTGTTCGATCAGATTGAAGACCGCCTGCGGGCGCTGCCGGGCGTCTCGGGCGTGACGATCTCGATCGTCGGACTGCTCGTAGGCAACAACTACGGCCAGGGCGTCTCCGTCGAAGGCTTCGCTGCAGGCCCGGACACTGACACCGGCAGCCGCTATGACGAAGTCAGTCCGGGATTCTTCAAGACGATGGGCATTCCGCTTCTCGCGGGCCGGGAGTTCACGCGCGCCGACGTCATCGGCGGCCGCAAGGTCGCCATCGTCAACGAAACGTTTGCCGAGAAGTTCAAGCTCGGCAAGAACGCCGTCGGCAAGCTGATGGCCCGCAGCGTGGGCGACGCCGTCAAGCTCGAGGTCGAGATCGTCGGCCTGGCCCAGGACGCGAAGTACAGCGAGGTGAAGGCGAAGATTCCGCCGGTGTTCTACGTCCCGACGCAGCAGGACGACCAGCTGGGCTATGGCACGTTCTACGTCCGCTCCGTCGGCGATCCAGCGCCGCTGCTCAAAGCCATTCCCGGCGTCATTGCCAGCCTTGATGCGAACTTGCCAGTGGAGAGCCTCCGCACGATGCCGCAGCAAGTGCGGGAGAACGTATTTCTCGATCGGATGATCACGACGCTCTCAGCGGCGTTCGCGATCGTGGCGACGGTGCTGGCGGCGATCGGCCTCTACGGCGTGCTGGCCTACACGGTCGCACTGCGCACGCGCGAGTTCGGCCTGCGCATGGCGCTCGGCGCCGATCCGCAGCGCGTGCGCGGCATGGTCTTGTGGCAAGTGGGTTGGATGACGCTCATCGGCGCCGTCGTGGGAATCATCTTGGCAATTGCCGTCGGCGTGCTCGCCGCGAACCTGCTCTACGAAATCAAGGGATACGACCCGACGGTGCTCGTGATGTCCGTCGTCGCGCTGAGCGTCGTCGCGCTCAGCGCAGGGCTGATCCCCGCGATTCGCGCGTCGCGCATCGACCCGATGCGCGCGCTTCGCTACGGCTAACCCCGTACGTGACAACACCGGCACCTCGCATCCGCGAGGCTGCCGGTGTGTGATGCCAGCGGGTCGGCAGTCTGGTGGACTACCTCACCACGGGCATCGTTCCCTGATACGGAATCACCTGGCCTGGCACGACGGTGATGTCGAACGCGAGTGGTGCCAAGCCCTCCGCACGGAGCTCGACGTGATGGAGGCCCGAGCGCAGCGTCAACGGCGCGGCTTGCGGCCCGAAGTCATACGCGGCGCCAACGTAACGGCCATCGATGAACACCGCGGCGTCATACGGCTGCATGTCGAAGCTGATCCCGCCGTAGCTCGCGCCATACGACACGCCGTACCCGAACGTGCTCACCGCGTACGGGTTGTACCAGGTCGGATACGCGACCGGGTAACCGACGAAGAACCCGAAGCCGATCGAGAAGTGCGGGTGGAACGCGTAGTACGGACTGTAGCCGTACGGATACGCGTAGTACGGACGTCCGTAGACGACGTGCGACGGGTAGTAGTACGGATGGCCGTAGTAGCCGTAGTACCGGCCACTATAGTAGCCGCCGCCCCCGTAGACCGGCGCGGCGTAGCGCGGCGCGACGGATCCGCGTGGCACGGCTTGGCCAACGACCCGCCCGCCCTGCGGCCCAACAACGGCGCGTGGCACGACAGCTTGCGGCCCGACGGCGCGCGGCGCCACGGCTTGCGGCGCGACGTTCGCCGACCCTGGGAAGCCCTGCCGCGTTCTCGCTTGCGGTGCGATCTGCTGCGGTGCGGCTTGCGGCGCCGCCATCCGCCCCATGAAGGGTGAGCGCTGCTGTTGTGCGGCGGGCGCCTGCTGTGGCGCCGGCGCGGTCATACGCGGCTGAAACCCTCCGCGCGGCTGCGCCTGTCTGGCGGCTTGCGGCGGTGGGCCGCCCTGCGCCTGCGCGTTCCCGCCACGACGGCTGTGCTGGTCATCTGCTCGTACCGGAGTGGCGGCCGCGAGCACTGCCACTGCCAGTATCGGAGTCAGCGTCTTGCGGATGTTGAGTTTCATGGCCATCTCCGATCTCTCTTCACTTCTCTCTCTTCACTTCAATCTATTCCTCACCCCGGGGTAACGCAAGGACCTTGCCAACGCGATGCGCGAATTCAGGCCGATTTCTGCGCGGCCAGTAGGTTGTGCCGCGTGCGTCGTCCATTCCAAGAGACGAGGCGTCACCACTCCAGGGGACTAGAAGCCATCTCATAAATGGCTGAGGAGGATTTTGGCGCAGGCCAGATGGAGGAAACCGAGAAAGTTGGCGGCGTAGCGCTCCCAGCGGGTGACGAGGCGACGGGAGTTGTGGAGCCAGG
>Ga0163163_10000293_pt1 | contig 49814 bp, 37 predicted proteins | sample S65metaG_FD_119766 | JGI IMG/M metagenome (GOLD analysis project Ga0163163, IMG submission 119766) | Switchgrass rhizosphere microbial communities from Kellogg Biological Station, Michigan, USA - S6-5 metaG | ecosystem: Host-associated > Plants > Roots > Rhizosphere > Soil | place: USA... | reverse complement strand
CGTAATGTTACTTAAAGGATTTAATGTGGGCGACTGATTGACCGCGTTGACCGTTACTACAAAACTACGGGTGACGGTGTTGTTCTGCGCCTGCCCATCATTGACAATCACCGTGATCGTAGAGCTTCCAAAGGCATTGACGGCTGGCGTGAAACTCAAGGTGCCGGTTGCGTTGGGACTGGTATAGTTGACCGTGGGATTGAGAACAATTCCGGGATTACTTGATGTGGCTGTGACACTAAGAGTTTGGATTTCATTGCTCGCACCAGCAGTGATTCCGGAAAGATTAATCGTCTGCTGCGGATCGTTTTCCTTTATGGTTACATTATTCAACGGATCTAGCGTCGGCGGTTGATTCGTCGCATACGTCGGAACAGTATAAGAAATCTCATTGGAGGGGTCGCTCTCAAGACCCGAGGCGTCGAATGCAGTGACCACGAAAAAATAAGTGTTACCTTCGAGAAGCCCCGAGACCGCCGCGTTGGACACATCACCGAGCGAGACCTGATTCGTGTAATTCCCACTGACCGATCCGTAGTAAATATTGTAACCGCTCACAGAAGGGTCGATGCTGGCATCCCAGGCCAGGTTTATGGTCTGAAGAGCAAAAGCAGAGAGGTTGCTTAGGCCCATGACAACCAAGGCCGCTAAGGCGGCTTTAACCTTCCTTCCCTTGAATGCCGTGTAAAATGCGTTAACCATGCAAACCCCTGGCGAAACCCGCCAGGACCTGCCGTTACGCATAAGCTCTGCCAAACAAGTTAGATCTGCGGAAAAGAAGTCGGCTCAGCTTGAATCAAACCGCTGCCGATAAAGTGGTTCGAAATTGGGACAAAAATGTCTTAATCAATTCCAACCGGTAAGAAACAAGTAAAGAATGGCAACTGATTCTGGCGAACTTTGGTTCAACTCAAAGTGAATGTGAAGCGCACCCGAGGTTCTCTGGCCCTTGGCGGGCGTTTACAGGGCCACGTTATAGGGACAACGAGAATTGGTTTATCCATTCCTCAACTGACCGACGTGTTTCGGCCCTAACCGGCCGGTTGCATGACAGATAAAGTTGCTGTATCCGCCAGCATCCGTCTGGCCCCTTGGAAATTGATAGCGTAGCCCGTTCGGGTGAAAGCACCTGATATATATAGCAATAACCTTTATTGACGGCTTCAGCGTATGTTCCAACACAATTGTGTTGCTCGGTTCCCTCTTGCCATAATTTCACTGCATCTAGATTGGAACAATCTCCTCCGTTCCGGGCAGAGGTGGTTTCAAGAATGAATTTCCTTCCCGTAACCGTTTCAAGAATTGGGCCAACTTATCAACTGTTTCCTGTTGCTTTCGGTGCACTTCTTGAATCGAATCAAAGGGTCTCAGCATACTCGCAGTGTCCATACGGCATATTTGAAGAGGCGCAGGGCACACGACTCGAAAAGTCGAAGCGTATCGTGGGGCAGGTAGTGGCGGAGGCTGGCGGGACGGACCCTGTGCGGCTGCTGGGTCCGCTTAAAGCCTGGCAGCAGAAAGATGTCTACGAGTGGTCTGAACCTGGTTTCTACGGCCAGAGATTAGCGCAGATTGCGTATTTCTCGGATTTCGCAATCTGGATTCCGTGGGTGGAACAAAGCCGATGAGGCCTGAATTCGAGCGTTGCCCAATCGGGTCGACAACTCACGGTGGTTTCCGTCTCGGTTGGAGTGTAAACCAACTGTAGTTCAAAATCGTGGGGGCTGGGCGGTGGTCAATTCTACAATCCTGTTACTCGGGTTCTCCCGTCCTGACGGTGACCAGGAGCGAACCAAACACCTCTAGGTGGGCTCCGAATACGAAGGAGCTTAAGCTTGGTCGGCCGCGGGCCGGAGTTTCCGCTTGGGCAGTTTTTTACTTCTGGGTTTTGCAGGTTTCGCCCCTAACCGCTGGCCCAAATTCTTTTCCCAACGTTGAATTCCTCGCGCAGCAACCTCTGAGACAGCGGGCGATTTGTCTCTTTGGAGCTTTATCAGGTACGGGAGGACGGCGTCCGAATCGATTCTTTCCAAGGCAATTGCGACTTGACGGCGGACCATGTCATCTTTGATGTTTACCGCGGCACCCAAGCCCTGAAGCGCGGTAAGATCGCCGATACGTCCCAACGCGTTAGCCGCGTACGCCCTGGTTAAATTACTCTCAGATGTATCGGATAGGATGTTGCTCAAGGGTGCAATGCTGCGCTTTACAGACAATTGGCCAAGAGCGGAAATTAGACGCTGATGAACTGCCGGATGAGAGCGGATCATTTCGTCGTCGAGCAGCTCGATCATAAGTCCGCGAGCCTCCTCTCCCAGGTTCATCAAGGCTTCTTGCGGAAGATCTTCCTTGCAGGATAAGAATTGTTCGATTCGCAATCTCAATTCGGCTTTGGAGCCACCGGAATGTTTCAATGTGCTGGATGGCAAGCGATCGGGCTTTACTGGTACGACCGGTTCGTTGTATTTGGTCGGGCCGGATTGGCGATCGGGAATCGAAGGGTAAGTTACTGGTAGTTTCATGGACTTGGTTCTCTTGCTCATCGTACCCTCCTTACGGCGTCATGGAACGGACCAGTCCATGTTGTCTCATTTTGTTAATCTGACAACCCGTGATCACTGTGCTGTCCGACCGTGAAGCGGAAAAGATGAAGTTGTCGGAGATGGTTGGTGAGGACGGGTCAGTGTCAGCACAACCGTCATTGTCATCCGCATGTTCGAGTCCAAGGTAGTGTCCCCCTTCGTGGGCGAAAGTCTGGCCCAGATTGACCGTATCTGAGTCCCTGCGTAACACGGAGCCGCTTGACGACCCCTGCTTGTCAACGGGGCCGTTCACCGGTGAACTGCCGAAGGCGCCGTCCCAACGACCTTCCACAAAAAAAACATCCAGGTACCAATTGTTCACCGTGTACTTACTTCGGAGATCGTTAATCTCGCCCTGATTGTCGATAAACCGAAAACGCGCTTTGTCGGCGTCCATCTCGGGAGTGCCCTCGATCCGATAAAGTTCAGTACCATACACCGTCATATCACGGGATTGAAAGATTCCAGACGCAACGACTGCAGCCGCCCTCTGATACTCACTGCGTTCCATAGCGGTAAAGTCACCCACGCGGATGATGTTATAGCCGATCGTGCGCATAGTGCGCCAAACTTGCGACCTACTCGGCGAAAATCCCGACCCGCTCATTGAATAAGCGAAGGTTAGATCACCTTTCGCGGAAAATTCGTCGAATACTCCGCCGCTGCCATGCCAAGTGTACCAGCTTCCATATACCGTCGAAAAAGCAGGGATGACGACGTCTCCGGAAAGATTGAACGAAAAGTCGCTTACTGTTCCAATGGCAGCATCCGTTACGTGAACATCTACGCGACGCCCCAAGTTCACACTCCGAGATTCGCCGTTTACCCAGCGGACGTCACCAAAGCAGTACCATCGATTCTCACTGAAGTTGTACTTTGGCGCACCGACAGTCCCCGACTGTGTTAGAAATTGAGGGCTGATGAAAATCTGCACAGGATTGCGAGTGAATACGCCGAATAGGGCGCTGCGCTGGGATACGCGGCCCGCTTCATCACGAAGGATCCCCAAAACGTAGAGTTCTCCAGACTCTCCTGACACAAAACCTCGCAGGGTAATCTCTTTAGTGTCCACATCTTTCTTCGACAGCCGCATGTGCATTTCTGACCTGCGTCCTGAGGGGAAACGTAATCGCACTGATAGGATCGCCGGAGGTGGCCCGTGGGACTTAAGCCACGTGAAGCGCAGGGCAAAGGACTCGTCCACATACAGCCTTGCACCCTCAATCTCGACTGTTCGCAAAAGAGATCGGACCCGAGCCTCACCAAAAGCGGAATTTTGGAGGCTTCTAAGTTGTTGGCGACCAACCAATCCGACACGAAACAGATCGCCGGGAGTAACGATTCGCTCCTTCTTACGAAGTTGGACCAATCTGCGACCAAGCCCCTCACCTATCAACGGGTGAACTGCCAATTCCTCCAGAGGGGCCTTATTGAGATCAACTAGCGGAGGCACCTGCGGGCCAAACGAACTATGGATCCGCTCAACTTCTCTCGCTGAATATGCGCGGCCGGAGCCGCTCGTTTGTTTCCGCATAAATACACCTCAATATGTCGAACCTTGTGCTTTTGGATTTAAGGGATTAATGCCCTCTTTTCGCTTATTAATAATTAGGCGCATCCGGACCACAAACAAAGTAGACCTGTAGCGGTGTCAAAGCGCTTATCTATTGATTTAGGCATGTGGTTCTTTTGTTTTTATGTTGGTTACTTTTGCGCCGACCGCGATCGTGCTTTCTTCAAAATCACTGTTACAGCTTGAGGGAGAAAGCAAAACAGCCGCTAGTGAAACTTCCTGGGACGAAAGGAGTTTAAGGATGGCGAGGAGTCTAAGCAATAGAATTCTGTAAGTATCTTTATGGAAGCTTAACACCGTCGAAAACAAGTGTGATTTGCCAAAGGGCAAATCACGACAGAACACGATAAAATTAGCGATTGCCACGAACTAATCTGCACTCCGTCCGAAGAGAGCGGCGATGCTCAACGAGCCCTCGCCTTTGCCGCCGAATGCGGCTGGCAAATTTTGGCCACAAAAGAGGAATAAAGACCTACTGCCTGAATGTCGTAAAAATGACAACGACCCTGACTGATAGCGAACGCCAAGAGCTGTTTAAGTTTCCTTCCTCTTTTGCAATTGCAACATAATTACAGAGTTGAAAAAGTCTGAATAGAACCTGAGTGCAACTTGAAGAATACAAAACCCTGAAGGCGCTTTGCCGAGCCGGCAAGCTATTCGAGGTCCAACAATGGATCGCCGAAGGGAAAGCAATCGATCCTCCTCCTAAAGGGAAAACATCCCTGTTGTGGGTAGCCATGGAGACCGAGTTTTGCAGCATGGTGGAGTTGATGCTTAAGGCAGGTGCGGACCCGTATTACCATGGAAATGCTCTCGATGATGCGGCCCAGAGCTGGAAAACCGATATTTGCGAACTGTTGATCAACACGAGGTCGTTTATGATTTCGGCGAGTTAGACGAAGTCTCGCTGGCATACGCCATAACGATTCACAAATCACAGGGATCGGAATTTCCGGCAGTGGTTATTCCACTGGCCACGCAGCATTATCTGCTATTGCAGCGCAACCTGGTTTACACCGGAGTCACCCGGGGCAAGCGGCTGGTCGTGCTCATCGGTCAAAAGAAGGCGTTAGCGATCGCGGTGCGGAACAACCGGACGGAGCAGAGATTCTCAGGGCTTCTGGCGCGGCTGAAAGCACCTATACATTAGGCAGGATTGCCCTCCTAAAATCCAGAATCGTCGCGTTGTTCGTGAAGTGCGTTCGCTTCAACTAGCCATGCTTCGAGAAGCCGTAGTGGACATAAATGATTTGAGCCAGCGGCTGAACGCGACGGGTTGTGGGGGGCTTTATAGCGCGAACGGAGAAATTATGGTTGGAGTTTCAACCGGTAAAACCTGCGAATGTCGGGGAGTGAATTGGTCACCATGTTCTGTCCGTTCGCGATGACTGGCGGAGGAGAAACTGGCAGCCAGGTAATCGGTGACCCCAAGTTTGTGGTGGATTGGAGAGTGAAGCTGGCGCTATTTGTAGGCCAGCTCAAGATGATGCTTGCGCCGGCAGGAGTGATAATCAGGCGAGGTGGAACGAGCGGGGCGAAGTTCAGGTGAAGAGTGATGTTGCTAGAAACGCCAAAGACACCGCTGACGCCGATTTGGTAGTTGGTGCCAACTGTGGTGTTGAACGATACACGACTTGAGCCGCCGATCCCGCCTGCGTAATTGTCGTTGTAGGCAACCTGTGAGAGGGCAGTAACCTGGGTGCCGGTATAGACGCCAAGGAAGGTATCGAAAGCGCTTCCATCCGTATTGATGGTTACCGAGCCGTAGTCCGGGGCGGTCCAGGTCCACCAAACAGAATTACCGCCCAAGGGTTCAGAGCGAGGCGCAGAGAAGTAACTCCGCAGGAATTGCCGCCCGGGACGTACGTATAAGAGGGAGTTGGAGGATTGCCAAATCGCTGTGGCAGGTCGTAACGCAAACCTGCGTCATACTGATTTATAGCGGCGGCAAATGCTTTGTGGGCTTCAGCTGGAGTGTTGTCGGTTGGAGGAGGCACAATGCCTTTTATCAAAGCCGCCTGAGCGATGGCCCCGGTTTGCGAGACATCGTAAAGGACTAAGTGCTCCGGAGGCGCGCCCCGAAGAAAGAGACTGCCATTCGCGATTTGATTTTGGAGGTCCTGGATCACCGAGATGACGTAGTCGCGAACACTTGATGTCCCGAGCAGCCGAGAAGAGACGAGGCTGATGGGAAAATCTGAGAGATTCGGAGAGAAAGTTCCAACGTCGACAGCTGCGTATGACCTCGCAGTAAGGTAAACAAACCGATGGTTGCCGTCAGAATCGAGAGTTCCAAAATCGATCATCATATGCAGAACCTGCTCATCGGAGCTTGTAGCATCATACGGCCACCTGGATCAGGATCGGGGAGAGAAAGGTAATCTTGAGTTTCCTCGATCCAGGTTGTGCATTTTAGTTGGAGGTTGTGCAACGTTGAGCCAACTATCTGATAGGAGATAACGCCGTTTTCTTCGTAGATGATATTACCGGTTCCTAAATATGCCTCGGCGGCTTCTTGGGTAGTGGCTGCTGCATAGTCGACGATCTCGGCGTTCAAAGAGAAGCTTGCAAAAACATCGCCCCAAGCCGAATTGAAAGTGTCGCTTGGATTGGCATAGATCATAACGTTCTTTTCGCGGGTCGCCAGGGATGAACCAGATCCATCGAAGTTGGTCATGCTATTGTCTGGATCAATCTGGCTGAAATCCTCTGGTAGTGTTAAATTCACCGACCTGGAATTATTTAACCAGGTGAGAATGTGAGCTGAATCTTTGCACGTAGGATCGAGCTCCGGGTCGGTCGGCGCTAGGAAAGGAAGCCGAGCGGTTTGGGCAGCTTCAAGGGAAAAGAAAGCAAAGAGCAGCAGAACCTGAGGGAAGAAGAGAGGGATTGTTTTTTGAGGGGTTCGTTTTTGTTTCATTTAAATCCTGAATTTCAGCATTTTAAAGGCACTAGCGTAGCCCTCCTCGGTGTACAGGTAGACACTTATTTGGTACGTCGCGAGGCGTCAAGTGCAAATGTAGCTAAAGCCCCAGTTCTGGCGAGGCTATACCCATGATAAGGGATCGCAAGCCCATTTACTCCAAACCGTGAACAAATACAATTCGGGCACGAGGCGACCATTGCGGATTTACGAAATAACTCTACCGCTTTTCGGCATCCGATTTCATACGGATCCATGCCGTGGGCGATGCTTGTGCTGGGGGCTGTGCATGCAATCGTTGCCTTGGCAGGATTTGTAGTATGGAAGCGGGTGCGGCGCGACGAACAGCATTTAGCTGGATGGCGCCGCCCGTGGGGGGCGCATGAATAGTGTTCAAATCAACTAGAACTAGCAGAACGAAAGGAAACATTATGGCAAAGAAAAAGAATACTGCGCGTTGGCGACGGGGCGATGGAGGTGAGAGCTGTCTTCATCCCTTTGGAAGAGGTCCAGTGCGAGCGCGGGGTTCTCATCCGCAGGCAGACTGCCTGGTTGCCGCGCCCGAGTGGACATTGAGGGATACACCGACTCGCATCCTCATTCCTCTTCTGCATATTGCTTCATGGAATTTCGACCGGTAACCGACTCCTTGACCACGATGACACTTTCAGTTTGTCCCGGCTGCGGCGCCCGTAAGATTCAATCGTTCAGAGCCTGCGAAATTTGCGGCTCAGCTCCCACTATTAGCAACCCAGATGATCGGGACACAACTCAAATTCTCCGCGCATCCAAACCGCCTTCTGATACCATCTCGTTCGCCGCCTGACTTGATGGAAAGCTCCGCTCTTAACCGATGGGAGAGCGTACCGATGAGGGATAGCGTAACCTATGATCTTTCTCCCTCGCTTCCTTCGGAAGGGGAGACGGAGAAGGAGATGCCTTTTATCTCAGATTCATAGGCCAGGCACCTTACGAAGGCCCTTTCACATTGGAGATACATTGCGGACCACTCGCTGTTAGTCGAATAGTATGATTTTCCGCAACAACAATAACATCGGTCCCGGACAGATTCTCCTCCTCCTTCGCCCGCAACGCCCGTTCAATACTTCCAAAATCAAATCCCAGCTTCGACTCCATCACCCACTTATTGGAGCCGGCGTAGTACCTTCCCTTATGCTCATCGTGCAATAAAACTTTCACATCTACAGAAAACCCCTTTCACACATACAGATAAAGATAACCTCTGGGAGATGTTCTTTCATTGGGGTATCACCCACGAAGTTTCTTTTCATCTCTGTAGTTCGAGGGACAGGTGAACGCCACATCAGCGAACGTTAGGTGTCAGGGGGGTAGAATTTGCCCCACAAGGATGTGGGGCGGGTGGTTGGAGAAACTCTGAACAATAGTACAAACACTAACTTTGTTGAAATGGTAACCATTACTTTTCCGCAGTCCGTCTGGGGCCAGGAGACGTTCGACTCTTAGTTTGGGGTGCCTGCCCGCACGAATAGGAATAACACCCACTTGGTGCGCGTTGTTTATAGGTGAATGGGATCGTAACAGGCTCGCGCTGTGCTGGTTAATGGATTCGATGCCTGGAATAATCCGCCTCCTCAAGTCGGCGGCTACACTGTAAGTTTTGGAGGAAAAGTCCGACTAATACTTGGAAGGCAAAGAAATTTGCTGTCGAACGATTGAACGGTAAATTAACCAAAGAAAGTGCAAAGTATGTCTGCAATCAAACTTGGAGTCGTCGCGGCGCTGCTATTGTTGGCAGTTGGGCTTGTTATAAAAGGGCGAAACGGACACGCTCAGAACGCAGGCGGTTCCGTTTATACCAATTCAAGCATGAAAGAGTTCAGAAAACCCGCTGAAACAGAGTTAAAACGAAAATTGTCCTCCGAGCAATTCATCGTCACGCAAAAGTGCGGCACCGAGCCGCCGTTTCGCAACGCCTATTGGGATAACCATAAGCCTGGCCTGTACGTGGACGTGGTATCCGGCGAGCCGCTGTTCAGTTCACTTGATAAGTTCGATTCCGGCACAGGCTGGCCCAGCTTCACTCGACCGGTCACAACTAATGAGATCGTTGAGAAAAAGGATTCAGCGCTCGGCATGGTGCGCACGGAAGTCCGCTCGAAGGTCGCCGATTCGCATCTCGGCCATGTCTTCGATGACGGACCGTCCGATAAAGGAGGGCTGCGCTATTGCATCAATTCGGCAGCTCTGAGATTCATTCCCGTCGAGGAAATGGACCAGGCGGGCTACAGCTAATATCTCGAACCTTTCGTGAAGGCAGGTCTGTTCAAAGCTCCCATCCCCGAGACCGCTATCCTCGCGGGCGGCTGTTTCTGGGGCATGGAAGAAATCATTCGCAAGATCCCTGGCATTATCAAAACCACGGTCGGCTATTCCGGCGGCAAGACTTCCGATCCAACCTACCAGGAAGTTTGTACCGGAGCCACCGGCCACGCTGAATCCATCGAGGTCGTTTTCGACTCCTCCCGATTATCTTACGAAGCGCTGCTGGACTACTTCTTTCGCATGCACGACCCAACCACTCTCAACCGCCAGCACAATGACGTGGGCACGCAATACCGCTCGGCCATTTTCTACACCAATGAAGCCCAAAGGAAGACCGCCGAAAGTGTGAAGGCCCGATGGGTTAAATCCGGCAAGTTCACTCGGCCTATCACGACCGAAATCACCCCGGCTTTGAAATTCTACTCTGCCGAGGAATATCACCAGAAATATTTGGTCAAGCACCCGGGCGGTTATACTTGTCACGTATTGCGGGATTTATGAGCCGATGATATCTCCTGGATGAAGCAAAATGTCGACAAATTTTCTCCACCTTGCCGTCACTGATTCCGTGCGCCAGGCGCAGGAGCATTACTACGGAAATCCACATCCTGTTGCCGACGCGACAGGTCCCGACGAACTGACGCCCGAAGAAGTTGATTTTATCCAGACGCGCGACAGCTTTTATGTGGCGACGATCAACCAAAACGGCTGGCCTTACATCCAGCATCGTGGTGGTCGCGTGGGCTTCCTGCGCGTTTTAGATTCGCACACACTGGCGTTCGCCGATTATCGGGGCAATCGCCAGATGCTGTCCACCGGCAATCTAGCCGCTAACGAGCGTGTAGCGTTTTTCCTTATGGATTATCCCCGGCGCACCCGGCTCAAAATCCTGGGCCACGCTCGTGTCGAGGACGCTCGGCAACATCCGGAGCTCGTCGAGCAATTGGCTGATGCTGACGCTCGTCCAATCGTCGAACGCCTGTTCTTGGTCAAAGTTGTCGCTTTCGATTGGAACTGTCCCAAGTACATCACTCCCAGGTACACTGCAGCGGAGATCGAACAAATTGTCGCGCCGCTCAAACAGCGGATTGCCGAACTGGAACGGGGAGGGTAGGGAAAAGAACGTTCTTGGCATGCCGGTAAATGGACAAGAGGTGCCATTCCGACCGGTGATTTCAGCAAGCGGTTGCAGGGGAAAACGATTGCTGATGTAATAAGCTTTCCTGGCCTCGTGCGCTGCGTGCCATTAATGGCGCTTTGCTGGTTGGCTCGACTGGGTCTTTCCCCCGTGCGCTCCGTTTGCAATTTGCCATTCCTCCGATAACTTACGCACACCTGAATAGTGACAGAACATCCGGAGGGGCCCTGCTCGAACCGTTGGCTGAACGGTGGCTGCTGCTTTCACTGGCGGCGATCAATTTCACTACGATTGTTGATTTCATCATCATCATGCCGCTCGGGCCGCAGTACATGCGGGTCTTCTCGATTTCTCCTGCACAATTTGGCGTGATCGTTTCTTCCTACGCTCTGAGCGCGGGTGTCTCGGGGATCGCCGCCGGTTTTTTTCTTGACCGCTTTGACCGAAAGCGTGCTCTTCTGGCCCTCTATACCGGATTCACTCTGGGAACGCTTTTTTGCGCTCTCGCCCAGACCTATCATTTGCTCGTAGTGGCCCGTGCCCTGGCCGGCGCGTTCGGTGGTGTCACTGGTGCGCTGATTCTCGCCATTGTAGGGGACGTCGTGCCGGAACACCGGCGCGGGGCGGCAATGGGCATGATCATGTCCGCCTTCTCGATCGCCAACATTTGCGGCGTGCCGCTGGGCCTGATGCTCGCTTCAGGTTTCAATTGGCACGTGCCGTTTTTTGCCCTGGCAAGCCTCAGCGGCGTCATCCTGGCAATCCTGGGGCGCGTGATGCCGTCGCTTCGTTCGCACCTGGCCCATTTGCGGGAGGAACCGCCCACGAGCCGGATGCTGGCCATTCTGTCGGCCCCCGCGCATCAAAAGGCTTTTCTTTTTATGGGGATGCTGACCTTTACCGGTTTTGTAATCTTCCCTTATTTTCCCAATTACCTCGTGGCTAATGTCGGCCTGACGGAAAAGCAATTACCCTGGATCTATATCTGCGGCGGTTGCTTCACGATGTTCAGCATGAATTGGATCGGACGTTGGGCGGATCGCTCCGGCAAAAGGCGTGTTTTCATATTGGTGTCAATGGCCGCCGTGGTGCCGATCCTGCTCGTCACAAATCTTCCCGCCGTGCCCCTCGTGGTTGCGGTGGCGGTCTCAACGCTACTTATGATTTTTATGTCCGGGCGGTTCGTTCCAGCGATGGCCCTGATGACGGCCAGCATCGAGGCTCATCATCGTGGCGGATTCATGAGCATCAACTCCTCAGTTCAACAACTGGCGGCCGGTATAGCCGCCTGGTTCAGCGGAATCATTCTCGGCCAATCTGCCACTGGCCAAATCACTCATTTCTCGGTCACAGGTTTGCTCTCGGTCACCTGTGCGCTCGTCTGCATTTACCTCTCCAGATTCCTGGGAGCGCGGCATGGCGGAACTGAAGTCGAAACCATAGCCCAAGCAGGAGGATCGGAACCGTGGCCACAGTAACAGGGTCGCGACAAAGTGTCTGCACCGGTTGATGGCTGTAGTCCCTTCTTTTTAAGATTGAACTAAAGAGTGGAGCGAACTAACGTTCGTGTGGTTGGCAGCACGTGGCGTCTTAAGGGAAATTATGGGCTCGCAGATCGTGATCGGGCGGCGTGTCGGGAGGTTGTCGCTCTTCCTTGCCTTGATTGTTGCGCGTCAGATTCCTTCCTCCCGGACCTATAGCGGAATCCTTGCGCGACAGGACTAGCTCGAGCGTTTGGCGTTCCAGGGGTAGTTGCGCTTTTCTCCGCTCCAATCGGAATCGATCTTTCCTTTGATAGCGTCGCCTTCCAGGGTACCCTTGAATTTTGACACTTGGGTTTTGCCGTCCTGCTCACGGGTCACTTTTAAGGTGACTTCGTTGTCCTTAACCAAACCATCAGAGATAGGCACTTCGTTGTCTCCCACGATCACGACCCCTGTCAACTTTTCGCCATCCTGCTTTAGCTTCAGGCAGAGATCGAGGGAGTCCCCGCTATCCGTCACGAGCACCCATTTCCAAGTGCCGGTGGCGTTCGATGAACTGGGAGTGGGAGCCGCTTTTTCGCGGGTCGCGTTCCAATCGTATTCATGATCCTGTCCGCCGCGATCGGAATGAATCTTCCCTTTGATCGTATCGCCGGCGACGGTGCCTTTGTATTTGGAGGTAAATTTCATGTCGTCCCGATCGACAGCGACTGTGAACGAGATGGCGTTTCCTGCGATTTTCCCCTCGGAAATCGGAAGTTCAAAATCGGCCACGGAGACTTTTCCAGTCACTTTATCACCTTCCTGTTTCAGGCTGACGAGAAGCTCGAGATCATTGCCACCGAGGTTGATCTGGTAATGCCAATTCCCCGTGACGCCCGTCGGAGCTGGCGCGGTGTCGGCCGTTTCCTTTTCACGTTTCGCTTGCCAGTCCAGCGTATGGTTCTCGCCACCGTAGTTAGACTCGAGTTTGCCCTTCAACTCATCACCAGCCATTTTGGCCACTACTTTGGTCGTGACCTTTTCACCATTGCGCTCGCGGGTCAATTTGAAGGAGACCTGGTCACCCGCCAGGGCAATATCCTCGAGGGGAGTCTCGTTGCCATTGCGGCCAATGACCACGCCGCTCAATTTGTCGCCATCCTGTTTAAGTTTGAGGGTGGATTCAATAGTCTGGCCATTTTGTGTGGTGAAGGTCGCTTTCCATGTGCCGGCGAGATTGTGGTCCGCCGCAAATAGCGAAGAATTCACCGCAGCGAACGAAAACGTCAATGCCGCTAAGAAGGCTGAGGTTTGGAAGAGATTTAGAAATCTAGTGCGCATAAGTTGTTTCCGATTTTTGGTCGCTGGCTGCCAGCGGTTACTGGTTCGCCAATTCGTGACTTGAACGATATGGGGTGAAACCCTCGCATACAAGCCTGATCTCTCTCAAACTCAAATCCTGCTCATGGTCGGCTATTTTGCTCATTGACCGTCCGACGCTCCAACACAATAGAGGAACTCCTCACGCTTCTCCCCCCGTTTGGCTACACGCAGATAAATGCGGCTGCCGCAGATTGCTGGTGTGGCGTAAGCCTCATCGCCGAGTTGATTCTGCGCTAGGATTTTGAACTTGCTGGGGGTGGATTCAAAGACAAATGTCTTGCCCCTGACGTTCAAAGCGTAAATCCGCTCGCCCACCATGACCGGCGAGGCGAAGAAATCACCGCCAAGCCGTTCTTTCCACAACTCCTCGCCAGTGTCTGATTTCCAGCAAACCGCCATCCCGCCATCCAACACGGCAAAGAGATGCCCGCCCTTCACGATCGGCGAAGGCACATAGAGACGGGTGTTGTTTTGCCACGCAATCTTGCCGGAACCATCGGCGACTACCGACACGGTATGATTTCTAGGATAGCCACCACCGGCAAAGACGCGAACGCCGTCGCTCGTCATTGTGGTCACGCATTCTTCGGTCGAGTTGTCAATCTGCCATAGCTTTTTGCCGGTCGCCGGATCGAGACTGGTGATGACATTGCACCCTGCCAGCAACATTTGAGTGCGTCCGTTCGCTTGAACAATCGCAGGCGAGGTATAGTTGGCAATTTTCGGGCGCGCGACGCTCCAGACAATTTGTCCGGTGGTTTGGTCAAGGCCTGCGACCACGCCTCCGCCTCGGTTATCGGCTGATACCAGCACCAGCGATTGATACAGCACCGGTGAGGAACCGAATCCCTGGTGCGTGACGAAATCACAGATTTTGCGCTGCCAGAGTATTTTGCCATCCAAATCGAGCGCGCTGGTGTGGACCGCGCCTCCATTCAGAAAGTTGATGAACAGCCGGCGACCATCACATGCCACCGTGGACGAAGCAGCAGAGGAGTTGGATTGTTTTCCGGCGTCCGGCTGGCCGCCATGCACCTCCGTTTGCCAAACCAGTTTTCCTGTCCTGCGGTCGAAACACAGAACCGATTGATTGGGTTTGCCGAGGTCTGCGGTCGCCAGGTAGATAAAGTCGCCGATCACGGTTGGCGATCCATGCCCGCCTCCCGGTATCTGGGCTTTCCATAAAATGTTGTTCGTTTCGTTCCATTCCAAAGGCGGGGCTTGACCGGGCGCTGCAATGCCGTCCCGGGTTGGCCCGCGCCATCCCGGCCAGTCGGTTGCAGGATTTACAGTGGTCGCGGCAGTGGTCGACTGCGTCGCCCACCATAAAAGCAAGAGCGCACGCGGGAGCACCTTCCAACATAATCGTCTGTCCCTTTGAGATAAGAACGCTTCGTTTGAATTCACCGGAGCAGCTTGTCCGCGCTCGATTTCACTGTCGAGAGACTATTTTTCGATGATTGCCTGAAGCTAGGGCCATCCACGATGGCGTCGAGATTCCTCACTGCTGGTTCGGCAGGCAGGCATCCTTTGGAAGAGGCACGAGTTTCTTGGCGAGTTGGGCTGCGGCAGCTCAGGCGGCCTGATTGCTTTTTGTCGCATGCTTTTGGTGTTTTCTTTGTTTCGGTGAGTGTTCAGGTTTTTGGATTAATCCGGCAACTCATTTCGGGATATCCTTTCGTTCTAGTGACAGCTCAGTTTTTTGAAGGACTGCTTCGTTCAGCGGCAGAATCGTCATCCTGCCAGCCTCCACCAAGGCTCTTGTACAGAGCTACTATGACCAGGAGTTGATCGCGTTCTGTGCGGGCCAAATTCAGTTGGGCAGGGAAGAGTTGCTGCTGGGCTTCCAGGACCTCGTAATAACTGGCTTTTCCGGCTGTATAACGTTCAGACGAAAGCTTTACTGCCGTCTCCAACGCGTTCACTTGTCGTGTTCGTTGCTCACGACTTTCCTTCAACCTTTCACGCGAGCTCAGCGCGTCAGAGACGTCCCGCAGCGCGCCGAGAGCGGTTTGCTGGTAGTGAAGCAGGGCTTCGTCATGTTCGGCTGTTGTTTGGCGGTATTGTCCCACCAATCGGCCTCCTTCGAAAAGCGGTCCGGTTGCGCTGGCTGCGATACTCCATGCGTTGGCAGTGCCACCCGTTAAAGCCGAAAGCTCGGGGCTGACTTTGCCCAGGAGTGCAGTCAGTCCAATCTTCGGAAAGAATTCGGCGACTGATTCCCCAATGCGCGCATTGGCTGAGCGCAATAATTGCTCAGCCTCTCGGATGTCCGGTCTGCGTTGGAGAAGCGATGAAGGCAAGCCGGCGGGCACGCCCGGCGGCGTCATGGTATCGAGCCAAAGGGCGCTCCGTTGGATTGGGCCAGGGATGCGGCCGAGCAACAAGCAAAGCTGGTTTTCGGTGCTGGAGATCTCGTCGAGTATCGCCGGGATGGCAGCCATCGCGTCGGCGAGCGCAGCTTCGGCACGCGAAGCCTCCAACGCCGACGCGGTACCGCCCGCGACGCGCCGGCTAAATATCCTCAAGCTTTCGGCGAAGGAATTGGTTGTGTGCGCTGCGATTTCCAATTCCCGGTCCAACTCGAGCAACTGAAAGTACCTCGTTGCGACTTCGCTCAGCAAGGTCAGGCGGACGCCACGCCGGGCTTCCTCAGAGGCGAGAAATCTTGCGCGCGCGCCTTCATTGAGGCGCCTGATACGTCCCCAGAGATCCAATTCCCAGAATGCATTCAGTGAGGCTACGGCGGAAGAAGCGGTGTTCCCTCCGTTTGGGAATTCCGAGCCGAATGCCTGATTGCGCCCGCGACTGACCGTTCCATTGTAATTGACTGCAGGAACAAATTGGGAACGGGCTTGCATGGCAACTGCGTGGGCCTGTTCCACGCGGGTAATCGCGATGCGCAGATCATAATTGTTGGTGAACGCTTCGCGAATGAGCGCCTGCAAATTTGTATCCTGGTAAACTAGCCACCAGTCGAGATCGGCGAACGACGAGTTGGTGGGCGCTCCGTCGTTACGGAATGCTTTGGGGGAATCGATGGCAGGACGGTGATAGTTCGGGCCGACGGCGCAACCCGGGAGAAAAAGCCAAATTACAAATGACGAATGACGAATGACATGTAAATGGCGACGCAGAAATGACCAAATAGGAGCGAGCCGCCTGAGGAGGGCTCCTTTGCCGTTTGTGATTGGAAATTCATTCGTCATTCGCCATTGGTAATCCTCATTCAGTTACCTTCGGGTGCCGGCTCGACTCCACCGGGCAAGCTGCCTTCCGTAGCGGGTGCAGCGTCCTTTCTGGATCGAGTCGCCAGTTTCTCGACAACGTAAAAAGTAACCGGGATGAGACAGACTGCGATGACCGTCGCCGCGAGCATGCCGCCAATGACGACTGTGCCCATAATCCGACGCGAGATAGCTCCCGCTCCTGTGGCGGTCCACAGCGGCACAGTTCCGAGGATGAAGGCGAATGAAGTCATCAGAATTGGGCGAAGACGAATTCTTGCGCCTGCAAGAGCGGCCTCAATCAAGGATCTTCCTTTCTCGTATTCCAGTCGCGCGAATTCGACAATCAGGATGGCGTTTTTGGCGGCCAACCCGATCAACATGACCAAACCGATCTGCGCAAAAACGTTGTTCACCATGCCGCGGGACCAGAGCGCGGCAAAGGCGCCAAACACTGCGATGGGCGTGCCGAGGAGGACGCTGAATGGCAGGCTCCAACTTTCGTAAAGAGCGGCCAGGATCAGAAATACGAAAAGGAACGAGAGACCGAAGATCGCGGCTGGAGAAACTCCTTGTTGCGCTTTTTGCTCCTGGAACGATATGCCAAGATAATCGAAACCCATTTCTCGCGGCATGGTTTCGGCGAATACCTCCTCGAGGGCTTTTGTGGCCTGTGTCGAACTATATCCCGGCGCCGCTGAGCCATTGAGCTGCGCACACCGATATAGGTTATAGCGCATCGTAAATTCCGGTCCGGAAATGGATTTGGTCGAAGTCAAGGCTGCCAGAGGCACAGCTTCGCCGCCGCGGTTTCGGACGTAAAATAGACCCAGGTTGTCGGCGCGCGTCCGATAATCACCCTCAGCCTGCAGATAAACCTGCCACTGGCGCCCAAAGCGGTTGAAGTAATCTATGAAATAACCGCCCATGAAAGTTTGCAGCGTTTTGTAAACCTCGGTTAGTTCGACGCCCTCTTTCAGGGCCTTATCCCGGTCCACATTGACGTAAAGCTGCGGTACGACTGGCAGAAAGGTGGTGTTAATGCTGGCGATTTCGGGCCTCTTTCGGGCGGCTTCCATGAACTTGTTCACGTTGCCGGCGAGGAAAGAAATGTCATTGCCCGCGCGGTCCTCCAACACAAATGTGAAGCCGCCGGCGGTGCCAACACCTTGAATGGCGGGCGGAGGAAACGCGAACGCGATTGCGCCCGGGATTTGGGGCAGCACACGCGTCAGGTGTGCCTTGATGGAATCGTAACTCTCCTCCTTCTTTGTGCGCTCACCCCAATCTTTCAATGATACCCAGAGAGATGCGCTGTAGGTATTGCGGGAAAAACTGAGCAAACTGAATCCGGCAACGGTGCTACAACTCTTTACCCCCGGCGTGGCCAAAACCATGCTCTCGACTTGATTGCAAACGGCGACAGTGCGTTCCAGCGATGCAGCAAAGGGAAGTTGAATGTTGATGTAGAGATATCCCTGGTCTTCCTCCGGCAGGAAACCTGTGGGTAGCTTTTTGCCAAACACGCCGGTGCTGATCGCGACCGCACCGAGGAACAAGAGACTGAACGCAGACTTGTGAATTAAAACGCGGCATATGCCGACATAGCCGTCGGTGAGCCGGCGATAACCACGGTTGAACAGGTCGAAGAATTTGCCTAGCGGTCCCTTGCCCGGTTGTTTGGGTCTCAACAATAAGGCGGAAAGAGCAGGGCTCAGGGTCAAAGCATTAAAAGCGGAAATCAGAACGGAGATAGCGATGGTGACGGCAAATTGCTGATAAAGCCTGCCGGTGATTCCGGGAATGAAAACCGTGGGCAAAAAAACGGCGGATAGAATGATAGCAATAGCGACAACGGGACCTGAAACCTCCTCCATTGCTTTCAAAGTGGCTGCCTTCGGCGCCATTCCTTCTTCGATGTGGTGCTCGACGGCCTCGACGACCACAATCGCATCGTCCACGACGAGGCCGATCGCGAGAATCAGGCCGAAGAGGGACAAAGTGTTGATGGAAAATCCCAGGAGGGGAAACAGGGCGAAGGTACCGACGAGAGATACTGGAACAGCCAAGAGGGGAATCAGCGCCGCCCGCCACCCTTGCAGAAAGAGGAATACAACGAGCATGACGAGGGCGAGAGCTTCCCAGAATGTCTTGGCAATTTCGCGGATGCCTTCGGTGACCCCTTTGGTTGTATCAATCGCGACCTGATAATCCAGGTCCGAGGGGAAGCGCTCTTTCAACTCAGCCATCATGCGTTCGACGCCTCTGGCGGCCTCGATGGCATTCGACCCGGGCAGTTGATACAACGCCAGCACGGCGCTTGGTTTGCTGTTGAAACGACCCACGATATCGTAGTCCGCGGCGCCCAGTTCGATTCGCGCAACATCCTTCAGACGCACTACCGAACCGTCGGGAGTGGCACGAATAACGATGTTCGCGAACTCATCCTCCGAAACGAGCCGGCCTTGCGCCCGCACAGTATAAGTGAATTGCTGGCCGGGCGGTGCAGGACGCCCCCCCAGCTTGCCGGCAGGATTGACAGTGTTCTGGCTGCCTACCGCACTGATGATTTCCGGAACAGTGATGTTCAGCTTGGCCAGTTGATCCGGCTTTACCCAAATCCGCATCGCATATTGACCCGCGCCGAACACCTGCACTTGAGAGATGCCGGGTACGCGGCTGAGCGGGTCGCTGAGATTGATATAAGCGTAGTTGGCAAGGAACTCCGCGTTACGTGTCTGATTGGGCGAATTAAGGGATACCAGAACGAGCGGTGCGGAAAGGGATTTCTGAACAGTAACTCCAATATTGCGGACGTCCGCGGGCAATTGGGATTCAGCCTGCGCGTAACGTAGTTGCGTCAGGACATGATCAATATTCGGATCGGTTTTGAGGTCGAAATTTACGAACATCCGCATCAAGCCGTTGTTGGCGTTGATGGAATACATGTAGTTCATGTTATCCACGCCGCTCATTTGCTGTTCGATGGGAGTGGCGACCGATTGCTCGATGGTCTGCGCGTCAGCGCCCACGTAGTTTGCTTGAATAAAAATTTCGGGAGGCACGACCTTGGGAAATTGTGCCACCGGCAGCCCGGCCATGGTAACAAGCCCAACGATGACCATGATGATCGAGATCACCATCGCGACGATGGGCCGATTTATGAAGAATTTGGACATGGCCTATTTGCCCGGAGAACTGGAGATTACCGGAGCGGCTGGCTCCGGTGGTGCATTGGTGGCGTTTACGATCGTGCCTTCACGGACCTTCTGTATGCCTTCAACAATGACGCGCTCTCCGGGATGAAGTCCCTCTTCAATGATCCATTTTGTGCCGATCCGCTCTCCAACCCGCACCGGCTGGACGTGCACTTTGTTCTGCGCATCCACCAAGGCGACCTGATAGCTGCCCTGCAGTTCCGAAACCGCTTTCTGGGGTACAAGCAATGCGCCATTGGCGAGGTTGAATTGCACACGAACACGCCCAAACTGGCCCGGGCGAAGGGCGTAGTTTGCATTAGGAAAGAGAGCTGCGATCCGCAGTGCTCCTGTGGTAAGACTCACCTGGCGATCAGCAGCGTAGATGCGGCCCTTGAATGGGTAGACCGCACCGTCGGCCAGGACCAGTTCTATTTCCAATTGCCGCAAACGTTCGTACCGATTGCTCTCCGTTACAAAGAGCTTCGTAAAGTTGATGTAGGCCTGCTCCGTAACATTGTAATAGACCTTGATCGGGTCAACCGTCGAAACGGTCGTCAATTCACCGCTGGACGGTCCGACCAGGTCTCCAATCTGGCCGCTGGCGATGCTCGCCACACCGTCGATAGGGGAAATGATGCGCGTAAATCCCAGATTCAACTCGGCCTGTTCCACTTGTGCTTTGGCCGCTACAACTGTGGCCCGCGCTTCCAGATTAGCTTGCACCGCGTCATCGTATTCCTCCTGGCTAATGGCTTTGTCCTTCACCAGGGGACCGTAGCGTTTGACGTCGAGTTCTGTTTTTCCCAAGCGAGCTTCGGCCTGGGCAAGTTGGGCTTTGGCCCGGTCGAGCGCGGCCTTGAAAGGCCTCGGGTCTATCTCAAACAGCAAGTCCCCCTTTTTGATCGGGTCGCCTTCCTTATAATTTTGTGACTGTAGATACCCCGAGACCTGGGCCCGGATGTGTGCGTTGACGAATCCATCCAATACACCAATCCATTCGTGATAAATCGGCACATCAGCCTGTGTCACGGTAGCGACTTCAACTGTGGGCGGCGCGGGCGAAACCGCGTGAGGCTTTGCTTTGCACGCGCTCATGCCAGTGAGGACCAGCGTGAGAAGGTAGACGTTAGTCTGAATGGCCCATTTCATTGGGTCGTACGCTCATTTCCCGCGCAGCGGTTTCAACGCACCGCCCCAGGCGATGACCTGATCAAATACTCCATTGAGTGATTTCTCATGTTTTGCAGCGGGCTTGAACACGCTGAAGTTTTCAAAGTCATTAAACAGCGAGAGCAAGACCTGGTTACGCACCGTCGCAATTTGCACCTCGGCGAGCACGAGGCGCAACTGTTCGACCGCGCGCACCCCACCAGCGCCACCGTAACTGACAAACCCAGCGGCTTTGTTGTTCCACTCGCCGAATAGGAAGTCAATCGCGTTTTTGAGCGCGCCGGAAATGCCGTGGTTATACTCAGGCGTGACAAAAACAAAACCGTCAAATGACGTGATCTTCGCCGCCCATACCTTGGTGTGCGGTTTGGAATACTGGCCCATACTGGGCGGAATCGGTTCGTCAAGGAGCGGCAGGTTGTAATCTTTGATGTCCACGAGTTCGAACTCGGCGTCAGTACGCTTTTTGGCGATTTCGTAGACCCATTTGGCGACCGCTTCGCCGTTGCGGCCGGGCCGGGTGCTTCCGAGGATAATTCCGATTTTAAGCATAGTCTTTTGTTTTGGTTTACTCGTTGTTTTTGTTTCTGATGGGGTTAATCCGTCAGCAATACAAGCGAGTTTTTTGCACGTAGCTTGGCGAAGGGCTTTTCGAATTACCTTGATCGTTTTTCATTCGTTGCAGAGCGCTTTTGCACCATTTGACTGTGCTGCGTTTCGAGGGGTCTTTCTTTTTGTCGCGGCCGATTGAATGAGGGCCAGGAATTCGATTCACTTGAGACGGCCTTCGAGGTCTTTAGCTCGGAACGGACCGGGTTCAGCGATCAATTTCCGTGCAGCCTCCACCTGCCCCCATACGTTCCAGAGCAGCACGCCACGGACGCGTCCGTCATGCAGGTAGTAAATGACGCCTTCCTTGTTGAGGTGCTTCCAATCGGCAAAGGTTTCCAGGCGCGAATCCAGTTCGCCTACCGCTTCGTACCCCAACTCGAACATGTCGGAGTAAAAAAAGGGCAGGTGATGATAAGGCTCGGACTTGCCCGCTATGTTCAGTCCGGCCAACTTCCCCATGGTATTGGCGTTGTCCTCGTGTTCGACCCGGATGGTTTTTCCCAACGCCGGGTTAAAGAACCTGGCAACGTCGCCTGCTGCGTAGATGTCTGGATGACTGGTCCGCAAGAATTCATCGACGACGATTCCGTTTTCGACCTTCAGGCCCGCTGCTTGACCGAGCTTGTCGTTCGGCTCGATGCCGACTCCCGCCACCGCGCCGTCCACCAGGATTTCTCGCTGGCTCAACTTCACGGCAAGTTGGGTGCCTCGCCTTTCCAAACCGGAAACCTTCTCGCCGGCGAGGAGTTCCACACCTTTCTGTCGGTAAAAGTCGGTCACGAACTGAGAGAGAGCACGCGGATAAATGTGCTCTCCGATGCTCTGACCGGGGAAAATCAACACCACTTCTTTCCGGCTAATCGCCAGGGCCGCAGCGATTTCTGAGCCGATGAATCCCGCTCCAATCACAGCAAATCGCTGTCCCTTTTCAGTCAATGCCCGAAGTTGTTGATAATCCACGAAGGTTCGAAAATAGATGACCTCGTCGCCGCCAAATGAGAATCGCCGGGGTGAACCACCCGTTGCCAGGAGCAGCTTTTCCCACGAGTAACTGTTGCCGTCCGTATCTGCGACTCGCTTCTGGCCCGGGTCAAGAAGACTCGCCGTGCAGCCGAGGTGAACTGTCACGTTTTGCTCGTTTGTCTTGCGCCAAATGGTATCAACCGGCTCTCCCTTCCAAAGCCCTTTCGAAAGCGGCGGCCGATTGTACGGAGGATTACGCTCGGCGCTGATAACACCGATCTCGCCTATCGGATCAACGCTGCGGATTCCTTGCACTGCGGCATCGGCAGCCATGCCGCCACCTATGATTAAGTATTTATATTGTTTCATAGCGTCCTGATAACTCGTGGTTGATGTTTACCTGCGCTGCCTCGTCTAAGAGTGTGGAACCCCTCGCGTGTGAATGAGAATCCCGCATCAATCAGATCTCTGTGCACTTTTCCCCCACCTCGAAAATGACTTCGAGCTCGACCGGGGTGCCGAGCGGAAGACTTGCGACGCCATACACCAGGCGGCACGGGTTCTTGTCCTTTCCGAATACATCCTGCAGCAACTCCGAGGCAGCGTCAGCGACTTTCGGCTGATCGCGGACATCTCCCGATGTCGCAATCGACACTCCGAGCCGGACGATACGCTTCACTTTGTCGAGCGATCCTAAATACTGCCTCGCGACAGCGAGCACATTGAGCGCCGCGAGGTGAGCCGCCTTGCGCCCCGCTTCCACATCGAACTCAGCGCCGACGCGCCCGATGAATTTTGCCGCTCGGCCTTCGGTTGGAAGCATCCCGGTGAGAAAAAGCAGATTGCCCGTCTGCACGGCTTCCGCATACGTGCCAAACGGCTCAGGGGGCGCCGGGAGTTTGATACCAAGCTGGGCAAGACGGTCCTCGGCGGTCGTTAGGTTTGTAGTCATGACAAAGATTCCTTTCGGTTACCAGTGGCCGAAATGAGCGCCGCCATCGACATATAAGGTATTGCCAGTGACGGTCGCGGCGTCAGTCAAGTACATGACGGCATCGGCGATGTCTTTGACGGTGGAAGGCCGACCCATCGGCGATAGACCCTCCATCACATCCTTTGGAGTATCCCGGTTAAGCGGAGTGTAAACCGCGCCTGGCGCAACAGCGTTCACGCGAATGCCGTCTTTGGCGTACTCCATTGCCAGATGCTGGGTGATTGTTTCAAGACCGCCTTTGGTGATCATCGGTACCGCCGCCGGGACGCCCCGAATCGGATTACGCGCAAGGGCCGCCGTGATCGTGACGATGCTTCCTCCGTTCTTCTGCGTTAGCATTTGCTTGATGAAGAGTTGGGTGACATACAGGAAACCTTCGAGATTCGTCGAGACGAGCGACCGGAAGTCCTCGGCCGTGTAGTCTGTGAACGGCTTCGTGAAAAAGATGCCGGCGTTATTGACCAGTACGTCGATCGACTTGAAGCGAGACAGCGCCGTCTCGACAATCCTGGCTGCCGTTGCGGGCTCGCCGATGTGGCCGTCCACCAGAGCGACGCGCTCGGAAGCTGCGACCTCGGTGGATTGGGTGACCTTGCGGGAATTGGCAACGACGTTGAAACCTCGTTCAACAAACGCTTTCACGATTCCCGCGCCAATTCCCTGCGAAGCTCCGGTCACGATGGCTGTTTTCCGTGGACTGTTCATGGTTGATTTCTTGCGGAACGCTTTGTCACTAAATCGAAGTAGACGCGGCGCGTCCGCCGAACTCCTGCGCGTGAAGTGACACAAATTCCCGCACGCTCATCGCTGGTCGGCCGGTCACGCGCTCGACTCCGTCCGCCAGCCGGTCATAGCGATTCGCCCGGTTCAACTCGGCCATTGTCACCAGATGCTTTGTCAGGTGATCCGGCAACCCCGCCTTCTTCAGCTCGGGTTCCCAATCCTCCGGCGGGATGTCCGAGTACGTGACCTCACGGTTCAGCACGTCGGAATATTCCCGGGCGACGCCGTCCATATCCTGCGAACGCGGACCGGTGAGTTCGTAGATCCGGCCCAGGTGCGGGGCAGGGTCGGCGAGGACGGCCGCGACTACGCGAGCGACATCCGCCGTGGAAACCGGATTGGTCTTGCCCCGTCCGAACGGCAGTTCGATGCGGCTTCGGTCGCGGACGCTCGGACCAGTGAGCGGTAGGAAGAAGCCCTCCAGGAAGACCGTCGGTCGGATGGTGACGACCGGGAGGCCCGACCACGCGAGGGCCTGCTCGCTTAGCCAGTGCTGCCGCTGCTGAGGGCTCGGGGTGGTGTTCTGGATGCTCATCTGCGACACGGTCATCTGGGACATGTTGACAAGTGTTTCTACGCCGACTTCGCGGGCGACCGCGGCCATGGTCACGCTCGCCTCCAGGTACCCGGGGGACACGGACATGCCGAAGTAAACTCGCCGACAGCCGCTGACGGCCCGAAAGACGTCGGCCGGCTCGAGCAGGTCACCGACGACCACCTCGGCGCCAGTGGCACGCAAGGCGGCGGCCCGCTCGTCTTCGCGACGGACCATGGCGCGAACCGGAAGCCCGCGCTCGAGGAGCAGGCCGGTCACGGTTCGGCCGACTGCGCCGAGTTTACCGGCTGCTCCGGTTACGAGGATGGGTCCGCTCTCGACCACTCTCATTGGAATCTCCTTGGTGACCTGCTTCAGTGCTTGTGAGACCCAGTGCCAGTCACTGTGAAGCTCACTGTCTTAGACTGTCCGGGGAAGTCCTTGTGGTTGGCGTCCACCAAGTCGATCTTTATCTTGTGCGGACCAGGCGGCATCCCGGCCAGGTCGATCGTATTGATACCGCTGGCATCCGCCCACAACCAAGGCAGATCGTCCACATGTATGTGAAAATGCCCTACGCGTGGAGATACGTTGAGGGCGCCCTTCCCGAACACCGGTAGAATGCGCACGTTCTCCACCTTCCACTGGATCCAGACGATGCCTTGAGCTAACAGGTTCGTAAGCGGGGGGTCTACAATCAGCTTGGGAGGAGGCTCGTTCTCGATTTCGGCGTACGGTGTGGCATCGCGGATCTCCCTCGTGCTCTGGGCGAACGCGATCCCGGCGAGCAGCGTGCCGGCCGCGCCTACAACGGCGAGCAATGTAACCACTGTTCTCGGGGTGAGATTTCGCCCTGCGGCGACGGTTGGAGTGAGTGCGAATTGATTTTTAGTTTTCATATTTTGTTTGGGTTAGATGAGGAATATTTTTTGCTCCTGCCGCGCATTCCTGCGCGGCAGGACCGAGGGGAAGTCAACGATTCAACGCCGTCGATTTGTCGCCGCGCAGTGATTTGAACCCCGCGCGAACCTCTTCGCAAAAGAGCTTCGGTTGTTCCCAGGCCGCAAAGTGCCCGCCTCTATCGAGCTTGTTGTAGTGGATCAGTTTGGGATACGCCTGCTCCGCCCAACTTCGCGGAGCTGGATAAAGCTCCTCGGGAAAGACGCTTACGGCAACCGGGACGGAGACGCCTTTGACACTGAAAAAGCCGACCTTTCTCTCCCAGTAGAGGCGGGCCGAGGAAATCGCTGTGTTCGTCAACCAGGTGAGGGTGACGTTGTCGAGGAGGTCGTCCCGCGTGAGGTCGCCGAAGGGGCGCCCGTCAATGAAGAGCTCTGAGATGTGCTCCAAACTGCGCGCGTCGTGGTCAAAAAGGTAGGCGGCCAGGCCGACGGGGGAATCCGCGATACCGCAAATTGTCTGCGGGCGTAATCCCAACTGGTAGCCGTAGGCCACGCCCTTCGCGTATACGAAGGCCACCCGCTCATAAGCGAGTTTCTCGTCGGCAGACAGACCGGATGGCGCCGGGGTGCCGGACTGGGCGGCCTTGTCGATGTCGGGTGAAAACACGCCCGGCATGTTGGAGTGAATGCCGAGCAGTTCCGGGGCCGCTTGGGCGCCCATCAGGTCGGTGATGATCGCACCCCAATCACCGCCTTGCGCCACGAATTTCCTGTAACCCAGGCGCTTCATCAGCACGACCCAGGCACGGGCGATGTGGGCCTCGTCCCAGCCGGGAGTGGTCGGCTTGCCTGAAAACCCGTAGCCCGGGAGCGACGGAATCACCAGATGGAATGCATCCGATGCGCTCGCTCCATAAGCAGTCGGATCGGTGAGCGGGCCGATGATCTTCAACTGCTCGATGATCGAGCCCGGCCACCCGTGAGTAACGATGACCGGCAGCGCATTCTCGTGTTTCGAACGGACGTGGATGAAATGAATGTCCAGTCCATCGATCTCGGTGATGAAATTCGGCAGGGCGTTCAGTTTCGCCTCGATCTTGCGCCAATCGTAATCTGTCGCCCAATAGCGGGCGAGTGCTTGCGTGGTCTCGAGCTGCACGCCCTGCGTTTGATCAGTGACGGTTTCCCGGTCGGGCCACCTGGTGGCAGTGATGCGCCTGCGCAATTCGGTTAGATCCGCTTCCGGAAAGTTGATGTGGAAGGGACGGATTGCTGTGGGGTCTTCTTCGGAGGCGGTTCCTGATGCAACAGCCGGTCGAGCGCCGAGATTTCGCCGCGATGAGGTGTCTTGATTGAGTTCACTTTGATGTCTGGGTTTCATATTTTATTGGGTTTATCTGAGTTATCGTTTTTGAATTCGTGGCTTTCTGCCATTTTGTTTGATCTGTCTCGAAGGGTTTTGTCATTAGAAGAATGTGATGGTGATGCCGCGTGAGGGACACGGCCTATAACCGATGTACTAATGTTGCATGTTTCGATTTAGAAGAGCTCCGATGGCCAACCGGATTAGAAATCCGCGTCCAGCACGATGCGGTAATGGGCCTTGCCTGATTGAAGGCGGGCGAAGGCGTCATTGATCTGACTCATCGGAAAGTGCTCGGTCTGCGGCAGGACATTGTGGCGTGAAGCGAAGTCGAGCATCGTCTGGATCGCCACCGGCGAGCCCGTCGGCGAACCGGAAACGCTGCGCTGCTGCAGGATAAGCGAGAACGCCGCGACCGGGATGGGTTCCAGCACGGCACCGACGTTATGCAGTCGGCCATTGGGCGCGAGCGCGCCGATCATCGTGTCCCAATCAAGCTTCACATTGACGGTGCTGATCAGCAGGTCGAAGCTGCCGGCGAGTTTCTTGATCGCCGCCGAGTCCTTGCTCGAGACGACGTGGTGGGCTCCGAAATCCCTCGCTTCATCGAACTTGCTCTCGTTCGACGTGAACGCCGTCACGTCGCAACCGTACGCGGCGGCAAACTTCACGGCCATGTGCCCCAACCCGCCGATGCCGATGATGCCTACCCGGTCGGTCGGCTTGGCATGCATCATGAGGGGCGCGAAGACGGTGATGCCGCCGCATAGCAACGGCCCCCCGTCGACGAAGTTCAGCTTCTCCGGGAGCGGGAAGACCCAAGCCCAGTGTGCGCGCACGTGCGAGGCGAACCCGCCCCGATGGCCGATGATCGTCGCCTGCGCCTGCGGGCAAAGGTGATGGTTTCCCGACATGCACTGGCGACAGTGCATGTCGCTGCCCGAGTACCAGCCGATGCCGACAGGCTGTCCGACCGCCAGTCCCTTGGTGTTTGGACCGATGGCCGTGACGCGACCAGTAACCTCGTGGCCTAGAATTGCGGGGTACTGCGAAATGCCCCAGTCGTTGTTCAAGACGGAGAGATCGGAGTGACACAAACCGCAGTGTTCGACGGCGACTTCAACGTCCTCTGCGCCGAGCGGTCCTGGATCAAAGGTTTCGAGTGCCATGGGCTGTTTCGCCGCCTTTGCCACCCAAGCCTGATAATTCGGTTGAGAGCGTCTTTGCGGAGATCGATCCGGCCGCGACATAGATTTCTCATTGGAGATTTGAATCGTATTCATAGTTAAATCCATTTTGTTTCGATGGTTGGAAATGGGTTGTACGGATTGCAACTACTGACCCGATGGCCGTTGTTCACCTCAATTGGCGTGACCAGTTGAGTATAAACTCAGTTTGGCCATGGGCGCCTTGCCCATTTTCAGGTTTATCAACCGATTCCATGGTCGGGATCAGACCAGGTTAATCTCGACGTCGATGTTCCCTCGGGTGGCTTTGGAGTAAGGACACGTTTGGTGCGCGCCGTCTAAAATCGACTGCGCGACCTGACGGTCCAAACCCGGGAGGCTGACATTGAGACGTGCCCGGAGAAAGTACCCGTCGTCACCAGTGCAAAGGTCCATTTCGGGATCGACTGCGGGGTCCGACGGGAGCTTCACCTTCATTTTGGAGGCAACAAGCTTTATTGCACTCAGGAAACAGGCCGACCAACCGACGGCAAACAACTGCTCCGGATTGGTGCCGTTGCCGGGGGCGCCAGGAACGGTAAGATTTACGTTCAGCCGGCCATCGGAGGTGCGAGAGGAGCCTCCCTCCCGGCCGCCAGTTGTGTGGGCTTTGGCGGTGTAGAGAACTTTTACAGGTTGAGTCGTCGTTGTATTCATAATTGAATTTCCTTTGGTTTAAGTTTTAGTTTGTGCAAATTGTGTTTCACAGCTTCCGGTTTAGCTTATTTCCGTTTGGTTGATGATTCTGCCCACACAGACAAAGCGACAATTCCGATCTGAATGGCTAACAGAAACTCGAAGACTTTACGGCGCTCGGGAAAAGAGGGGGAGAGCGTCTAAGAACGTCTCTGCGAATATAGCATCCGACATCAGGAGGCTCAAGCCTAATTGGGCCTCCCAGGGAATTAAGAGCCTCGTGACCTCGGCTGGTATAGGGAAAGCGGCTTGGAAAAACGCTCTTAAGCAATGCGCCCCATGCCGGATTAAAAATGATGGTGCCGAAAAATCTCCGCTGTAACTTAACCATTTGAGGAAGAAATAGCGCCTTGTGTTGATGACCTGATTGGTCGCAATTATTATATATCCGGAGAAAACGATTCGATGAATGATTCCCGCAATCGTGACGTGGCGGTCTTCACGGAAGTCCTTCAACTGCCGGTCGGTGAGCGCGCTGCCTATTTAGAGCGTGCTTGCGGCAGCGACGATGAGCTGCGCCAAAGGGTCGAAGCATTACTCAAAGGTTACGACCAGGTCGGGGATTTTTTGGAAGATTCTCCCCGGACGTTCGCGTCGCAAGCCAGGTCCGAAGTCTTTGCTGGAGAGAAACCTGGCGATCGCATTAGTCACTTTAAATTATTGCAGCAAATCGGCGAAGGCGGTTGCGGCGTCGTCTTCATGGCTGAACAGAAGGAGCCGGTTCGTCGTCGGGTGGCGTTGAAGATTATCAAACCAGGCATGGACACCAAGAGTGTTGTTGCCCGGTTTGAAGCGGAACGACAGGCACTCGCGTTGATGGACCATCCCAACATCGCCAAGATTTTCGATGCCGGGGCGACGGAATCCGGCCGGCCGTATTTCGTCATGGAACTTGTTCGCGGCATCAAAATCACCGAATACTGCGATCAACATTCATTGACGACCAGGGAGCGGCTGAAACTTTTCGTCCAGGTCTGTCAGGCAGTCCAGCACGCCCACCAAAAGGGAATCGTTCATCGCGACATCAAGCCTTCCAATATTCTCGTGACCACGACGGAGGAAGGCGCCGCTTTGCCCGTGGTCATTGATTTTGGAATTGCCAAGGCTACCACGAACCAGCAGTTGACGGATAAAACACTTTTCACGGCGTTCGAAATGCTCATTGGAACACCGGCTTACATGAGCCCCGAACAGGCCGAGCTCACGAGCGTGGACGTTGATACGCGCACTGACATTTACAGTCTGGGTGTATTGCTGTACGAACTGTTGACAGGATCCACGCCTTTTGACTCAGGAGAGCTTTTAAAGTCGGGACTCGACGAAATCCGGCGAGTCATTCGCGAACAAGAGCCCGTTCGTCCTTCCACCCGCTTAAGCAGACTGACCGACGTAGATTTGACGACTGTGGCGAAATATCGCCATTCCGAACCCCCCATGCTGATTCGCGCCGTTCGGGGAGATCTGGACTGGATAGCGATGAAAGCCCTGGAGAAGGACCGCACACGCCGCTACCCAACCGCCAATGGGTTGGCCCTCGACGTTCAACGCTTTCTTGCTAACGAAGCCATTTCCGCACGACCACCCAGCAAGGTTTACAAACTTGGAAAGGCAGTCTTGCGCAACAAGCTTTTATTCACGGGCATTAGTGTAATCGCACTGCTGCTGGTTGTGAGCTTGATCGTCGTTTCGGCTTCTCTCGCCAAGGAGCGGCGATCACGGCAAAAAAGCCAACAAGTCACGAAGTTTCTCGAAGCCATGCTACAAGGGGTTGGGCCTTCAGTGGCCCTGGGCGAGGACACCAAGATGCTGCGACGTATTTTGGATCAAACTGCTGAACGGGTCGGGAAGGAGATGGCCGATCAACCTCTGGTCGAAGCCGAACTGCGGAACATTATCGGGAAGCTTTATGAGGAGCTCGGGCATGCTGATAAGGCCGAAGAAATGGTGGGTAAAGCACTGGCGATCCAGCGAAAGCAATTGGGGGCGGAAAGTCTGGAAACCGCTGCGTCATTGAACCTCCTGGGCCTGCAATTTATGGCTCAACACAAACTCGTCGAAGCCGAACGAGCGCACCGTGAAGCACTGGCTATTCGGCAGCGGCGGCTCGGCGACGAAAATGCGGATACTGCCACATCGCTCAATGACCTGGCTGCGGTTTATCGGGATCAGGATAAACTTAGAGAGGCGGAGACAATGGCTAAGGAAGCGCTACGAATCAGGCGAAAATTATTCGGCAACGAGCACTTAGACGTGGCGGATTCGCTCCGCAACCTATGTATAATCCAGGGAAGCTCAGACAGGTGGGCTGAAGCCGAAAAAACTGCGCGGGAGGCCCTGGAAATGAAGCGCAAGTTGCTTCCACGCGAACATACATGGGTAGCGTCGGCGATGGAAGATCTCGCTTGGGCGCTAAATGCCCTGGACAGGTTTGAGGAGGCGCAATCGTTGGACACCGAGGCCCTGGTGATGCGGCAAAAGCTTTTGGGTGATGCACATCCGGATGTGCCGAGAAACTTCAATGCTCTCGGCCAATTGCTGAGAAATCGAGGCGACCTGCAGGCGGCCGAGGGTGTGCTGAAGGCAGTCCTTTCGATTCAACGCAAAATGTTCGGCGACGATAATCAAGCCACCCTTGAGACGTTCTGCAGCCTCGCTCAGGCGCTGCAGCGCGAAGGAAAACGGTCGGAAGCGGAATCGGTGTGGCGCGAAGCGTTGGCGGTGTGGCGAAAAAGAGGGGAAATGGATAAGTTGGACAGCCTTTATGCCCTGCGCGGTCTGGGTGAAACCCTTGAGGAGGAGGGCAAATGGTCGGAGGCGGAAGAAGTGTGGCGTGAATCGTTGTCCTTGTGGCGCAAACGAGGCGGAATTGAGGAACGGCAATCGATGTATACGCTGCGAAAGCTGGGTTTGGTTCTGGAAGCCGAGCGCAAGTGGCCGGAGGCGGAATCGGTCTACCGAGAAGCTTTGACCATCTCACGTAGGAAGGGGAATGAGGATGAGGAAGCCCTGGTTGATTTGGACCGAGTGGTTCGCGCACTCACAGCCCAGAAAAAATTTGTGGAGGCACAACAACTCCTTGACCGAATACTGACGCCAACCTTTGTGGCTAAGCCCACGAGCGCCAATCTTCTGGTTCAGAGAGTTGACGTCATGGGCCGTCGGGGGCGATGGCAGCAGGCGGCAGTCGATGTCGGCTTTCTTCTGCAGCTTCAACCGAGCGAGCATTATCACTATCATAGATTGGCCGCGCTTCTTGCGGTCTCTCAGAGCCGGCCTGCCTATGAAGAACTTTGCCAAAAAATCGTCACGCTGTTCACCAACACAGCGAATCCCTATGTGGATGAACGTGTGGCGCAGGATTGCCTTCTCCTTCCCAATTCCGGGGTGAATTTGGAACTGATCGACCAACTGGCAGACGCGGCGGTGACAATCGGGAGCCGCGAGGCTTCGCTGCCATATTTCCAGGCGTGCAAGGCAATGTCGACTTATCGGTTGGGACGATTTCGCGAGGCTATTGAATGGGCCGAGAAGGCCACGAAAAGCCCTACAGCCGAACCCCAAGCTAAAGCCAAAGCGCTTGGCGTATCGGCGATGGCGAATTGGCAGCTCGGGCGAAAGGATGCAGCGCGCGCGGCGCTTGCCAAGGGAGATGCGTCCGTGCTCAACCTCTCGCGTGAACCTGACACCGTGGATCTGGGAGAGTCATGGGTGGCCTGGCTCATGGCGCGGATTTCACTCGATGAAGCTACGAAACTCATACGAACCGAAGCAACGACCGACGAGACCTCAAACCAAAATGCCAAATGACCAGTGGTCCTTTATGAACCCGGCCCATCCCCAACAATTCTATATCTTGCGAACACAGCAGTAATTCCTCGCCAGTCTTTATGAAGGATCTACTATTGCCCCTGGCCCTCACCGTCGGACTTGCATGCAACTTCGCTCTTGCTGAACCGAAAGCCGTTCCGCCGGCCCATGAATCGATCGAGTGGTGCGACATTTGGATTTCCCATGCGAACGAAACCAATCTCCCACGCGTCTTGCTGATCGGCGATTCCATTACGCGTGACTATTATCCTGAAGTGGAAAAGCGTTTTGTTGGGAAAGCCTTCGTTGCCCGCCTCGCCACATCCCGTTTCCCGGCCGACCAGGTGTTATTGAAGGAAATTGAAGTGGTTCTGGACGCAGCAAAGTTCGATGTCGTGCATTTCAACAACGGCATGCATGGCTGGCAGCACAGCGAGACGGAGTACCGAAATGCTTTGCCCGACATGATCAAAACCATTCGGGCTCACGCGCCGAAGGCCAGTTTGATTTGGGCGACCACAACTCCACTCCGCGACGGCAAAGCTGTCACTTATGACACCAAGGCAGAATATTCAGATGAACGGATTGCAGCTCGCAACGAGCTTGCGGCGGAAATAGTGGCCGCCCAGAAAATTCCTACCAACGATCTCAATGCAGCGGTGCGAGGGCACCCGGAATTTCACAGCGACAACGTCCACTTCAATGGCCAGGGAGTTCAAATTCTAGCGGCTCAAGTGTTCACCGCCATTGAGAAGTTGCTGCCCTAAGGATTCAGTGCTCGGGAAAAAACGTTGCTCGCCTCCAAATGTTAATGATACCTTTTTCCATAAATAAATCTTCATCGGAAAGCGTGAGTGAGGCCACACTATTATTAACCGGCGTGGAGCAAGGCGACCCCAAGGCTGCCGAAAGGCTGCTCGAAATCGTTTACGATGAATTACGCCGGCTGGCGGCCAGCAAGATGGCCCGGGAAAAATCTGGCCAAACGCTCCAACCCACTGCATTGGTGCACGAGGCATGGTTGCGATTGGTAGCTTCCCAAAACCCTTCATTTGAAAACCGCGCCCACTTCTTTTCGGCGGCCGCTGAGGCAATGCGCCGTATTCTGATCGACCGCGCGAGGCATAAACTCAGAATCCGTCACGGAGGTGGCTTGGAACGCGTTGATGTGGACGGGCAGAATTTGGCTGCTCCGGCAGGGGACGAGCAATTGGTGGCCGTTCATGAGGCGCTGCACAATCTCGCCAGGGACTATCCAGTCCAGGCCGAGGTGGTTAAACTGCGTTATTTCGTAGGCATGACGAACCAGGAAACAGCCGACGCCTTGGGTGTTTCTGTGGCCACGGTAAAAAATTACTGGACATTTGCTCGCACCTGGATTTTTAACGAGATTAAAGAGTCATAACTGGTTTTGCGCGGCTCTCGGTCCAATCTTCCTCACTGCCGTTTAAGTGGATAGGTCCAATAATCAAACATGTTGATGAGCCCCGAATTGCCGCCGAAGCAAGGCCAGGTGTTGAGTGGCGGAAAGCATCTCCCATCGAACTATCTACTCACGCAACCAATTTATTCCAATCTATCCTCAGTTGCCCCGACTTCCTGTGTTTACCGGTCTCGGCTTCTAAACTACTCGAATAACGGCCTGTCCTGTCTCCCATATCATTAGAGAATGAAACGATTATTTGGGATGTTATTTCTAATAATCTTGGGAAACTGGAGAGCTCCCAGTTGCGCAGCAACCCCAGAGTGGCATCAGGAAAACGGGTTCCGATGGGCTGAATTGAACGTGCCAAAACAGGGCAAAACGGGTTTCAAGCTGCTGCCCCCACAAGACACAGGAATTCATTTCACCAACACGCTGGATCTGCGCGCCGGCGAAGCCAATCGGGTTTTGTTTAACGGGGCAGGCGTTGCCTTGGGTGATTATAATAATGACGGATTGCCCGATATTTATTTTTGCAGCCTCAATGGCCATAACGCCCTCTACCAGAATCTTGGCGGCATGCAATTCAAGGACGTGACCGAGGGATCAGGGATCGTCTGCTCTAATCAATACTGCAGGGGCGCGGTTTTTGCCGACATCAACGGGGACGGCTTTCTGGACTTGCTCGTCGCCACAACAGGCGATGGCGTGCTCTGCTTTCTGAATGATGGACAGGGAAAATTCTCCGATGCGACTCGCGCGGCCGGCACTATGACCAGGTTCGGCAGCGTGACGCTGGCACTGGCGGATGTGGACGGCAATGGGACGCTGGATCTTTACGTGGCTAACAATCGTACGGATGATATCCGTGATCGCGGCGAGGTGGATCTGCGAATGGTAAATGGTCAGCTTACTGTTCCTCCCTCCTTGAAAGACCGGCTAGTGGTTGTCAATGGCAAGGTGTTCGAGTACGGCGAACCGGATTTTCTATACCTAAATGACGGACATGGCCATTTTACCCCCGTTTCCTGGACGGGTGGGACATTTCTCGACGAAGAAGGAAGGAGCCTGACGAATGCTCCCCTGGACTGGGGATTGACCGCCACATTTCGGGACCTCAATGGCGACCATCTTCCCGATCTCTATGTCTGCAACGATTATTGGACGCCCGACAGGATCTGGCTAAATGATGGTCGGGGACATTTCCGAGCGGCCGAGAAATTAGCTTTTCGGGAAATCAGCGCCAGTTCCATGGGGGTGGATGTTGCTGATCTGACACGGACGGGCAAGCGGGATGTTCTTGTCGTAGACATGCTCAGTCGCGATCTGGCATTGCGCAAACGACAGGTCTTTGCCCAAACCCCAATGCTCTCACCGCTCGGGGCAATCGATAATCGTCCGCAAGTCATGCGCAACACGCTTTTCCGTAACCGCGGCGATGATACCTATGCCGAGATTGCTAATTATGCCGGACTGGCGGCTTCGGAATGGTCATGGTCACCGCTCTTTCTCGATGTCGATTTGGACGGTTATGAGGATGTATTAATTCCAGCCGGGCACACCAAAGACGTGCAAGACCTGGATGCGCAGGAGCAGCTTCGGTCCCGGAGTCCCCGTCGCCGCGAGATTGCTCAGATCTCAGATCCCAAAGCCCGTCTTGAAGCCTTCATTCAAGCAAAGATTGAGAATTCACGTCTCTACCCACCGCTGGATATGCCGATTGTGGCGTTCCATAATCTCGGGAATTATCGATTCGAGGAAACCACGGCGGATTGGGGCACCGAACAGCCGGGGGTCCATCACGCGATAGCAATCGCTGACCTGGACGGGGACGGGGATTTGGATTTAATCGTCAATAATCTGGGTTCTGCCGCAGGCATTTATCGCAATGAGAGTTCTGCACCGCGTGTGTCAGTTCGGTTGAACGGGATATCTCCCAACAAACAAGGCATCGGTGCAACAATAGAACTCCTTGGCGCGACGGTGCCGATGCAAAGCCAGGAAATCATTGCGGGTGGCCGCTATATGGCTGGGGCCGATACTGAGGCGGTATTTGCTCCAGGCAAGGTCTCCGATCACATGACATTGGAGGTCATCTGGAGAAGCGGCAAGCGCAGTTTGGTCACGGAAGTGAAGGCGAACAGAGCTTATGAAATTGACGAGGCTGCTGCTCAGGATTTCTCCCCTTCTCCTAAATCGGTACCACCTCCGCTTTTCGAGGATGTCAGCAGCTTAATCGGACATGTCCACCAGGAGAACGAGTTCAACGACTTTGAGCGCCAGCCCGGGTTGCCACGCAAGCTGAGCCAATTAGGACCAGGGGTCGCCTGGGCGGATGTTGATGGTGATGGGTGGGACGACCTGATCATTGGCAGTGGGAAAGGAGGGCGATTAGCGATTTTTCACAATGACAAGAACGGCGGGTTTAAAGCAGTCAACGGCGGAGCACTCGACCAACCAGTAGCACGCGATCAAAGTGGCATTATTGTTTGGCGAGGCGATGGGAAACCCGCGAGTGTGTTGGCTGGGGCCGCGAATTACGAGCAGACCAAAGAAATACCGAGCGATGTTCAGCAATACGATCCCATAAGCAAAAGCATCGAGCAGGTTCTCACGAATTTTCAATCGAGTATCGGCCCGCTTGCCCTGACCGATCTGGATGGTGATGGAAATCTGGACTTGTTCGTAGGAGGACGGTTAATTTCCGGACGATATCCTGAGGCTGCATCTTCGAAGGTCTATCGACACCTGAATGGAACCTGGCAACTGGACCAGGAAAACACGCGCGTTCTCGAAAAGATTGGTTTAGTCAGCGGCGCGGTTTGGAGCGATTTGGATGGGGACGGTTTTCCCGAGCTGGTGCTTGCCTGCGAATGGGGCTCGATCCGGATTCTCCACAACGATCGCGGCCGATTATCGGACACAAACTTTCCTCTCAGTGCTGCATCCCCCCCCACGCTTCACACTCCACGCTCTACGCTCCACGACTTGACCGGTTGGTGGAACGGAGTCACTACAGGTGATTTGGATGGTGACGGCCATATGGATATCATTGCCGGCAACTGGGGCCTGAACACTCCCTATCAAGCAACACCTGAACACCCCACCATCCTGTACTATGGCGAATTCGTGGACGGCGCAACCCTCGATCTGATTGAAGCCGAGTACGACCCGGTCCGGAAGTCCATCGTCCCGCGCCGCATGCCGGAAAAAGTCTCTGAAGCTTTGCCTGACGTGCGCGGACGTTTTGCTACGCATAAAGCTTTTAGCTTGGCAACCATGGCCGAGGTCCTTGGCAGCCATCAAGCAGCAGCGCATGAAGTGCGAGCCAGTACCCTCGCGTCAATGGTGTTCCTGAATCGAACGAACCACTTTTACAAGGAACTCTTGCCCGCTGACGCACAATTTGCTCCGGCCTTCAGCGTCAACGTCGGCGATTTTGATGGTGACGGCTACGAAGATATTTTTTTGAGCCAGAATTTCTTTCCGAATGAGCCTGAAGTTCCACGTTACGATGCGGGGCGAGGACTATTGTTGCGAGGCGACGGCACCGGACAATTTTTGGCCATGCCCGGGCAGGAGTCGGGGATCAAGGTGTACGGCGAGCAACGAGGCGCTGCCGCGGGGGATTTTGATCAGGACGGCCGTCTGGATCTGGTGGTGACGCAAAATGGCGCCGCCACGAAGTTGTTTCGCAATGTAAGGGCCAAACCAGGTCTGCGCGTTCTGCTCGTGGGACCGCGCGGCAATCCCGATGGGATCGGCGCGCAGATGCGGCTCCTTTTTGGGGAACGCGCCGGCCCAGTCCGCGAAATCCACGGCGGCAGCGGCTACTGGTCCCAGGACAGCACGGTAACGGTCTTAAGCGTACCCACGCCCCCATCAAGAATTTGGGTGCGTTGGCCGGGAGGCAAGGTGACCACCTCTATTATTCCCGAACACGCCAAAGAGATCTCGATCGACATCGAAGGAAAACTGATTGTCAGGCGATGAAGTCTGGGCCAGAGTTGAGTTAGCGGAAAAGCTTTGCCGGAGCGCTCGACCAGGAAATCTACTCGGCCTCGGCTCAATTAGGTCTTTCCAACGATCCCCGTGTTTTGGAAACCTGCTGCGGTTGCTCATTCATGCCGAAAATGAGATACTTTTCACCGTAACCAGCCCGTATGACCAAAACATTTCTCTTCTGGTTTTCAATATGCCTGGTGGCAGGAGCAGCAAAAGCGGCAGAGACGCCTGAGTTTCGACGCGCGCGAATACTGGCCACAAACATTTGCTCGGTCTGTCACTTGTTTCCGGCTCCGGAAACTTTGGATCGAAATACCTGGAGCAATCGTATTATTCCATTGATGCGAAACAAAATGGGGGTGGCCGCGCTGGAAAACAATCCTTCGCCGGACGCGCGCACGCTGATGGAACAATGGAACGCGATCTGGAATGATTATTATCTCCCGGCCGCACCGGAGAAAGCGCCGCCACAAGACCCGCGAGCACCCATCGTTTCGGACCTGGATTTGTTCAAGGTGGAAGACCCTCACTATGAACCGACCAACGGTTACGCCACGATGATTCAAATCGACAGTCAAACCCGTCAGGTTTATGTGGGTAATGCGATCAAAAAGTCCCTGGACGTGCTGGATTCGAAGGGTCACATGGTCGGCAGCTCGAAAGTGGATACCACGCTCACCCATTTGCTCAAGCGGCCGGAGGGTTGGATCGGAACACAGATTGGGATCGTGCCTCCGAATGATTTACCAATCGGATTGGTTACACTTTATGATCGAGTTGAAAACCGTTTCGAAAAGCACTGTGATCTGTTGAGCAATCTGCTCCGGCCCGTCCACACTGTCGTGGCCAATCTGCTGGGGGACGCGCAGGAACAGCTCGTGGTCTGCTCCTTCGGTAACACAGGCGGCCGCCTGGCTTGGTACTCGCAGGGCGGCCCCGCTCAGTATACCGAACATATCCTCGTCGATCGCCCGGGTGCTTTAGTGACGCGGATTCTCGATGTGAATCACGACGGCAAGCCGGATATAATGGTGCTGATGGCCCAGGCCAAGGAGGGAATCTTTCTCTATCAGAACCAGGGCAAAGGTGAATTCATTGAGAAAACCCTCATCGAACAACCTCCAGTTTGGGGCTATGCCTATTTCGAGTTAGCTGATTTCAACGGAGACGGGTATCCGGATATTTTAGCCGCCAACGGTGATCGTGGGGATTTTGAATGTCCCCCCAGAAAATACCATGGAATCCGGATTTATTTGAACGATGGCCAATGGAACTTCAAAGAAGCTGTCTTCTATCCCCTCAATGGCGCGTACAAGTGCATCGCCGCTGACTTTGACGGGGATGGTGATTTGGATATTGCCGCCATTTCCTTTTTTCCTGACTACGACAAATCTCCGGAAGAAAGCTTCGTGTATTTGGAAAACAAGGGAGGCTTGAAATTTACGGCCCACACATTTCCGGATTGCTACCGCGGCCGATGGTTGACTATGGACGCGGGCGATTTGGACGGGGATGGCGATCTGGATATTGTCCTGGGAGGTGTTTACAAAAATCCATTCCGGGCAACCCCGGCGTTAACCGAGCGTTGGCAACGGGAAGGTCCCTCCGTGCTCATTCTGCGCAATCAGATTGCTGAGCGAAAAAGAAAAACCAACTCCCCGTCCTTTCGATAAGGATTCGTGCTTTCTACACGAACAAACGGCTGGCTCCGTTCATGGTTAACGATGGCGGATCGGTTGCGGCGATACACTGCTCTTGGATGCGGGGACACTTCACCGTCTTTAGCACCCTAAAGGATTGCCTTGTTTAGAAGCTGAATTGTTTTCATTGCGCGGCGTGAAGTCAAAGCGGCGTCGGGCCGCCGCACTCCATGTTTTTTGTCCGGCAATTAGATCGAATGCCTCGGGTAACCTGCCTGGCTTGACTCACCCCGTTGGCAGACGTTACAGTATGCCATTATGAAAATCCCTGTACCACGCGTGTTTGGTTGGTGTGCATTATGCGCCTTGATATGGGGCCTTGGCCAAACAGCGCGGTCGTCGCCTGTCCTGCTCAATACCAACCTCCAAGTCCGGCTGGTGTTGAACACAACCAACAGCACCGGGCAACCTTCAGTTCGGATCGCTAAAGACCCGCGGAATAATCAACTCTATTACTTGAAGATGAACGGCGACATTTACCAGATCAATTTGCAGCCGGGCAGTGGCTCGACCAGCAACCGCGTTTATACGTCGGCAAATCATGGAGTCTCCGAGAGTGCGCAAGGAATGGCAATTGGACCGGATGGAACGATTTATATCGTAGGAAACACGACTACCAACAGCAACAACAGCACGTTTGCACGAATCATGAAAGGCGTGCCGGGCGGTGGCGGGACCCGAGCCTGGTCGTTGTTGGCCGTGACCCAGCCCTACGCGCGCAGCGCGACGGCGTTCGATCATGTTTGCAACGGCATGATCGTTAGCCCGGATGGTCAGTACGTCTATTTGAACAGCGGCTCGCGGACGGATCACGGAGAAGTGCAATCCAAGGGAGGCGTTTTCCCGGACACGCGCGAGGTGGGGCTCACGGCAAAGATCCTGCGGCTTCCGACCTCAGGCGCGAATCTCATCCTGACCAATGACATCAATGCGCTCCGTCAGGCTGGTTACGTGTTTGCCGAAGGTACACGTAATACGTTCGATTTTGCATTTGCAGCCAATGGCGATATGTTCGGCACGGAGAACGGCCCCGATCGGGACATGTCAGAGGAGCTTAACTGGTTGCGGCCCGGATTGCACTTTGGGTTCCCCTGGCGGATCGGTGGTACCGACAATCCACAGCAATTTCCCGGCTACGATCCCAGCACTGACAAACTGCTCGATCCCCGTTTCATCGCCGTAAACAATGGCTACTATCATAATGATCCAACCTTTCCTCCTCCGCCCACGAATTTTGCCGAGCCGGTGATCAACCTCGGGCCGGATGCCGACAGCTATCGCGATCCGACAGACGGGTCGATCAAGGATGCCAGCACCCTGGGGCAAACGGTGAGCACATTCACAGCACATCGTTCACCGCTTGGCCTGGTCTTCGACACTGTCGGCGCCCTGGCGCCGCCATTCCAATATCATGGCCTGATGCTGAGCTGGACTCCTGGGGATCCCAACGGCACTAACGTTGCTGGCCCGTTTAAAGATGCCAGCCAGGATATGGTGGATCTCAACCTGACAAAGTTGGGAGACACAAATTATCAGGCGATCGTCACTCGGATTATTGGAGGGTTTGCAAACCCGATCGATGCCGAGATCATCGGTAACCGGATTTACGTTATTGAATACAGCGGTAGTCAAGGCATTTGGGAGATCACCTTTCCCCCAGCCTCGCCAGCGATTATTCTCAGCGCCCCTGCACTGGATGAGAGTGGCGCTTTCAAGTTCAATGTCACGGCCACCCCGGGGCTGATTTACGAAATTGATACCTCGAGCAATCTGTTGACATGGTCCTCGATGACGAATTTTATCCCGACGAGCAGCCCATTTCAATTCACCGATCCTGTAGCGACGGACTCTTCCAGGTTTTATCGCGTAGTACAGCGTTGAGTAAAATCTTGGGGCTGTCTCAGGGCATTGCCTTAACTTCACCGGTAATGGAAACCTGAACTTCCCGAGCGCCCTTGGGAATATCAACAAGAGCGGTTTTTCCTCCGGGCCAGCGGACCCAAAGTTGGGTCGGTTCTGAAAGCGACCCCAGGACTTGCACCGAACTGTCCTGAGACCAGTAGCCGGCCCCCGCGTGGATTTCGCGAGCAGGACCGAGTTGGCTCGCTGACTTGAGACGCATCGTCGCGCCAATCCCGGAGGGATTTCCGGGCGGACCGACCAGGCGCACGCGCAGGCCCGGTTTGGCGCTCAGATTGTGGAACAATCGCGTCGTCGCCGCATTTTGGGTTACCACCAGGTCCACCCGTCCATCACCGTCGTAATCCGCAGCGGCAGCGCCACGTTGCTCGCCGTAAACCTCGAGTCCACTCTCCTGGCCCGCCAACGCGCGCAGTCCTCCCTTGTTGTCACCCTTGAGCAATAAGCCTCGACCCGCATCGTTGCGCGGGGTTTGTGGTTCAGTCGCAAAAAAGTTTTGGCTTAGGAAAATATCCTCGGCGCCGTCACCGTCAAAATCGGCAACGACGACAGCAAACGCCGGACTAAATTGCGCCTCAGGTGGAAGTAGGACAGCTTCGAACCGATCCCCTCGATTCAGGAACGCCATCGAGCCGAGCGTATTGGCACTCACTTGTGCCGCTTTCGCGAAATGTTCCCCAAGGACTTCAGGAATGCTTGCTGCCCCGTAAGCGCGGTGAGTCGAAAAAATGCCGCGCAAGAAGGGCATGGCTCCTGCCATAGCATCGAACTCACGCTCGGGCACCTCTTTGTCCAGGTGCTGATCAAAATAAGCTTCGATGGTAACCACAGTGCCATTTTGAATGAAGTCCCCGTAATAAATTTTTCGAGGATGCTCTGGCGTAGCCCGGTATTGGGTATTTAGCCCCCAATTACCCGCGATGATGTCCAGGCGTCCATCTCCGTCGAGGTCGCCGACTGCGACACTGTTCCACCAGCCGGTCAGGTCGAGAAGCATGGAGCGCGGAGCGTGGAGCGTGGGGGAGGAGGCAGTGCTGAGAGGAAAGTTTGTTTCCAATAGTCTGCCATGATCATTGTGAAAAATCTTTAAGGGCCCCCATTCGCAGGCAAGCAGGAGCTCGGGAAAACCATCTCCGTTCAAATCGCTAAAGACCGCACCGCTAACTAGGCCGATGCGCTCCAGCACACGACTGTTCTGCTCATCCAATTCGAATTTCCCATCTTTCGGTCGATAGATGCGGGAGTTGGGGGATTCAGGATAATGTCCCGCAATTACGCGGCCTCCGACAAATAAACATAACTGACCGTCGCCATAGAGGTCTCCTAAAGCCATGGGGCCAGCGCTCCACTCGGTGGGGCCAACAACTTCTTCGACTTTGCTGCTACCGGGCTCGTACGCCACTACGCTGGCTCCAGAGTTTGAGCCTTCCTCGTAATTTGCCAGGCCGGCGAGGATTTTTGCCGTCCGGTTCGTTCCGGCCAGAACCAGGACAGTCGTTTGATCGCGAGGCGCACTCTTCCCGAAAGTGGTTCCGGGAAACGGCGCGAAACGGCCCCTGCCGTTGTTGCGGTACGCCGCAAGATGCCCGCCTTTCCCCGCTCCGATGACCAAATCGTCCCAACCATCTCCATCAATATCTGCCCAGGCGATGCCCGGACCTAATTGGCTTAGTTTTTTTGGTAGTAATGGCTGACGCTGAAAGTCATCAAATGGCTCGTCACGGTGCTCATGAACTATCAGTTGACTGAGATCTTCGAAGAGCGGTGGAGTGCGCCCGTCCTCGGGCGCAGCAGGCTGCGTTGGGGGGGAGTCGAAATGTTTGCCAGACGCGTCCCCTTTTTCGGGTGTTGCTGCGCCCGAGGACGGGCGCACTCCGTTCAACAGGCGGGCACCCGTTCGGATCGACTCGGCCCCGGCTTCGTCGATTTCGTAGATGCGGTTAGCAGTCGCATTGGTCACGGTGCTATTTTTTCCACTCCGCCAGAGAACCTCGATGCTCATAGCATTCGTTAGCGAGCCGGCGGCGAAAACACGCAGGTTATCATCCCCGCTGAGATATCGACCGCCGCACATCATCTCCTGGCTTTGAAACGGCACAGCCCCGCCGCGCACGACTATCTTTGCGCCGATCCCGCGCGTGTTCCCACCCAGTCCCTTCAGGCGGACGGTGACTCGTGGAGCGATGCAGTCGTTGCGATAAATGCGCGCAGCTTCATTCAGGCTGTTCATGATAACATCCAGATCGCCGTCATTATCCAAGTCCGCCAATGCCATCCCATGGCTTACGCCTTCATCGTTGAAGCCCCATCGTGCCCCGGAATCTTCGAAGTGGAGGTTTCCCAGGTTGCGAAATGCCATCCTCGGAAGCCGCAGCTTTGGATACATGAGAATTTTATACTTCTGGTTCTTCCCCATGCGCCCCAGGGCATCTATACGCGCCGAGGCGTCGAGATCCTGTGTGTCGAAGGGATAGCCAGTGGACATGATGAGATCCTCGTAACCGTCTAAATCCACGTCGAGGAATATGGCCGACCAGGTCCAACCGGAGGCTTCCATTCCGGCGTAGTAAGCAATTTCCGCATAGGTGCCGTCACCTCGGTTCAATTGCAGCGTATTGTGATTGATCTGGGGCCGATCCACGATCCCTGCCAACCCCGTCAAAGAAGGTTCCATCGTCTCGAATTCGACGATGCGCATCTGGTGGTTCAGGTCCAGCATATCAGCGATGAAGAGTTCATCAAACCCATCACGGTTGATATCGGCAAAATCTACGGCCATGGAAAAAGTACTGGTATTGCGCAAGGCCACGCGCGAAAGCGCGCGAAAGTGACCTCGTCCATCGTTGAGCCAGACTCGATCAGGAGTCATGAAGTCATTGCAGACGTAGAGGTCTGGCGCGCGGTCGTTATTGAGATCGCGAAAGGCCGCGGACAAACCCCAATCCTTAGGGGGCTTGGACAAAGGGTGTCCGTCCTCATCTAAAAATATGCCATTAGTCCAGGGAACGGGACGGAAGTTGCCATGGCCGTCGTTGAAGTATAAAAAATCCGCTTCTCCGTGCTCGATGATAAGCCCCTGTGCGTTTAATTCATAATCCTCGCTGTCTTCGGGACGGATGGCCAGTCGGCCATTGATCTTCAGCAGCGGAAGGCCAGTGGTGCGGATCGTTGTGGACCGATAATTGGCCACATAAAGATCGAGATAACCATCGCCATCCACATCAGCCAGCGCTGTGGTGGTGGCTGCATATCTCCGAACTAATCCACTCCCGGTTGCTTCGTGGAAATGCCCTTTGCCATCGTTTAAGAAAAGGCGCGTGCCGACCCCCACACCATTGACCAACAAATCGAGGCTGCCGTTGCCATCGACATCGGCAAAAACCGCGCCCGTTGAGTATTGATTGGCGCAGGCAACTCCTGTCGATTCCGTGATGTCCTGGAATTTCCATCCGCCCAGGTTCCGATAGAGCCGGTTGCCATTCTCCAGTCCACACAGGTAAATGTCGCACCACCCATCGCCATCCACATCACCGCAAGCCACGCCCGAACCATTGAGCCGGATTTGGTTCTCAGCGGTTTTTTCATCGGTCAGGATGTTGGTGAAGTTGATTCCAGTGGCCGCAGGGGGCAGGAGTGTGAAGCCTGCCTTGCCCTCTTTAGGGATGGGCAGGGTTGCTGAACGAAAACCCGCTCCCTGAACCCAATCGAGATTGGCGGCAGGCGAGTGGCAGCAGATCAATCCGAGCAGGAGACCAAGCGCACATCTTGGCCCGAGCTTTTGTACGGCAAACCAGCGGTCAACCTTAATGGCCATGCGCCTGTGCGCTCATTGATCCAAACTGGATACGTTTAAGATCCCACGCCAAAGGCGCAGAGCTCTCTTCCCGGATACGATAAGTATGGTCAAGTGAGAAACCGGTCAGGTCTTGACGGATGCCGGAAGCGGGCCAAAACACCTCCACGGACGTGATCGCAGTGGCGTCTTCCAACCCGATCTCCTGGCGAAGCGGGGACGAACCGAAGCTGCCACCGCTATTGACGGTTTTATAAACGCACCTCGCTCCTCCGGGAGTAGATACCGAAACCTTGATGCGCGCCCCGATGGCCGCGCGGTTGGATCGTGTCCCTTCCAGCTTAAGCTTGAGCCAGTGGTTCTTATTCCCTGGATTTAAAAACAGGGCGCTGCGCGCTCGATCGCCGGGATAAGCCCCGCCAAGGACAATGAACACATCCTGGTCGCCGTCATTATCCAGATCGGCAAATCCGACGGCATGTCCCTTTTGCAAGTGGCCAAAGCCTCCGGCGCTGGTTACGTCCTGGAAGAATTTACCCGCGGCATTGCGAAACATACGATTAGGGACAATCGCGGTAAGACTGGGATCACCCGTGCCGAGATAAAAATCGAGCCACCCGTCATTGTCCAGATCCCCGAAATTGCTGCCCATCGTGAGGAGGACGTGGTTCAAATGCGCCGCCTCGGTTACATCGGTAAAAGTGCCATCATGGTTATTGTGATAGAGCTTGGGCTTCGTGCCCTTGTTTGGGAGATCCAGATAGTCCGCTGCGATATCACCGACGTCCTTGATATCGTAACCGGAAACGAAAAGATCCTCCCAACCGTCATTGTCATAATCGAAGAACCATGTGGGAAAGCTGAATTTCGGTTCGGTAACACCAGCTCGGGCAGCAACTTCACTAAATCTCCAGTGACCGGAAGCATCGGGACCATCGTTGTGAAACAGTTGGTTGGGACCACCGAAAACGGACAGGTAAAGGTCAGGGCGTCCGTCATGATCGTAATCAGCACAAGCGACTCCTTTGACAAAGGCTTTCACGTCCAAGCCGCAGGCCGCCGCGCATTCAGTGAAGGTGCCATTATGGTTATTGTGGAATAATTCGCAAGCATCGGGATCGTTGGAGTGCGTGGATTCGTTGCCTTTAAAGAGATCGAGCCAGCCATCGCCATCATAATCGAACCACACGCAAGCCTGCGAGGGATGGGCCGAAAAGAGCCCTGCTGCTTCCGTCACGTCGGTGAATGTGCCGTCGCCGTTATTGCGCAGCAACGAAGCAGGAATCCGTCCCGACTTGTCGAACCATGCTCCGCGCTCAATCCAAATATCGAGCCAGCCGTCGTTATTATAATCGGTTTGCTGGACGTTCAAACCGCCGGGCAAGCCCAAAAGCCCCGCCTCCGCTGTGCGTTCGGTGAAGTGACCATCGCCATCGTTATGGAAATAATGAAATTGGCCTCCCAGATTCCACGGTGAGACCACGATATCGATGAATCCGTCATTATCGAAATCATCAAGAATGCATCCCCCGGCGAGACCCTCGATATCCAATCCCAGAGCGCCAGCGACGTTCGGAAAGCGCGGCAGATCATATTCGGAGTCGAAAACTTTGGGAGGGATGAGCCATTGCGCAGGCACCTTTTGTGGATAGTCGCCCAAAGTCATGTAGGCAATGTTGAGGAGCCAGCGGGCAAGCAGATCGTCAGGGTGCTCCTTGAGTTGTTCTTCGAGCACAGTTACCGCGCCCCTCGAACCACGAGGCAATTTGTGGAACGCGGGAGGTCTCAGGGGGAGCAAGCAGGAATCAGCATTGTGGGTGACAAGACAATTTTCCTGCTCGCCAAGCCGCAGCAGGGCGAGGGCTTTGCGGATGCGGAAGGCAGTTTTCCACTGTTCATCCGGAGGTTGGCCGCTGGAGACAATAAAATCGTCAATGATCTTGAATTGTTCCAGGGCAGCTTCCGATTGTCCGGCGTCTATGAGGCTTGCTCCGAGTTTCAAGCGCCACTCGATTTTTTCAAAGGCGTTGGTGATCTGATCAACCATTCCCGCCATCATGACCGCGCGTTGATCGCTGAGAAAGCGAACATCCCTTGGATTCATTGCTGTTCGGAGCCGATTCAGCCGTTCGATCATCCTGCGGGTGCTTTCGGCCGGAGCAATCGGCAGATGCAATAGTGCCGCAGCGTTGGTCTTACTGCATAACGGGTCAGCGTTTGTGGAGAGAAGCGTAGGTATTCCTGGTGCTGCTGCTCGAATGTTGGGGAGGAGCATCCCACAGCCCAATAGCACATATAAAACGCTGACGCGCACTGGAGTATCAAAGTTCCCACTAATGCCTGATTCGGTCAAGCCATTGTTCGACCGAGCGATTAGCCTCTTAAGCAACTCTACTTCACGCGAATCACCTGAGCATCGATGGCGATCTGGATCTCCGCCGCGCCGGAGGGCACCTGCACGGTAAAACTTTTACCCCCCGGCCAACGGACCCAGACCTGCAGCGGGCCATCTCCACCAGTGAGCACTTGGACTGGGCTATCTTGAGACCAGTAGCCGCCCCCGCCATGCACCTCGTGCAATGGGCCGAAGTGTTCTCCGGATTTGAGCCGCATTTGCGCGCCGAAAGCAAATGGGTTGCCCGGCGGCCCCTTCAGCCTGACACGCAATCCGGGCTTGCCGCGGATATTTTTAAAGAGACGAGTCTGCGCAGCATTCTGGCTAACAGCCAAATCGACCCGGCCATCCGCGTCGAAGTCGGCCGCTGCCGCGCCACGTTGTTCGCCGTAAATAAGTAAGCCGCTCTCCTGGCCGGGCACTGCCCGCAAACCGCCGTGGCCGTCGCCTCTGAGCCACAAACTACGACCGGCATCATACCTCGAGGTCTCAGGCTCAACCGCGAAGAAGTTTTGACTCAAAAACAAGTCTTCGTAACCATCGCCATCAAAGTCGGCCACCAGGACGGCAAAAGCGGGAGCCAATTGAGCTTCGGAGGGCAGGGGACGTCGCTCGAAGGTTTGGCCGCGGTTCAATAGCAAAGTGGATTCAAGGCAATTGGCTTCCAGCTTTTGAGCCTGGGCCAGATGCTCTCCCAGCGCCTCCTCGACACCCGCCTCTGCGAAGGACTGATAGCTTGAGAACCGAGCGCGCAGAAACGGCATGGCTTGCGCGACCACATCCAACCTGCGTTCCGGAACATATTTGCCCATGCCAGGGTCGAAGTACGCCTCGAGCAATCCCAGAGTACCGTCCTGCGTAAAATCCGCAAAGTACAGCCCCAGAGGCGCGGCCCGATGGCTTTGATATTTTGAATTTTCACCCCAGTTGCTCCCGATGATATCCAAACGGCCGTCTCCATCTAAATCACCGGTCGTGACTCCGTTCCACCAGCCGGTCAGGTCGTGGAGCGTGGAGCGTGGAGCGTGGAGCGTGGAGGAGGATGCCGCGCTGAGAGGAAAATTTGTTTCCGATAGTCTGCCATGATCATTGTGAAAAATCTTCAAGGGCCCCCATTCGCAGGCGAGGATCAGTTCCGGAAAGCCATCGCCATCCAGATCGCTCCAAATGGCGCCGCTCACTAATCCGATATGTTCAAGGAGCTTACTGTTTGTCTCATCCAGCACAAGCTTTCCGCCCTGGCTGCGGAAAATGCGTGAGCTCGCTGCCGCTGGGTATTTTCTGGCGAGCACACGTCCGCCGACAAACAAATCGAGATTGCCATCGCCGTCCAAATCACCCAACGCAAGCGGACCGACGCTATCCTGCGCGCCCAAAACCACGTTCTTCACCGTGCCAGCGGTCAGGTCATACTCCAGAACGCTGGCGCCCTCGGGTGAGCCATCCTCGTAATTTGCTGAACCAACCAGGAGTGTCGGTGGACCCGAGGTTTGGGGCCATGTCAGGACGCTAGTTTGATCGCGGGTTGAAGGTTGATCCCAAACGGAACCGTGGCGCCGCTGGAACCCCCCAATTTTGTTATTCAGAAAAACTGCCAATGAAGCCCCTTTCCCACTGCCGATCACCAAGTCCTCCCAGCCATCCTCGTTCAAATCGCACCAACAAACGCCCGGACCAAGCTGGCTCAAACGTTTGGGTAGAGTCGGCTGCGCGGCCAGATCATCGAAGGGG